>Ga0075434_100002444_pt1 | contig 16349 bp, 10 predicted proteins | sample RhiMethybrSRZTD3_FD_75298 | JGI IMG/M metagenome (GOLD analysis project Ga0075434, IMG submission 75298) | Populus rhizosphere microbial communities from Tennessee, USA - Rhizosphere MetaG P. TD hybrid SRZTD3 | ecosystem: Host-associated > Plants > Roots > Rhizosphere > Soil | place: USA... | reverse complement strand
GACGAGCCCCGAGTGCTCAAGTTCGATCAGGTGGTCCGGGAAGACGGTGAGCTCCCTCAGATTCAACTCCAGACCCTCCAGCGATTGCTGCAGAGCCGCACGCTTGCTACCCGGGTGATCGAGATCCTGGGGCTCGAACATCATCCCGAGTTTGAGGAGTTCCGCGAGCGGCGCGATGAGCTGACGAGCGCCTTTCTGGACCGGCTCCAGATCGATGTGCTCCGCAACGCGCGCCTCGTCCAGATGTCCTTCTGGAGTCACGATTCGAAGCTGTCGGCGGCGGTCGTCAATACCCTCGTCGACGAGTTCCTGAGCCAGAATCGAGACCAGAAGGGGGAGGCGTCCCGGTACGCGACCTCCTTCCTCTCGACGCAACAAGAGGACGCGCGGCGAAGGCTGGAAGGCGCCGAGGCCCAGCTCGCCGAGTTTCTCAAGCAGAACGACATCCAGTTCGTCGCCGCCGACCGAACTCACGAGCCCCAGGCGCTGATCCACCAGCAGCTGGTGATCCTGTCCGACTCGCTGCTCAAGGCGCGCGTGGAGCGCATCGCCAAGGAGAGCGCGCTCAACCAGGCGACGGGCGTCGAGAAGGGCGCGGTTCCCTCGGTGCTGCAGAACCCGCTGATCGCCAAGCTCAAAGAGGAGGCCGCTGCGCTCGAACGCAGGTATCGAGAGCTCGGCCAGACCTTCAAGCCCGACTATCCGCGGATGCAACGGCTGGCTGAGGATATCGCCGAGGTCCGCGCTCAGCTCCAGGAGGAAATACGGAAGATCGTCGGCGGGCTCAGGGCTGAATACCAGGCCGCCCTGCAGAACGAAACCCGGCTCCAGCATCTGGTGGATGAGCAGCGAAGCCTCGCGAAAAAACTCAACGACCAGATGGTCCGGTACAACGTGCTACGCCGGGAGGCGGACACGAGCCGCGAGCTGTACACGGCTCTTTCAGCCCGCCTCAAAGAAACGCAGATCGTGGGCTCGCTCAACACGTCGAACATTTCCGTCGTGGACCGTGCGCAGATCCCGCGTAAGCCCATGGGGGGACGAGCCATGAAGCTCCTGTTGAGCAGCATGGTCGGGCTGTTCGCCGGGATTGCGCTCGCCTTCCTCCTGGAGCATCTCGACACGAGCATTCGGGACGCTCACGAGGTCGAAGAAATCTTGCAGGTACCCATACTGGGGCTGGTTCCGGCGCGCCACGCCGTCCAGGCACGTCGCGCGCCCGAGATGCTGCAGAATCCAGCTGACGGAAACGGGCATTTCGCGGTGGTCGCCCACGAGGCGAGCGGCTCGCCGCTCGCCGAGGCATTTCGGAACGTGCGGACCAGCGTCGTGTACTCGGCGCAGGGTCGGCCACCGAAAACGGTGATGGTGACGTCCCTCCACCACGACGACGGCGCCACGTCGGTCTCGACGAACTGCGCGATCAGCTTCGCTCAGCTCCAGGCGGGCGACGTGCTCGTGATCGACGCCAACATGCGACACCCGAGCCTCCACGAGCTGCTGGGCGTCCCCGGGAGGCCCGGGCTGTCAGACCTGCTGACCGGCGGCGCTCATCTCGAGGACGTGATCACACCGGCCTGGAGCCGCAAGGGTCTTCACCCGGGAATCGAGCAGCGAATTCCCGGGCTGCACGTGCTGCCAGCCGGCGCCGTGCCCTTCAATCCGGTCGAGCTTCTCGCCTCGCAGCGATTCGCCGAAGTGCTGGCGACGCTCAGCGAGCGATATGCGCACATCGTGATCGACGCGCCTCCCATGTTCGGCATGAGCGATATCGGGGTGAGCGACGTCCGGATACTGGCGCAACAGGTGGAAGGCGTGATTCTCGTGCTTCGTCATGGTCGCGCGAGCCGGGATGCCGCGCAGTACGCCGTGCGGACGCTCGCCTCCGCACACGCACGCATGCTCGGCGTGGTGCTCAACGACGTCAACATCCGTGCCGCTGGCCGGGGCACCCATCACATGCCCGCCGCCACCAACGGGCACCACGACGCGCCGGCGCCGGCCGCGTCCAGCCGTCGCACGGACCGCGGCGGGATCGACCGCTCCTGATGCGCGTCATGGTAATGAGCCGGCGATTGTCCATCGTCGCCGTCCACGCGATTCTCGTCGTCGTCGCCAACTACCTGGCGTTCTGGCTTCGCTTCGACGGCGACATCCCCAGGCAGTACTGGGACATGTGGGCCCACACGATGCCGTGGCTCGTGGTGATCAGCGTGCTGACCTTCCTTCCGCTGCACCTCTACGACGGCATGTGGCAATACGTGGGGGTCCGCGACCTGCGCTCGATGGTGATCGGGGCGTTTTTGAGCATCGGGCTGTTCTACGTCTTGATCCGCGGCGTGCTGCGCCTGCAAGCCTATCCACGATCGGTGTTCATCATCGACTTCATGCTCCTCGTCGTCCTGCTGGCGGGGCTCCGCATCGCCTGGCGGCTGTGGTGTGAGCAGCCATCGCGCACTCGAACACGACGCGTACTGATCTACGGCGCGGGCGACGCCGGGGAAATGATCCTCGGGGAAATGTTGAACGGCGGCGATCGCGAACGACTCCCGATCGGATTCGTGGACGACGATCCGTCCAAGGTCGGGCGGCGCATCCATGGCGTCCCGGTGCTCGGGACCCGACGCGACCTCACGCGAATCGTCGGGGAGGCGACTCCCGGCGAGGTGCTGGTGGCGATGCCGCAGGCGGCGTCAGAAGTCCTCCGCGCGATCGTCAAGGAGCTCGAGCCGTACAAGCTTCGGATCAAGACAGTTCCTCGACTGCGGGACATCCTCGATGGACGCGTGACGTTGAGCCAGGTGCAAGACTTGCGCGTCGAAGATCTGCTCGGTCGGACTCCGGTGGGCCTCGACATGGAAACCGCCAAGGCACTGGTCAAGGGCAAACGGATCCTCATCACGGGAGCCGGTGGGTCGATCGGTTCCGAGCTGTGCAGGCAGGTTCTGGCGCTCGAGCCGAGCTCCCTGGTCCTTTTCGAGCGCTACGAGAACGCCCTGTGGGCGGTCGAGCGCTCGCTGGCGCCCCGCAAGGGCAACGTGGAGCTCTATCCGGTGATCGCCGACGCGACCGACGAGGGCCGCGTCGAAGACGTCCTGCGTGAGCACCGCCCCCACGTGATCTTCCACGCCGCTGCCCACAAGCACGTGCCGCTGATGGAGCTCAACCCGTGCGAGGCGATCAAGAACAACATCAAGGGAACGCGGATCGTGAGCCAGGCCGCGATCCGTCACGGCGTCGAGCGCTTCGTGTTGATCTCGAGCGACAAGGCCGTCAACCCATCGAGCGTCATGGGGGCCACCAAGCGCGCGGCCGAGCTCCTCACGATGGCCCTCGCGGAGCGGGCATCGACCTGCCTCGTCGTGGTTCGGTTCGGCAACGTCATCGGTAGCAACGGGAGCGTGATTCCGCTGTTTGTCGACCAGATCAGAAGTGGAGGGCCGGTCACCATCACCGATCCCGAGGTGCGCCGGTATTTCATGCTGATCCCCGAAGCGGTCCAGCTCGTGCTCCAGGCGGCGGCTTTCGGCGAGAACGGCGCGGGATACGTGCTCGACATGGGCGCCCAGATCAAGGTCGTGGACATGGCCCGCAACCTCATCCGGCTTTCCGGCTTCATCCCGGACGTCGAGATCCCGATCACCTACATCGGGCTGCGGCCGGGCGAGAAGCTATCCGAGGAGCTGGTCGCGTCGGACGAGGCCATCGAAGCGTCCAGCGTGGCCGGCGTCCAGCGCGTTCGGGGGGCTCGTACTCCCGACTACACGACCCTCGAGCAAGCCCTGCTCGCGCTCGAAGGCCGAGCCCAGCGCGGCGAATCCAGGGCCGTGCTGTTGGAGCTCCAGTCGCTCGTCCCGACGTTCCGACCGTCATCCGAGCTGGAGTCCGCGTTCAACGGCGATCGGTGGATCTCGCCGACGGCGGTTCCGACGTGGACGATCCCGCACCCTGGTACAGCCCGCGGCGCCGCATGAGCGGCTTGCGGACGCCCGCGCTCTCTCATCGAGAACTCAAGGAGGACCGAACATGCAAGCGATGCCGATCATCAGGCCGACTCTCCCGACATTCCGGGAGTTCGAGGAGCTCGTTCGCCCCGGCTGGGAGGAGGGAATGGTGACTGCCGGATCCGTCGTCCGTGCCTTCGAGCAGGAGGTCTGCCGGCGGACCGGCGCGTCCGAGGCCGTCGCCGTCTCCTCGTGCACGGCCGGGCTCATGCTGGCGATCCGGGCACTGGAGCTGCCCGCGGGAGCGGAGGTCATCGTGCCGTCGTTCACGTTTGCCGCCACCGCGCAGGCGCTCGTGTGGAATGGTCTCGTTCCGGTCTTCTGCGATTGCGTGCCGGAATCGCTCACGCTGGATCCTGCCGATATCGAGCGCAACCTCTCGCCGGGGACGGCCGCCATTTGCCCCGTGTACGTATACGGCTTCCCGCCGGACATCGACGCGTTGCTCGAGGTGGGAGCTCGTCATGGGCTTCCTGTCTACTTCGACAGCGCGCAGGGGCTCGGCGCGGAATACCGCGGCCGGAAGGCCGGCACATTCGGGACCTGTGAAGTGTTCTCGCTGAGTCCCACCAAGGTCGTCACCGCCGTAGAGGGAGGCGTGATCTGCACCGGCGATCGAAACCTGGCGACGCGGCTGAGATCGATGCGCGATTACGGGAAGGATCCGGCCGACGGCGAGGACATGGTCTACCTCGGCCTTTCCGCGCGCATGAGCGAGATGCACGCGGCGGTGGGTCTGCTGTCGCTGCAGCGTCTTGACGAGCTGCTCAAGGCGCGGCGGGTGTTGATCGAACGATACATCTCACGCCTCGGCCAGCTTCCTGGCTGTCACGCCCAGACGCCGCCCGAAGATCGTACGAGCAGCGGGAACTATTTCGTCCTGTTCATCGGCGAGCACGCCCGATTGAGCCGCGACGTCGTCCGCGCCGAGCTGAAGGCGCAGGGCATCCAGACGAAGCGGTACTTCTATCCCGCGCTGCACGAGCAGACGCTGTTTCAGCGAGTTGCGTGCCGTCGCAGTGATCACATGGAGCGGACGAACGTGGCCAGCCGAGAGGCGCTGGCCCTTCCTCTGTATTCGCACATGACGCTGGACCAGCTGGACAGCGTGTGCGAGGCGGTCGAGCACTTGCTCGGATGACGCCGCGGACCGATCTTCCGGTCATGGCCCGCGCACTGACCCTCTCGACCGTACCGAGCCATTCGGTCGACAGGTACTTCGCGATCGGAGCATTCTGGGCGCTCGTCGGCGCCGTCGTGTCGCGCGGCTTCACCCTGGCGTCTTCGGTGTTGGCCGCACGGCTCCTGGGCGCGACCGGCTTCGGCGAAATCGGCATGATTCAAAGCACGCAAGGCTTGTTCGGCATCCTGGCCGGCGCCGGGATGGGGTTGGCGGCGACGAAGTTCGTCGCGCAGTTTCGTTCGCTCGACCTCGCGAAAGCGGGTCGCTGTGTCGCTCTGGGAACGACCATCGCCGTGATCTTCGGCACGGTGATGGCGCTGGGACTCCTCGTCTCCTCCTCCGTGATCGCATCGAGCGTGCTCAAGGCGCCCCACCTGTCGCTGGAGCTGCAGGTGGCGACCGGCATGGTCCTCTTCGGCACGATCAACGGTGTGCAGACGGGCGGCCTCGTCGGCTTCGCCACGTTTCGGACCCTGGCCATCCTGAACGTCATACGTGGCGTCTGCCTATGTGTCTTGGTCGTCGCCGGCATCGCGCTCGGGGGTGTCCTCGGCGGCGTGATCGGCCTGGTCGTCACCGAAGCGATTGCGGTGCTCGCCAACCATATCGCGCTGCGGCCCATGCTCTCCAAGGCAGGTCGCTGGTGGAAGCACCCTGCCGCGTCGAGCGAGCTGATGATGATGTCTCGCTTCAGCGTTCTGAGCCTGCTCGGCAGCATCTGCACGACGTCGGCGATGTGGTTTGCCAACGTGGTGCTCGTCGCGCAGCCCGACGGCTACGCCTCACTCGGCCTCTTCAACGCGGCCGAACGCTGGCGGCAGCTGCTCTTGTTTCTCCCCGCGTCGTTCTCGCCGGTCATCCTCACCATGCTCAGCAATCTGCACGGCACGAACGATCCACGCTCCTACCGCCGGCTCTTCGGTCTCAACCTGACGGTCAGCGTCGTGGTCGTCGTGGTGCCGTCGATCATCGTCATCGTGTGTGCATCGCCGGCGATGGGTCTCTTCGGCGACGCGTATCGCGCCGGCCGGGTGACTCTCGTCATCATGTCCGCCTCGTCGGTCGCGATGGTCCTCAACAATCTGTTGGGCCAGATCTTGATCAGTCGAGGGTCCGTCATGGGACGCTTCGTTCTCGACGTCCTGCTGGCTGCGGTCCTGGCCACTACGTCGTGGCTGCTGATTCCGATCTATCGCGACCAGGGAATGGCGCTGGGCAGCTTGATGGCGTTTGCCGCAACATCAGCCGCATTGATCCCGATCACCGTCTCCTTCATGAGGAAGGCAGCGTAACCAGCGATGTCGCGTGGCGTTCTCTGGGTGCAGGCGATCAGCGCCGTGACCTTGATCGCGTTCACCGGGTCGCCGGTTGCGCCGGAGTATCCACTGGCGGTGGTCGGCATCCTAGCATTCATGCTCGTCCAAGCGTTCCTGCCGGCATGTCGGATCCGCATGAGCACGCCAGTGTGTCCGGCCAATATTGCGCAGGGCTACTACGGGATTCAGCTCGTGCTCGTGACGGTATTGGTGGGTTACTTCGGCTTCAGCCAGGGGACGCTGCCGTATTTGCCATCGAAGGGCGCCATCGACCTGGCCATTGTCGTCCACGTCGTTGGCTATCTTTCCTTTTCGGTGGCGTATCAATGTCTCGCACACGTCCCCGCGAGACATCGTCGCTCCCGCGAATCGACATCGAACATGGCCTCTTTGGTCCTGCCGTTCGCGCTCGCGGGACTGCTGGGGTTCTTGCTGATGCACGGCAGCGTCGCAGGATTCGTCGAGTATGCTTCGTCACCGATCGAGGAGCGCCTGAGGGCCGACGAGGCGACGACGATACAAGGCGCCGCCGGCAACTTTCTGAAGCACTTTCTCGGCTTCGCGGTGGTGCTGGCGTGGAGCTCGTGGCTCGGCGCGGCCCCGCGCCGAAGGGCCTCGATCGTCGCCGCGACTGCCGGTGTCGTGGTCCTTCTCCTGATCGCCAACTTCCACTACAACCGCGGCACGATGCTCGGGCCGGTTCTAGCCCTCGCCGGCGCGTTCTCGGCACATGTCTGGCGAATTCCGTTTAAGGGCGTTATCCTGGCCAGCGCGCTGGCGCTGGCCATCGCGTTCGCCTTCGGCTCGTATCGGTCCACCGACCTCAACGTCACCGAACTGTCGCGCTCGGCAGTTGCGGATACATTGAGCGTCGACGGTGCCGTCGAGTTCGTGCAGATCTATACGTCTGCTCCCCAGATGACCGCCTACGTGATCGACTCGCTCGAAGGAAAGTTCTACTACGGCGCCACGTTGCTCCCGTCTCTGGTCTACCCGATTCCGGTGCTGGGAAAACCGTACCGGGAGACCAGCGGCACCGTGATCTTCAACACGCTGATCTACGGAGAAGATGCGGTGTCCCTCGATCAGATCATTCCACTGGACGGCGAGCTGTATATGAACTTGCACCTTGCCGGGGTGCTGCTTGGCAACGTGGTGCTCGGTTGTGTTCTCGTCTGGCTCCAGGGCAAGTTCATGACCGCGCCGAACCCCGTCGAGAGCTACGCCTGGCTCATGATGGCCCTGTGGACAGTGTTCCCAGGCAGCCTGTCTGTCGCCAGCCAGATGTACGTCTATTCGTTCTGGCCGATCTACACCTATTTCGTGGCCAAGCGCTTCTGGTCATGGACGTCGGCGACTGCCTTCCCCCGTGACCCGGCAATGAAGTATTCGTGACGGGCGCGTCGCATGAAGATCTGCCTGGTCGGCGGTGTCTTTGATCGGCTCGAGACCGTACGTTCGAAGCAACGAGTGACGCCGGAGACGGTACTGCTGGACGGCCTCCTCAGGGCCGGCGTGGACGTGCATTCAGTCGGACACTCCAGGTTTCAGCCGTCCGACGACTACGACGTCATTCACGTCCATCACTTCGGCAGAGCGGCGCTCAAAATGGCGTCCTCGCGTTGCCGGGCGCGCGTGGTCTTCACCGGCCACAATGGGCTGATCCCGACGGGCTGGGAGCGTTCGCGATTGCGGCGCTACGCCTTTCAGTACGTCGTGGACAAGGCAGAGGCATTCATCGCGCTGTCGCGCGCCGAGGCACGGTACTTCGCCGGCGTGACAAACGTGAACAAGATTCACACCATCCCCAACGGCATTCCCGCCGACGTCTTTCGTATCGCCGTCGAGATTCCGAAACGGGCCGACAAAGAACGGTACGACGTCCTGTACGTCGGTCAGCTGATCGATTGGAAGGGCGTCAACTTCTTGCTCGAGGCGATGCAACGGCTTCGCCGACAGCGAGACGTCCACCTCCGCCTGATCTATCACAACGCGCAGCTGGAGCCCGAGCTCCGGCAGCAGGCGCGCGACCTCGGCATCGCTGAACACGTCGATTTCGTGGGTTTCCGCGGCCCCGGCGAGCTGGTGGAGGAGTACCAGCAGGCCGACCTGCTGGTCCTGCCGAGCTTCGCCGACTGCTTGCCGAGCGTCGTCACCGAGGCGCTCCTCTGCGGCACCCCGGTGGTTGCGGGCGCGGTGTGCGGTGTGCCGGAACAGATCGGGCCCTATGGACATGCCGTTCCGCCGGGTGACTCCGTCGCTCTGGCGAACGCCATGGAGACGATCCTTGCCGATCGGTCACGCTGGCAGGCCTTAGCCCCACAGATCCGCGCGTACGCGGAGCACACGTTCAAGCCGGAGACGATGGTCGCCCGCCATCTCGCGCTGTATCGCGACATGATCGACGGACGCGCCGCTGCGGCCAGGCGCCGGGCCGACTGGATGGACCCGATGATGCGCCTGGCGATCGAGGTGTACTGGCGTCGCCGCCGGGCGGCAACATAGGCAGGGCGACTTTCCATGAACATCAGCCATATCAGTGTCAGCACGCTGCCGGTCCTGTACCGCTTCGGCGGTGCCATCGAGCGGCGGATCGTCGAGATGGCCTCGGAGCAGGCGCGCCGGGGGCACCGCGTCAGGGTCTACTCCGTCGGCGACACGGCGAACACGCGCGAAGTGAACGGCGTGACGTATCACTTCCTGCGGTGCCGAACGCGCCTGCCGTTGAAGCATCTGGAGTTTCAGTACAAAGTCGTCCGCGAGGTGGCGCAGCATCCCGCCGACGTCTTGCACTTCCACAGCCAGCCGGAAGGCGCATGGCTGAGCCAGACGGTGGCAGCCAAGAAAGTTCTGTCGTACGACTTCTTTCACTTCCGCCGCGGCCGCGAGACGCCCCTGTATCTCGCGTACAAGCGAATGCTCCGCTCGTTCGACCTGCTCCTGCCGTGCTCGCGGTATTGCCAGGAGGAGTCCCAGCGCTTCTGGAGCCTTCCCGCCGACAAGCTGCGGATCCTCTACAACGGCGTCAACACACGGCAGTTTAGGCCCGATCCCGACGCGGCGGCGCGTGAACGCCGGCAGCTCGCCATCGACAAGAAGGTGATGCTCTACGTCGGTCGTGTCTGCGAGCAGAAAGGGAGTGATGTCCTGTTGCAGGCTGCGAAGAGGCTCGGCCAACGTCGACGCGACGTGCAGCTCGTGATCGCGGGCCCGATCGGGCAGTTCGGCCTCGAAGAAGACTCGAATCGCTGGATCGAGCGCATCGACGACGTCGGCGGTCGCTACCTCGGTGCCGTCGATGAAGCACGGCTGAGCGCCATTTACAACCTTGCCGAGGTCTTCGTGATGCCGACTCGCGTCAACGAGATGTTCGGCATGGCCGCCGTCGAGGCGCAGGCATGCGGCAAGCCGGTCGTCTCCAGTGACTCGGGTGGCTTGAAAGAAGTGGTCCCATCGAGCTGCGGAGCGCGTGTTCCGGTCGGTGATTCGGCCAGGCTCGCGGACGAGATCGAGACGCTCCTGGATGATTCGCGCCTCTATGCCGCGTGCTCCGCGAACGCGGTGATCAACGCCGCGATGTATGACTGGGCACGTATCTGCGATACGTGCGACGAGCTGTACCGCGCCGCGAGCTGACACACCGGTCAGTCCCCCTGAGCGATCGCGTGTCCGTCACCATCGGCATCCCCTTCTTGAACGCTCGGCCCTACCTCGCCGACGCGGTGCGCTCGGTGTTCGCACAGACGCATCACGACTGGGAGCTGATCCTGGTCGACGACGGCTCCTCCGACGGCTCGCTCGATGTCGTGGGGCATCTCGTTGATCCGCGGGTGCGCGTGCTCAGCGACCGGACTCATCGCGGTCTGTGTGCGCGCCTCAACCAGGTCGCGTCGCTTGCCGAGGGCACGTATCTCGCGCGGATGGACGCCGACGATCTCATGCACCCTGAGCGCATCGCACGTCAGGTCGCGTTCTTGAATGCGAATCCGAACGTCGATGTCATCGATACGGCGACCTTCACCGTGGACGATAACCTCACCCCGCTGGGTATTCGGGGCGACCGTCCGCTGGACGCTCGTGCCGAGGTTGTGCTCCGGAATGGCCTGCTCATTCATCCGACCGTCATGGGGCGGGCCGAATGGTTCCGCAGCAACCCGTACGATCCGGTCTACGTTCGCGCCGAGGACCGGGAGCTGTGGAGTCGAACCTGCGCGACGGCGACGTTCGCCCGGCTATGCGAGCCGTTGTTCTTCTATCGCGAAGGCGCCGCCGGCAGCCTCCGGAACTATCTCCGCACCGAACGAACCGTGCGCGCCGTCCTGGCCCGTTACGGTCCGTCGCTGGTCGGCGCACGACGCACTCGCTTCCTCGTGCTGCGTTCACGACTGAAGTCGATGGCGTATCGCATGGGTACGATGCTCGGGCTTCAAGATCGCCTGGTCGCCAAACGGAACCGCCCGCTCAATGCCGCTGAGATGAAGGAAGGGCACCGCATTCTCTCGCTGGTCCGAGCCACGCGTGTGTCTGGCCTGGACGGCGATGGTGTAGAGGCCGCAGCGTGAACCCGAGAGTGCTGCACGTGACCACCGTCCCGGTGACGCTTCCCTTCCTGGCCGGGCATATAACCCATGCCAAGCGCAATGGGTTCGAGGTTCATGCGCTGTCGTCGCCCGGCGAGCCGCTCGACAGATTTGGCCGCGACGTGAAGATCGAGGTGCACCCGGCGCTGATGCCGCGCCGCATCACACCCCTGGTCGATCTCGCGGCGGTATGGCAAATCGTGGGAGTCATCCGTCGCGTTCGACCGACGATCGTGGACGCTCATACGCCTAAGGGGGGACTCCTCGCGATGATCGCTGCAGCGCTCTGCCGCGTACCGGTGCGCATCTATCATCAGCACGGGTTGCCACTGATGACGGCCACGGGGGTGAAGCGGCTCATCTTGCGCTGGACGGAACGCACGGCCTGTTGGCTGGCACACCAAGTCCTCGGCGTGAGCGAGTCGGTTCGCGGCGTCGCGATCGCAGAAGGACTTTGCTCCCGGGAAAAGATCAAGGTATTGGGACACGGAAGCATCGACGGCATCGAGGCCGACGGAAAGTTCAATCCCGCCCACTTCTCCGCAGAGGCGCGGCGGCGTGTTCGCGCCCGCTACCAGATCCCGGAGGGCGCATTCGTGATGGGTTTCGTGGGACGCATTGTCCGCGACAAGGGGTTGATCGAGCTTGAGCAATCGTGGCGCGCGCTCCGAGAGCAATATCCGTCGCTGCACCTGTTGGTGGCTGGACCGTTCGAGAGCCAGGACCCGATCCCGGCCGACGTGGAAGCGATGCTGCGTAGTGATCCGCGCATTCATTTGACCGGGATGGTGCTCGATATGCCGAGCATCTATCACACGCTCGACCTTCTCGTCCTCCCGACGTATCGTGAAGGTTTCCCCGCATCGCTCCTGGAAGCGTCCGCAATGGGGCTGCCCGTGATCGCGACACGGATCCCGGGATGCGTCGACGCCGTCTGCGGCGGAGAAACCGGCCTTCTAGTGCCCGTTCGCGACCCCGAGGCACTGACGACGGCCATTCGCATCTACCTGGACAACCCTCTCCTTCGGATGCAACACGGCGCCAATGGCCGGCGCCGCGTGCTGCGCGATTTCGATCCGGAGAACCTGCGCAAGGCGTTGTTGCAGGAATACATCCGCTTGCTTGGCGACCGGGGGCACGATGATGTCCTGCAACAGATTTTCGCTGTCGCCCCGCCGAAGCTCATCAGCCATGAATGAGCGTCTCGGGGTGCGGCGCAGTCTTAACTCGAGCATCGGCGCTGGCTGGCCGTTTGCGGTATTGCTGTTCGTCTCGCCTTTTCCGGGCGCCGCCACCTTGCGGCTGACCTGTCTGGCCGCGGCGTTCATAATCGCCGTGGCCCGCTGGCGGCAGCTTGCTCCGCCGCCGGTTCCCTGCAGATGGGCGATCGCACTATGGGCCGGCGTCGTGATCGCGTCGCTCCAGTTCGCAGTCGATCCGGCATATAGCTTGGGCGAGGTCAGACGTGAAGTTCTCTATGGGCTGATGGCGTTCGTCTCCTTCTTCGCCTGGACGCGGGACGAGCAACGATTGCGCCTCTTGTGCCTGGCGGTGTTGGCAGGATTTGCCGCGATTTCGGGCTCGGCGCTGCTCGGCTCGTATCTGCGAAACGGAGACTGGCCATCAGATGCGTACTACGGCGGAGTCGGTGCGGTCAGCAATTATCTCGTGGCTGTCGGCCCCGTTCTCGCGCTGACGGCGCGGCTCGTTGGGCGCGGACATTCAAGCAAATGGTGGGTCTCCGGCGCCGGACTGTTCCTGGCCCTGACCCTACTCTGCGCTCAACGTGCTCTTTGGCCCGCGATCGGATTGCAGATGACTTTGGTTTGCGTCTGGTTCCGGCAAGTCCAGGCCGTGTCTATTGGACCGTTACGGCTGACACTCGCGCTGGTAATCCTGGTGACGCTGATGGGAGGAGGCATGTACGTTAGTAACCGCTATCGCACCGGAGGCAATCCCGACTCGCCTTCGGCGATCTGGACGGATCTGCGGCCTCGCGTATGGCAAAAGGTCGGCGAAAAGATCCTCGCTCATCCGTTGACCGGCGCCGGGTTCGGGCGGGGTGTCCTGAGTAAGGCTTACCCAGCCTTACTGCCTCCGGGCGACACTGCGTTTTGGTACCCGCACGACGGCCATGCAGAAAGCCGGGTGTTCTGGCACCCGCACAATCTCGTCCTCAACTACGGGATCAGCGCGGGCGTGCCGGGCATGGTCGCGGTGTTGGCGCTGTTTGCCGCGCTCGCCTGGCGTTTTTGGCAGGTGGCGTTGCGGGGAGCGCGTCTGGTGCGCCTCAGCGGACTCGCGGGAGCAGCCATGGTGGCCGGCGTATTCGCCCGCAACATGTCCAATGACCTCTTCGTGAGCGGTGGGGCGCTGTTATTCTGGGCTCTCACAGGCATGCTGTTCGGATATGCGTTGCGCCACGGGTCGACGTCTGGTGGCCATGTCGCCGATTCGGCCGTGCGCGCCGGCGCGGGCTGACATCTCAAATCTGAGAAGGCGCCTGTCACTGATACGTCCGCAACGCACGGTTGACATTCCGCGCATGGTTATTCAGGCGGGGACTTGCCGGCCTACGGACAAGTGCTTGTTCTACCAGCCTCGACAGTCAGCGAATCGACCGCTATGAGCACGGCACGCTTCTCGCACGCGGATTCGACGCATATGGAATACCGACGATTGGCTTTTGCCATCGCGCTTCCGCTGTTCCTCGTGGTTTCCGCCGCCTCATCGCAGGCGGGATCGGAACGGACGGGGTTCTTTCTCTCCCACGAGTTCTATGGGCCGATGGGATACACGTCACCGGAAGCGGCTTTGAATGTCCAAACCCGCATGACCAACATGCTGGCCTTTTGGCCGCCGGTGGACGCGGGAATGACCAGTTTCATTACCAGCCGGCTGACTGGATTCAATCTCTACATGCAGGGAGCTACCCTCGTGAAAGGGGATTCCGCGTCCGCGATCGCCAGCCAGAGTCAATCCGCCGCGGGCATCTGTGCAGCCGCGGGCAAGGACAGGAGCCTCTGGAGCCTGATGATCGAATGGGATCAAGGAGGTGGCGCGTGGGTGCCCAACGGACGTCCCCGCTACACCGGGCTGTCCCGCACGCAAGCCTATTCAACATTCATCAACTACTACCTGAACAGCGCGCCGCCGCTCGGCACCTATCTCGCACAGCCCGCTGGAGAACGGGGATGCCGCCTGGCATCGGTGACCGACTACGCTCCGAACGCGTTCTACGCCTTCAACATCGGTGTCGACGTGGGGTTGCTCGAACGCGCCATCGATGAGCTCGGCGACACTTCCACCGGCCTCGCGTTCATGCGAGGCGCCGGACGCCTGTACGACCGGCCCTGGGGCATCGATATCTCGCTCTGGCGAACCTCTGCAGACAGCGCGACAGAATTCGACTCGAGTGGCCGCTTGATCGGAGGCTGGTCTCCCAGTTACATCCGGCGCCACCTGTACGTCGCGTATCTGGGCGGCGCCCATGTCCTTCAGATCGAGCCGGCGGTGTATTACTTCTCAGGCACCAGCCAGCTCAACCCCTTCGGCCAGATGATGAAGGACTTCGCGAGCTTCTCGCTGACGCGCCATCCAGATGTCGGCGCAGCGGTCGTTCCGATGGTCCTCATGCTCGACTTCAACAGCGGGTTCGATACGAAGCATGGCCGGTTCAACCAGGCTGACGCGGTCTGGTATCAGGACATTCCGTATTCGTCCGGCGACTACATGATCAACAACTTTCTCAAGGTCGCCTATCCCAACCACTGGCTCCACGGCACGACGCCGAACGCCCCGTTCTCGGACGCCGCTGGCTACAAGAGCTTCCTGGCGGCCGGGGGCGACCCGCGGCCGTACGAGCCGATGCCCACGACCCGCTGGGGTGACACGATCGATGTCACGCTCAATACCGCGTCGCTGAGCGCTCTCAATCGGTACAAGGTCATTGTCCTGATGGGCGGGGTGGTGATCGACGCCCGTCTTCGGCCGATTCTTCAATCGTGGGTGCAGGCGGGCGGGACGCTCGTGGTGAATGCCAGCCAGGTCACGTCGGCGGATGAATCGCTGCTCGGCGTGACGCTCGGCGGGGCGTCCGTCACTGGCGGGCCGTCTCGATGGTCGTCGGACGGGACTACGTTCAACGAGCCCTCCTATCTCTACAAACCCGTCACGCTAGGCTCGGCCTCTGTGCTGGCCACCACAGGTTCGTCGCCCTTGATCACGTCCAATAGCGTCGGATTGGGCCGTGTCATTCTCACGACGCCGGATTTCCTCCAGTCCTCCGCCCGCAACCAGCTCCTGTCCATCGGGGTCCAGCTCTTCGACTGGCTGAACAAGCAATTCGCGCCGGCACAGGTGTCCGGTCCTGCTGTGGAGTACCTGTTCAATGCATCTTCCGGCCGGCTGATCACGACGGTCATCAATAGCTCCGGAAGCACCTGGAACGGGACGATCACCGCGCCCATCGCCGGGAACGTCACCGCGGTGCGCGAATACATCGCTGACGCGTCCGCGGCGTTCACCAAGAGTGGTTCGGCGGTCACCGTCAACGCGCAGGTGGCTCCATACGACATCAAGGTCTACGCAATCGAATATCAGCCGTCGTCATCGTCATCGCAGCCGTCGCCTCCGGCCGACTTCGCCATCCGCTGATCGATGAAAGGTCGCTAGCGACCCGCACGCTTCGTCATCGTGGTAGGCAACAACCAGGTTCGGGTGTTCACGAAGGTCCTCTTCGATCGACTGGGTGCCGCCGTCGCGCTGGTCGTGCTGTCGCCGCTCATCGGCGCGACGGCACTCGGCATCCGGCTCAGCATGGGGGCCCCGGTCGTCTTTCGTCAGGTCCGCGCGGGTCGCAACGGGACACCGTTTACCATCTTGAAGTTCAGGACGATGGAGATGCGGGCCGCGTCCTGTTGTGGTCGGCCCGAGACCTGCCGCGGAATCCAGATGGCGTCCGGAACGACGATCCCTCGGTTCGTCAGGTTCGTGCGCCGGACTGGGCTCGACGAGCTGCCCCAGCTCATCAACATCGTTCGTGGCGAGATGAGCTTCATCGGCCCCCGGCCGCTACTGGTCCGCTACCTAGCGCGCTACACCGCGGAACAGCGGCGTCGGCACCTGGTGCTACCCGGCATATCGGGCTGGGCCCAGGTGAACGGACGCACGGACCTGTCCTGGAACGATCGGCTCGCGCTCGACGTCTGGTACGTGGATCACCAATCCCTGTGGCTCGATCTCCGGATCCTCTGGCGGACCCTGC
>Ga0075434_100002440_pt1 | contig 16356 bp, 18 predicted proteins | sample RhiMethybrSRZTD3_FD_75298 | JGI IMG/M metagenome (GOLD analysis project Ga0075434, IMG submission 75298) | Populus rhizosphere microbial communities from Tennessee, USA - Rhizosphere MetaG P. TD hybrid SRZTD3 | ecosystem: Host-associated > Plants > Roots > Rhizosphere > Soil | place: USA... | reverse complement strand
CTTGGTCTTTTTTGGAACTGCTTCTTTTCTTCGTTTGATGCAGTATTTACAAATCTCTTTCTTGGAACCTTAGGAATGAAGCCCCATTTGTGTAATAGCCTATAGGACCATCTCTATCTATTGTAACACAGACGGGACCGGGAGACGGTTCCATCGGGAAAAACTGTAGAATCTCACGTAGACTGTCCTGCTGGAAGCATGCCTACAGGAGGAGGCTCTAACACAGGTGCAGACCCGGGGGACCCAAGACTACAATTTATACAGTCAACTCCCTTCACCAGCCAAGGGTTTACTGCCACCGGCTGGACCGCAGCGGAATACAATCCTACGACAACAAATCTGCTTTTTTTTGTAGTTGTTCAATGTGCAACTGTTACACAAGGGACATCGAACAGGTAGCAACCGGGTCAATAAATAAATAAATAAAGAGACAAACGGGACTGTGCAGCAGCAATAAAATACAGTAGAATAAGCTCCCAAACCACCTACATACCTGTTTTTTATTTTTATTATGCTACAACCAAGATCAGCAAATGAACTGCTTCCAGCAACCATAAAAGAATATTGTGCGACTGGAAGAAGTTAGACATGGCTACTGAAAAAGATCATTCATTCATTTTTTTATTTGAGGATGTCGAACAATGAAATCTGAGCAATAGGTTATCAAGGGCATCACGTTACCAATTGACAGTATCGACCAACAGTTCGCAGAATGGGGCGCGCCTGCAAACTATGTAAACCAGCCAAATTATTATTCTATAGTCACCAGTAGGATAAGCAAATTATCTATATATAACATCAATTCAGTTGCTTGAATGTATCCAATATTGGATATTCAATATAGTTTTTCGTTACATAGGGTAATAAATACAACAAGCACGTTTTAATGGTAATGAATCAAAATAACATGACGTTATTGGTGTTGGGACTAAGCCTGGCTGTTGTAGCCATGTTAGCAGCAGCACCAGTGCTAAATAATGAGGAAATGGCATACGCAAGTAATACACGTGGAGGAGGAGCAGCAGGACCCGGAGGTCGTGGCGGTAGCCAAAGTTCATCAGTCTCAGTAGCATGCAACCCACCCACAAGTTGCTCATTATTACCACCTGGCGGCTTTTCATGCAACAACCTTTCTTGCGGAGGCGCATCAGCTTTTGGTGAAGCAGGCGGCAACGGCGCGGCTGGTAATAGTGGCCCCAATGGTGCTGGGGGTAGTGGTGGCAGCGGAGGTAGTGCATCAGTTATCACTATGGCAGGCGGTCTAACATCTAGTGCTGATGCGCCAGGTGGTTTGGGTGGAGCCGGTGGCACACCAGGCCCAGGACATTAACCTCTCTTTTTTTCTATTTTATCGAGTTTTACCTTCATTCATTTCTACTATCCAATACGAAATACAAAAAACAATTCCATGGATATGAGAAATAATTGCAGCAGCATTATTATCAGGCTTTTAGTGTATATCTGGTTCTAGCAGTTGTCCAAAAACATATTATGAAATTACTTGCTTAAAGATCTCTGGACATTTTACGAGCAGCTCTTATACGTTGCTCATTTATGTTAGAAGATGGTTCTGATGATGATGATGATGATGATGGAGATGATGGTTCAGGTCTTGGTTCTTCTCCTATTTGTCCGTTAGTTGCATCATTTAATGCTTGATCACGCCTTAGCGGGTTTTTCCTTTCTACACTCATCAATCTATTACTATATACAATATTGCTAATAATACTAGATCCTTTATCGAATGGTTACGTCAGATAGAGAGTCGAGTGGAATTGGGCTGATGAACCCACCTCGTCTAATCTAATTTCTGTCCAACCATTATCTGACGGCTATTTGACCGTCAATCTGACGAACATGTAGATTCATTTAATAATGTTGTTATAGAGTAATCTACTATACAGAATGCCAGCACCAATAAACGAACAGACTAGAAAGCAAGTAATTCATCAATGGGTTAGCGGCGATAATAGAGATAAAATCGCTATCGATAATGGTATAGGAGAAGGCACAGTAAGTGGTATTGTTAGTGACTGGAAAACAGGACTTGAAGATTCTGAATATGAATCAGTGAGAGAGCTAGCAGTGCAATCAAAAAAACAAGGGCTAGCTTTAAGCGATTTATCTTCACGTTTTAGATTATACAACATTATCAAAAAATCGGCCGCGAATGAAGATCAAATAGAATCATTCATTAGCAACTGTATAAGCGGCGCCGTGGATAGTAGTTTACCACAAGAAAAAATTGTAGACCTTACAAATCAATTATTTAACATCTCAAAGTCTGAGTCAATTCCTCTTGAACAGGTTCCAGAAGATATCCAGCAAAAATTACAGCAGAAACATAAAATTGAAGAACAAATCAAAGAAGCGTAATCCGAACTCCAAAGCAAAAATGTGACTATCGAAACTATTGACGAGCACATTCATTTGAACGAAGAACTCAGCAAACACGGCCTATCTACTAAAGATACTGCTAAACTTTTGAATGTAATCAAAAATATGGATCAACAGGGATTTGACACAAAGAAAATTGTAGCAAAGGCTATGAGCATAAAATCTCTAAAAGATAGAGAAAAAGATCTTAGAAATAATTGTGAAATACTCGCAGAGCGGATAGATGGATATAAACAGATACTTCCATTTGCTGAGAAAATTGTAGCCATGCGTATTAACACAGCTGGTCTCCTAGCACTTGATGATGCGGTTAATAATGTAGCAGAGATGTATAATTTACCCGTTTATACTGCCGGCCTTTTGGGTAATCAATGACATAAAAGACTATAACAAAATAGGTAGACTCAAAAAGCAGTTGGACACACTATGCGCACAAGTATATGCTGTTAAAGAAGTTTCCTCACATCAATATCAATCTATGGTTGCTTTGGTCAAATTAAAAAGTTATGGAATAACAGAAGATCATATAGTGAACTTGAACAACTTCATTTTCGAAAGAAATACGATGAATAATAAATTAATCCAGAACCTTTAGAACATAAGGAAATATGAAAATGGCATTAGTAAAAATAGCCAATAAGAGAAGAAATCTGGAAGAAACTCCGTTCATCTGAAAACGGCAAATTCAGAAAATGGTTATTGTATTATGAAATGATAATGCATATATGGAAACTGCAGAGATGATTCATGCATAATTTCTAAGCAGCGTATTGAACATATCAAAGTCTGATGACCAAAGTATATCATCCTGCAAATCTAGATTACTTTTGAAATGAAAATGACAATACCAAAGATAAGAAAACTGTTGGCAGATCATCGCCCAATGCTTGTAATGTTCGGCGTTAATTTGACAATCGTGTTGTTCATTGTACCAGCAATCGGAATGTTATTAGACCAACAAATACAACAACAACAATCACACGAAGCATTTGCTGCGTCAAACAAACATGCAGGATGTCATACATGCGGCAGCTCAGCGGAATGGGCACCAGTACGTTACAGTGACGTCATAAACTAGAAGGTATCTCTAACTTTATCGAAAGCCTATAAAAGAACATATTTACGGAATATCTCTTAATGGGAGTGAATCGTAGGCTGTATTTCTGCACTGTTGGTTATGGATACATCATCATGCAATTCCCATATCTGACGCAGCTGGGAATTACACTCCTTGCAATTTACTAATTGGAAGCAGCGATTGTCATCTATTACAAATCTTTGAAGGCTTAAATTATGTGACTCACATCTCCGGTCTAACATATGCTGTTTTTTACCCCTTAATTGGACATAATAATTCTTATTTATTGAATATTGCTAAACTTAGTTAGATAACTCATTAAGCGGACATAGTTATGTTAGATTCTTTACATATATAAATAGCCATTTAATTTAGGCCAACTCAAAAAGGAATTGTCTGCATTGAACCTTCAGAAATATGCAATGAATGAATTTTGTTCACGCCATAGCAAAGCTATAATGGCTCTCTCCTCAATCTACAAAGTCATGGAGCAACGGAAGAGCAGATATATTACATGCGAACAGCCTCCTCGAAAGGAAGTTGTAAGAATCTAATTGATGCAGAATGAGAAGATAATTGTCATCCTAGGACACGGATGTAACTTTTTGAATGACAATCTTCATAATGAAGTAATGATTGATGGGGCATCAATGTCACAGTGAGTTCAGTTGGATAGCAATATTCATTGTACAGACCTTCTACTACATACTAGCTCGTCGCGCAGATCTTTTTTTCCCTTCATATATTCTAATGTCGGTAGAATCTCTGAGAATATGTTTTATTCTGTTATAAAAATTTCTCCATTTTTCTATTTCTGTACAATTTTTTGGATCCAGTCTCATAGCTTCTGTATCAAAATCTTTTCCCATTCTGTCTTTACCATCAATATTAACAAGTAGCTCTAACGCATTGAACATATTTTTGAATTTGAATAGCTTGCTAAATTCAGACATAGCTTTTTCATAGTGTTCCAGAGACTTATTTAAATTCAGTATACACCGCGAAGCCAGCTTTAGCTGTTTCTATTTTAGAACTTTGAAACAACTTTAAAGTGGGCCCAAGGGTGTGTGAATCAAATTTGACTCAATAGTTAAGCCCAAAGATAATGTAGACAAAATAATTAATGGTGGAATATTTCAAAGTCGTTGGTCCGGGTTCGGTGGGATGCAATACACTAGTGTATGTAATCCACTTTAGGTGAATAAGTCCTTAGAATAGATGAGGAGATGGTTATGGTATTCTATGATCTTCTTTATCTCTTCAACGATGGGCGCTCTATCATCAGCATATCTTTTACCTTTAGGAAGTTCTCTAGTTATCTTTTTCCAAGGTATGATAATATCACAACATACTTCAAAGAAAAATTTGATAGTTTTGAGATGATTCGTAAAGTTCATCCTATTATTTCTTTACGCTCTACTCGTTCTTTTTGATATTGTAAAAAGCTGGCTATGGAATTAAACGCCCATTTACATCTCTATTAGCTTTCTCGGCAAATGCATTTATTCGTTTTTAAATTGTCTTATCTGGCTTTAGACCAATAAAGTCAAAGAACCTATGAAGGCGCCATTGATAACAATCCTTAGTTACAGGAGACCTTATAGCATAAACACAAATAATGAATAAGGGCTCTCTATTTATTCTACAAATCATACTCACACCATTTTATTTTGTTGGCGAATCCCTTTAGAGAACTAATAGCGATGCGGGTTCGGTGGAAATGGTATGGAAATTCACATGGGTCACAATAAAAGAAAGAACCTGTTTAATATTTGATGGTTAATGGTAACATACAGTATGATTACCTGAACTACATTACAATTTAAAAAAATAAACATAATTTTATTTTTCTATATCAATAGTATGAATAAAGTTCATTGAACCTCCAGGAATTGAAGTAGTTTTAGTTCTCGTTACCTTCATTGTTGCTTCAGACAGCTCAGATTGGGGCGTTACAAATGCATCTCGTGCAGCCTTGATTATATCCATAACTTTCAAGATATTCTCTATTGGTTTTTGTTCGTTATCCTCGTGATTATTATGAAGATCGTGCAAATGATGATGCATATCTTCAGGCCAATAAAATGGCTTTTCTACTAGAACCCATTTTCCGGGTTTAAACCAGGAAACACCATTGTAATTTTGTCTTTTGATTTCTCCAGGTTGCATGGATTCATGTGCGTTAAACCAATCTTCAATCCTGTCATCTACCCAACCATGGAGCCTCCAAAATAATGGATTTACATGGGATGAATAAAATTCGCCCAGATAATCATATTTAGGATCGTCCCACATTGGATTAAAATCGAATGTGTCTCTGTATTTTTTTGTTTTTGGATCTTTTGGATCAGGCAATAATGCTCCATTATCATTTGCCCATCTATTGTGCATCCATCCATGGATAGTAAACTCAATCAAATTTCCTAAAGCACCAAGTGAAAGTGTACCAAGTACTGCAGGATTTGAAAATATTTTGGCCATAGAACTCATTACATTATAAAAGAATTCTGAAGATTTTGTAAAATCAATGATATTGTTACGTTCGTCCTTTGGATCAAATGAAGGCAGAGGTACCATGTTTCCAGATTCCAATGCATTAAACTGAAATATTTTTTTTCCAGGATTTGTTGGATCATTCTTTTCTGAATATACAAATTGTGGTATATTAGGTAATGGCAAAGATGGTGTTTTCCAGCTTTGAAAATACGGTACCCCTTTAGATTCATACTCCATTCGGATCATGGTTATCATTTTTCTATGCATAAAAAGAAAATCTTCACCAGCCCCATTACCAAGGTTCAATGATCCTCGTTCAGTAGGACGATTAGGTTTTGTAAATGGCGGTCGTTCAAGATACCATCCTAACTCTCGTATTTTGTTTTTACTTTCCTCATCTAAAATATACCATGTATAAACGAATTTATTTGAATTCTGGGGTAGAAGCTCAATTCGGCCACGCAAAGTATGCCATACTGCATGTATTAATCTATGGCTCTTAGAAGAGACCATTTCTAGAGCACTCGGTATTATGGCTACTTCGCGTATATCTCGTGGCTCTACAAAATCTCTTTGCACTGCAATAAAACTTGCTGTTACACCAGCTTGTTCAATGTGATCACCCGAACCATGATCTTGTGCACGTAAAACAGTTCCTGCTAACGAAAGTCTTTGATTGATGCCATTTTCCCAACTATGAGTAACTGAACCATAATAATTATATAAATAGTCAAAGATTTCTGTATCCGGACGTCCTTGAGCAGTAAATTCAAAATTGAATTTGTCTTGTAAGATTTTAACAGATCCTATAGTAATATCCATGAATAGTTTTTCGGCTTGTGCGGATTGAGCAGGAAATGATAAAGTCCCTGTAATAGTACCATCAGTTTGTACATTTAAAAAAAGCTCTGCTTCTGCAAACTTGATTTGATTAAAGTCATTTACAGGCATTGGATTATTTAAAAAACTTCTGTATGTGTAATACCCTGTTAATTGTCTTATATCCATAAATTATAATATTACTAGGTGTTGCTTTTAAATGTAAATAATTGCATATATAACGCATAGACTAGAATGCATCTCCATAGATGAAGTGAATTTGTATCATATGGCAATTATCTAAACTAATAGGGAGTCTTAAAGCCGTTTTATACCTTTTACAATTGACAGTTAAAAATAATAACTTAGAATACATGTATTCATAATGAGGAAACGAGGCGCAAAATATAAAAGAATCTATAGAATGCTATGATTAGGCTTTGTCGATTGATCCATTTTATGCAAATGGATGGTTTAATAAAGGTAATAATCTTCTTCACAAAAGCAGCCTTGATGAATAAATGACATGCTTTGAAAAAGCTTTGTTGATAGACCCAAATTATACCCATGCACTGAATAGCAAAGAATTATCTCGATATTTTAAGATACACTAAAAAGAAAAGATTCTTCAATATTTGAATATGAAATTAATAGAAAGAGACATAAATTTCTTGATAATAAAAAATAATAGATTTGATAAACATAAAGAAATAGAATCTAAATATTTTTATCAATAAATAAAAAAAATTATTGTATGACATTGTTTACGTTGAAGATCTATTGGATATTGTTACTAAAATAGAGAGCGGCTTCGGTGGCGATATAATAATTGGATACTCTGTACTCGGGATATTTTGATGAGGTTGTCGTCGATTTTCTTGTCGAATCGGGTCGACTATCGATCGGAGGTATTGCTGGTCTTCACTACTTGGACAATTAGGCTAAGGAAAGTTTACCGGAAGTCTAAAAGTGGAGTTTTGGATAGACTTGAAAGATATCCAGAGGCCATTAGATGCTTTGATGAAGTTTTAAGAATTGCTCCTAAACATGGCGATGCTTTGTATGGCCGGGCAGTTGCTAACGCTAAAAGAAATAAGGCAAGGAATGCTATGGCAGATCTAGAAAAGGCCATCGAAATAGGTAAACCCGATGACAATGACTACTATCTAAAAGTAGCAATAAAAGATGAGAACTTTAGGAATATACAAGATGATAAGCGCTTCAGAGAAGTGGTGAGTAAGCTGATCAATACACCTCATACTCAGACTGTTACTAAATCATCTCCTTCCTCTACAACTTCTTCTACTTTAATACCTACAAAGGATACAACTAATTTGGCTGGTGAACTTACAGAAAGAGTTAATAAGTTAAGTTCAATATACGAGAAAAACTTGCTTATCGATAATAAGATGAGTGTAAGTGAGTTTTGGAAAAATGAACTAATTACAGTAATTTTCTTTTTGGAAAAAAATGCGGCAATTTTACATTTGTCAGACTCTGATCGTGAGTTTATTAAAGATACACTTGTAACAATGCCTCCGCAGCTAGATGAACTCTATCGGTCTGGCAATGATACAAGAAGTCGCGAACTTGAAGTCAAGATAAGGTACTCATACAGTAAAATAATTGAATGGCTCAGGAATTTGCTGTTGCAGGGGTAAAATTTATTACTATTACATGTGATAACTGAAGAAATGTTCTAAGATAATACGCTTCAACTAGCCCTTCTGCCACACTTCTTATCTCTTCATGAAATCTAAGAAGATTGTATTGTAGAAAATATTGTCATGAAAAATACAAAAAACCCTCGAGTCCAAGCCTCTTAAACTATGTAGTAGAGGAATTATTGCATTAAATACATAGGAGAATTCCTTGCAGCTATACTCTTCAAGAAAACTCAGGTACTAGTTTTTGATCTATTCATTGGCACCTACTGCAGAGACAGCAGTAGCCCTAGAATTTCACATATATGTCATAAGAGTAACTTGTTGCTTCTTATCGTTTTTATCAGCGCTATAATGATGATTCTCTTCCTTGTTCCTATTTGCTTTAATACATCTCTCTCCAATAAAATCTGGAAAATCAAAGGACATCCCTTTTTCCAATACTTTGTTTTTCAAATTCTCTAGTACTTTGCTTGAATAATATTCATTTGCTGCAATGTTATAAGTAGGCTTCATTGGTTCTGTAAACTGATAAATTCTTTTTTTGTAAACTTCAATACCATTATTTACATTAAGTTTTTCCCTACGTCATAAATCAAATAACAAACATGTTTTTCATTTTTGTTCTTAGTTTTTCTAAATTCTTGTGACAGCCATAACATAAAGAAACCCCATTATCTAAACTCCATATCTGCTTACAGATTTCATATTTTGCTGTTACTCAAAAATTAGGAGACAGGCTATTTCCGTTACTATTCATCTCCAAGGTTAGAAATGTTGTTAATGCTCATACGTCCAGGCTAGGAAATAATTTACTGAATAAACTGAAATGAATCAACCATTTTCTGTATTGTCGGTAAGTATTCAGAATATTTTGCCGGCTCCGCTTTATATGTAATAAGGTAGGCCTTATCTCCCCTTAGAGTCCAAATTTGCATTGCTTGTCGTTGATGTTTCTTACTGTCTGTTGCACTGAATACAATCTTGTGTGCAAGTGTACCTCCTATCTTAGTATCAGTTGATTCAATAAGTTTAAATTCAGGGTGGTTTTGTGTCAAGTTTTTGATTTGTACACTTGTTACTTGAGTTAGTGATATATTCTTTGACATTAGATGTTGGACTTTTATTCCAAGTCCTGCTGGATAAGTGTCCGAACCACTACCACTTTCCACGTTTGCAAGAAACGTAACAATATTACCGAAATGTAATTCGTGTATCCAACTCGCTGGATAATTTATTTTTATTCCTAAGGTAGCATCCTGGTATGTTAAGAAATCATTGTTGTGATCTATCAGAGATCCTATACCCAAAAAAGCTGATGCTTCTGATTCGGTACTGGAATAAGAATTAGTGATCAATGAGAAAGAAGTCGTTATTATTATTACAACAATAAGAGAAGTATACTTGAGCATACTCGGATAACAAATACAAACTTTATATTTATTCATTCATAAACTAAGGATATACATAGTATGTCTACTGCTACTAATGGCGAATTCAATGAAAGCCCTAATCATTTTATGGTACTTGACGCTGTATCAAGAGGTACGAACAATGTAGATAAGATAACTAGAGTTACTAAATTACAAAATTACGAAGTTCAAACTATTGTAAATGACTTGTTGACACAAAGGTTAATAGTTAAAATTGAAAAGAAGGGATTCCTCTTTGGAAAGAAAAAAGTAGAATTAGGTATTACTGAAATGGGTATCAAACTTCTTAATACAAAGAAACAGGAATTAGAACAACAAAAACAACAAATGCAGGAGTCATATGAAAATGGCGATGGCGCTCAACTACAAAGCTATATGGATGCTAATAGAATGTGGATGCCAATGATGTTATTTTCTGGTATTATGGATATGATGTTTTTTACTTCTATGATGTCCTTTATGGGAATGGGGATGAATCCGATGGAAAGTTCGATAATCGGGAGTGACAGTAGTGATAGTCATCATCATGATGCTGCTAGTGTGGATGCCAATGATCAGACTGGAGGAGACACTGGTGGATCCGATTATGATAATAGTGGGTTTGATGGATTTGATGGTGGTGGTTTTGATAGTTTCTAAAACATTATCACAGATGGACATTAAACAATTTCTACAGCTGTTTTGATATGTATATCATGGGCTCGTGCTATATCCAGTTTAATCTCAATTAACCAGAAATACGTAGAGTATTTTCCAATATAATTTCTCTTTCTCTTTGAAACCTAATTAATTATTATTATTATTATTACATAAGGAAGAACAGCATCCCAAAATAATAATGAGAAAAAAGAGAAGATGTTAATAATATTAATAGATTATAAATAAATAAAAAATAAAAGAATTGGTTACTAGATGCTCCTCGCATCCATAACTGCTAGTCCTTAAAAGTGTCTACCTGAGTATCATTATACTCCTGCATTACCTGTGATTTCTATAAATCTGCTCTCTGGACCAAAGAGTATAGTCAACACTCTGTCAGTATCTGTATTTTGAGTTTCTTTGAAAGTGTTTGCAATATTAGGACACGATTTATCTCCAAAACCAACACATATACCTGTTGGCTCACCACTTATCCTTTGACCATCGATCTTCACAACATATGGCATATCATTACCAGCAGAATCTTTAGAGTCTATTGTATGTCTTGGAAGCTCAATCTCAAGTGCTCCACCTTGTGGTCCTGGATTAACTGCAACATTCAAGCTATGTCTAGTAGGATCTGCTAACATTCCAACTAATGAGCCCTGTAATATATTATAGTTTATAGGAACAGTATTTCCTTTGACTGAGACATCATACTTGTTACCATATCCGGGCTTTGCAAGGTCAGCAACTACACTTTTGCTAACCGTATCATTGTCATTACTGCTGTATTTAGTAACAATATCTTGTTTTATTGTATCATTTGGAAAGATTTGCTCTCCATTTAAATCAACAGTATATTCAAATGTTTTGCAAGATTGCTGAAGATATTGTTGTTGTCTGCTACAGGAAGTATAATGTCGTCGTTACTATTGATCTAAGGTGAGTGAGATTTTGTTATTAACTCTTTTCCATTTTGGTCTTTGATTGAGGTGACTATTCCAAAAATTGGCTGGCCATTGAAATGATTAGCCGTATACTTTGGGTTTGGATAGATAGCGATTGTATTAAGTTTGTTAATTGCAATTGTGGTCTGGACACCATACCATTTATAATGACCATTAAGTTTAATGTCCATAATTCCAATAAAAGTCATCCCTTTTGGATCAAGCAATACAGGAACAACAGAATTAGGTTTGAAATTAGTTAGTTGATGAGTGTGATAACCTGTTCCATTCAGATGTACCATGGTAAAATTAGATTCTAGCTGCCTCACTTTTCCAACTACAACATCTAAACTCCAATATCCACCCAAAATGTAGTATGTTGAAAGTCTTTTCTGCTGTGTAATCAATGCTGAGGTTGAGCCAGTGCTGCTAGTACTACTATTACTGCTGTTGTTGTTACTGCTGGTATTAACTTTACTTGTATTTGAGATCAGTGTATCTATTAGGCCGCTTGCATTAAATGTATTTATTGCTGTTTGTTTTGGAACGTTTCCAGGATTTGTTGTATTTGAACTTATAGAAGTGTTATTATTGCTATTGGAAGGAAGTATGACAGATGATGTAGATATTGCAGTTTTTTGAGGACCGTTGCCGCCAGCAATATTGGGAGCTGAATATTTGGGCTGAGCAAATGCTTCATAAATAATAGAGGTGTAAACCAGAAGGATTGTTGCTATAACGAATCCTAGTTTAATTACAGACAATTTGGATATTGATTCAATCTTGGAACCCAATTTAGCAATGTTTTACTATAATCTAACAGATTTATTAGTTGCGGATTTTTTGTAAGTGTTCAAATTATCTACTACAAAACTAATTCATTCAGCAGTTGCTAATAGTTATAACAACTAACTAGCAATAGATCTCATAAAACTGGTATATAATTACAAAATTTCGGTATTAAGCATAATTGAGCGTACAATCCACTATGCTAAAGATAGAACAGAAAGTTTTGATGATTATTTTCTTCCTTGTAGAAAAATAAGTGTAGACTAGAACATGTGATGCGTTGGATGAATCTGTTTATAGATATGCATAATGAGATGATTCTTCAGAGAAGGGTTAAATGAACAGAGCCGTTTTGAATCAGAATACACTTTTACCTGGTAAAGATCATGATCAGGAATATTTGTTAGGTCTTCTAGTTTCAAATCAACTACTGCTCTTATTCTTAGACCTGTACAAGACAAAAACAATAGTAATGCTTTGACTCTCTCATCGCAGACTTCAAGCATCTTTGCTATTTCTTCTGTTGTATAGCCTCTGTTTTCAATTGGCCTTTCTTCTTCACCAAGGTATCTATAGATCTTTTTCTTGTTTAACACAAGTTCATTTAGATCATAGAATGTCAGAATCGCTGCTAGCTTCTTGTGGCATACCTTAATGAAACAGGTGGGTTCTTTAGGAATATCAAATAATCGATTATATTATTCTGAATAAGTTTGGGATTATCTTGGTACCTAGTAAATCATCAGGGTTATCTTCTTCCAGTTGAATATTAAATCGTTGTTCTCGTTAACTGCATTAATAACTTTCATGCAGCTTCACAAGAGAGGGTATGAGAGGTTAGGAGAGAATCCTATATAACTAACTGGTAATAGCAATATTAAGTATATTAAAGAGCAAATGGCAATGAGGAGCTAACATAGATAGTAAATATGACAATAACATTAATGGATAGAGATCGAAAAGCATAAAACCAAAGAGTGTTGATTTGGCTTTGGCTTATGCTACTGTAATAACCTGTCAGCTTAACAGGATCGACTCACACTGAAATACTTTAATACCTAGTTATGAAAGAATTCTTACAAAAGATATTATGATAAAACTATCTTGCAAAGAGTCGGGATTAGAATGCGATTACGTAGCAGACGGTAAAACAGTAGATGAGGTCTTAAAGCATATTTCCGAACACGCTGAAAATGTTCATAATATGAGAGCAGAAGACACATATGAAGAAAATAAATCTGCGGCCTTTTTGTGCCAAGCCATAGGTAAAATGACATCATCATCAACTTACAATAATAATAAGGAAAAATCAGATTGATTGTGTATGTATGACGGCGGCGGACTTTGAGAGTGTATAATACAATTCTTAATAAATAACAAGTTATCTCTATTGTTTAGCAATGAAAGTGCTTTCAGTGAACGTAGGGCTTCCAAAGAAAGTACTCTTTAATGGGCAAACTGTAACTACTGCAATTTTCAAGGATCCAGTCAAAGATCCTATTATGTTACGAAAGATTAATCTTGAAGGTGATAAACAGGCTGATTTGACAGTACATGGTGGAGTGGATAAGGCAGTTTATTCATATCCAGCCGAACATTATGACTACTGGCGTAAACAATTTCCTAACATTGATATTATATGGGGAATGTTTGGGGAGAATTTCACGACGGAAGGGTTAATGGAGGATACCGTTAATGTTGGTGATCAGTTTCAAATAGGATCTGCCAAGCTCATAGCAACACAACCTCGAATGCCATGTTATAAACTTGGTGTGAGGTTTGGACGTATGGATGTAGTTAGGAGGTTTTTGGCAAGTGGTCGACCTGGAATTTACTTTAAGGTATTAAAAGAAGGACAAGTCCAAATAGGTAACAAGATAGAGACTATCGATAGAGATAAAAATAATGTTACTGTGAAAGATATTGTTCGCCTGTATGTAACTAGGGATCATCTAGATAATATTGAAACTATGAGACGTGCGATAAAAATAAATGCTTTGCCAGAAGGATGGAAATACGAATTTCAACAAAATATTGAGCAACTGGAACACAAGTCACAGAATTCATATTATTACTAGATTCTCTCTTATCGAATAATAATATTCTACTAGAGTTAAATTCAAAACTGCATCTTTGACATTTACTATAACGCATGAACCTATTATGAGGTCCTTAAGTGGTTAAGATCTGTTATTAATAGCCCCAACTCTTGCTTGTTTATTTACTGTTTATTTTGTTTATATTTTACGTTATTTATTATTTTTGTTATTCTACTTCATAGGTTGTTTCTAATATGGTAGAAGTAGTAGCGAATGGACCAAAAAAATACCGTCTGTACGTATGTGTAAATAGATTGTTATCATTATAATAATATGGTAATAATAATATGAACCTGTAATTCTGACTGTTGACGATGATCCACAGGTTTTAAGATCCGTTGAGCGTGACTTGCGTAGCAAGTACGGTGATGAATTTAGGATAATTCGAGCTGATTCTGGTATGACTGCGTTAGCTTCAATGGACTATCCCAGCCTGTGCATGCATTCCATTACTCCTTGCTTTGTATCCTTTCATGCAATACAATGGTTCGTTTTGAGACACTGATTCTATAAGGTCCAAACCATTCTTATGAGCAAATACCTCCCCCTACCAGTCTTCTGACTGTGCACCATGAGTCGCAGTGCCTCATTTTGGACATAGAGAAGCCTGCAGATTATATGGATAGACTGATTATGGATGCATCTTCGTCAACTTTCCAAGATGGGGTGACGATGTCCCATTCACAGTTGCCGAAATCCATGATGGCAAGGAGGTGGTAGCCTATCCTGATCAGGCGATAAATCAAACTAACAAAAATGACGGGCAGCAGCACTTGTATCCGTGCAATCAGTTGTTGATCCTCTAGACCGTCTGTGGGCAGAAAAACAATTTAACTTAATTTACTCAAAAAGAAAGAGAAAAAGCGAAAATTCGGTCAAACCATGTTGTTTTTGATACACATACAACCATACAATAATAATTAATTTAACGGCATATGGTTGTCTATATATTGATGATAATTTGCCAATGAAAAATTTTGACAATTAAATACAGCTGAAATAATATACATCCGATAGGTAATTAGTACAGTCATGTCTGAAGAACAGTTTCAAAAGGTGGCAAATAGAGATGATTTAAAGGAAGGAGCCATGCTTAAAGTAGAGGTCAATGGAAAACAAATCGTTCTATCCATGGTTGAAGGAAAAGTATATGCTATCGATGAGATCTGCACTCATGAAGGAGGGCCCTTGGACGAAGGTGAGCTTAATGGATACGACCTTAAATGTCCATGGCATTATGCAGTATTTGATGTTAGAAATGGAAAAGTTTCAGATGCAACAGTATGGGCAACAAACCTTAATTCTTATACTGTAAAAGTAGATGAGACAAATGGAGATGTATTAGTAAATCCAAATGGGAAGAAAATGTAATACTTAAACACAAAGAAGTGCTTACTTTTTTATATATGATGTTCATTCTGAACTTTCCGAATTGGCTACATTATAAAAACACACATTAGATAGAATCGCTAAAAGAGCCTCTTTGGCATTTAGGCTAATACGTATGCTGGCTAGTATATGCAAACTACATAAATTAGCATACATCTAATAAAGAATAGGAATAAACTTCAATTAGCTACTATATCTGGCATTCTGGTATTAGAAGATATCCATAATAATGCCGTCCCGAGGAGGACTCTCTAATCTATATCCAAAAGAATTCTGCCGTCTCTTTCTTTAGCAAATAATGACTGTAATGCTTCTTTAGTTTCTTCAAGATTAAACTTTTTCCATACTCTGACTTTTAGTTGATTAGATGATGATATGTCTATGAGATCGTGTAGTTCTTTTCTTGTACCTCTAGTAGACCCGATTAGTTTTATTTGTTTAGAATATAGAGCCTGCACATTTAGTTTAACATCTGCGCCAGTTAAACCTCCGAATGCTACCCATCTTCCATTGATACCAACAGATGCAAAGCTACTATCCCATGTGTTTATACCTAGAGAATTAACTACTACATCTGCCATCTTTCCTTGAGTAATATTTTTT
>Ga0075434_100002438_pt1 | contig 16358 bp, 15 predicted proteins | sample RhiMethybrSRZTD3_FD_75298 | JGI IMG/M metagenome (GOLD analysis project Ga0075434, IMG submission 75298) | Populus rhizosphere microbial communities from Tennessee, USA - Rhizosphere MetaG P. TD hybrid SRZTD3 | ecosystem: Host-associated > Plants > Roots > Rhizosphere > Soil | place: USA... | reverse complement strand
CTTCCTCGGGGGCCCGCCGCCGCCGCGGCCGGGCGTCAAGACCGACTACGCGTCGTACCTGCGGACGGACCCCTCGCGGCGGGCGTGGTTCCACGCCTCGGGCGCGGTCGCGACGAAGGTGGCGCCCTTCGTCGCCGTCGCGCTGTCGCCCCTCACGAACGCCCCCGCGTGGGCGGTGATCGCGATGGCCGCGTACGGGGTCCTCCAGATCGTCACCGACGTCGCGTTCTCGACGCGCACCGGCGATTGGAAGAAGTACCGCCGGGAGCGAGCGATCGCGCACGAGCTGATGCATCGGTGAACGGCGCAGTGAGGGCGACGACGGAGCTCGACCCGCGGTCGCTTCGCCTCTACGTCCTGACGTCGGGTACGTTCCGCGGCCGTTCGCATGCCGACGTCGCGACGGCCGCGCTCGAGGGGGGGACGAGCGCCCTCCAGCTCCGGGCGCCGGAGCTCGACGAGGTCGAGCTTCGCGCGCTCGCGTCCGAGCTCGCGGCGAGGTGCGCCGAGGTCGGCGTCCTGTTCATCGTGAACGACCGGCCCGAGGTCGCCGTCGCGAGCCGTGCCGGCGGCGCCCACCTGGGCCAGGGAGACGACCTCGACGGCGCGCGCTCGGCGCTCGGGCCCGAGCGGGTGCTCGGGATCAGCGTCGGATCGATCGAGGAGATGCGCGACGCCGTCGCGCGGGGTGCGGACTACGTGGCCGTGACCGTGTGGGCCACGCCGACGAAGCCCGAAGCCGAACCCGGTGGGCTCGAGCTCGTCCGTCGGATCGCCGATGCGTCGCCGGTCCCCGTCGTGGGGATCGGTGGGATCCGGCCGTCGAACGCCGCCGACGTGATCGCGGCCGGAGCGGCGGGCGTCGCGGTGATCTCGGCGGTGGCGGACGCGGACGACCCGGTCGAGGCGACGAGGGCGCTCGCCGCGGCGGTCGGCGCCGGCGTCAGGGGATCGGCATGAGCGAGCAGGTGACGGGCAAGGCGACGCCGGAGCTCTTCGAGCGGGTGATCCTCCGACGGCTCGGCGCGAGCGACCCCGACGTGCTCACCCCTCCGAGACACGGCGTCGACATCGGCGTCGTCCGCGTCGCGGACGGCGTCGCGATGGCGCTCACCACCGACCCCGTCTTCGTCGTCCCGGCGTACGGGTGGGAGCGTGCGGCGTGGTTCGCCGTGCACATCCTCGCATCCGACGCATCGACGTCCGGGCTGCCGCTGCGGTGGATGGCCGTCGATCTGAACCTGCCGCCCGAGATCACCGACGACGAGCTCACGCAGCTCTGGGACGCGTTCCACCGGGCGTGCGAGGACCTCGGCGTGGCCATCGTCACCGGCCACACGGCGCGATATGACGGCTGCGCGTGGCCGATGGTCGGCGGCGCGACGTGCCTCGCGCTCGGGCCTGCCGACGCCTACGTGACACCCGAGATGGCCCGGCCGGGCGACCGCGTCGTCGTCACGAAGGGCGCCGCGATCGAAGCCACCGCGCTGTTCGCCGCGACGTTCCCCGAACGTCTCGCTGCCGGCGTCGGCGCGGACACGGTCGCGGCCGCGGACGGCCTGTTCGAACGGATGACCGTCGTGCCCGAGGCGGTGATCGCGCGGGAGTTCGGGCTCCGCGATGCCGGCGTCACGTCGATGCACGACGCGACCGAGGGCGGCGTCCTCGGTGGGCTCCTCGAGGTCGCCGTGGCGTCGGGCAACGGGATGCGGGTGGACCTGGAGTCGATCCCGCTCCGGCCCGAGGTCGCGGTCGTCTGCGACCACACCGGCATGGACCCGTACCACGCGATCAGCGAGGGCACGCTCATCACGACGGTCGTGCCGTCGCGAGCAGAGGCTTTCGTCGCCGCCCTGTCCGATGGCGGGATCGATGCCGCGATCGTCGGCGAGATCACCGAGCCGGGGACGCCACGCGCCGTCGTCCGCGACGGCGAAGAGGAGTCGCTCGAGCACCCCGGTCTCGATCCGTTCTGGGCCGCGTTCGGCGCGTGGGCGGCCGACGCCGCGTCCGGCTGACGATGGAGGTCGCGTGCGTCGGCGACGTCATGCTCGACGTGCACGTCGACGCCGGCGCACTCGCGGCCGGCGGCGACGTGCACGGCCGGGCCGCGCTCCGTCCGGGGGGCACCTCCGCGAACGCGGCCGTCTGGTCTGCGTGGTCGGGGGCCTCCTCCGCGGTCGTCGCCGCGATCGGGGACGACCTGGCCGGCCGGTTGTGTCGCGAGGCGGTCGCCGAGCGAGGCGTCGACGTCGGCGGCGTCGTGTCGCGTCCGCTCCCGACCGGCATGATGGTCGTCATCACGGAGGCGGGCGATCGCTCGATGATCGCGGATCGCGGCGCGAACGCCGCCTTGGAGCCGAACGACGTGCGGCGGATCGAGGCCTCGGCCGTGCTCGTGTCGGGCTACCTCTTCCTGCAGGAGCCCGGGCACGAGGTCGCGCTCGCCGCGCTCGAGACCGCGCGGACCGGTCTGCTCGCGATCGAGGCCGCGTCGTGGCCGCTGATCGACGCGTTCGGCGCCGGCCGGTTCTTCGAAGAGACGTCGCGGTGCGACGTGGTGCTCGCGAACGATCGCGAGGCGGAGGCGCTCGTCGGCCTGACGGGCGAGGAGGCGGCCCGCGTCCTCGGCGAGCGCTATCGCTTCGCGGCCGTGAAGCGCGGGGCCGATGGCGCGGTGCTCGCCGCCGACGGCGAGCTCCTGAAGGCCGACGCGGAGCCGATCGAGGAACGCGAGTCCACGGGCGCGGGAGATGCGTTCGACGGCGTGCTCCTGGCCGAGCTGGCGCGCGGGCGAGCGCCTCTCGAGGCGCTCGCCCGCGCGACCCACGCCGGCGCCCTCGTCGCGGCCAGCTCGCAGACCTGGCCGGAGGAGGGCGCCACGTGACCCTCCTCGTTTCGGACGAGGTCCGGCTGGCGGTCGAAGCCGACCGCCCGGTCGTGGGCCTCGAGACGAGCGTGATCGGCCAGGGCCTGCCGTTCCCGCGCAACCTCGAGTGCGTCGAGCGTTCGGAGCGAGCGATCCGAGGCGCCGGCGCTCTGCCCGCGTGGACGGCGGTCCTCGACGGTACCGTCCGCATCGGCCTCGAGCGGGCCGAGCTCGATCGCATCGGGACGCCGGACGCGGCGACGAAGGTCGCGCGACGCGACCTCCCCGCCGCCGTCGCCTCGGGCGCCCTCGGCGCGACGACGGTGAGCGCCACGATCTGGGCCGCCGAACGAGCCGGCGTCGCGGTGTGCGCCACCGGCGGGATCGGAGGCGTTCACCCATCCGCCCCCGGCGAGCCGACGCTCGACGTGTCGGCCGATCTGCTCGAGCTCGCGCGCACGCCCGCGCTCCTCGTCTGCAGCGGCCCCAAGTCGATCGTCGACCCGGTCGCGACGTTCGAGCGGCTCGAGGAGCTCGGGGTCGCCGTCGTCGGCTACGGCGTCGACCGGCTGCCGTTCTTCCTCGCGCGGGAGGCGCCGGTCGAGCTGGAGCATCGCGTCGACTCGCCGGACGAGGCCGCCGCCATCGCCGACGCCAACCGCCGGCTGGATCTCGATGCCGCCGTCCTGCTCTGCAACCCGATCGCTGCCGAGCACGCGCTCGATCCCGACGAGCTGCTCGCCGCGACGCATCGTGCGGAGGAGCGGATGCGCGACGCCGGGGTCGGGGGGAAGGCCGTCACGCCGTTCCTGCTCGCCGCGCTCGCCGAGGAAACCGACGGCCGCTCGCTCGAGGCGAACCTCGTCCTCCTCGAAGACAACGCTCGGCTCGCCGCGGAGGTGGCGGTCGCGCTCAGCGCAGCCAGGTCTGGACGATGACCTTCGAGAAATTCCACCCGTAGCGCAGGGTCGCGGGCTTCTTCGTCCGCCCGCCAGCCCGCGCGACGATCGTCACCGGCACCTCGACGACACGGGCACGGTGGCGGAGCGCCTCGATCAAGACCTCGGTCGTCCAGAACTGGTCCTCCTCGAGGACGAAGCGCTGCAACAACTCCGCGCGGGCAGCGCGGTACCCGCTCGATGGGTCGGTGATCCGGCGACCCGTGAGGATCGTGACGAGCCGCGCGAACACGTGCACGCCTATGTGCCGCACCAGGCTCTCCCGCTCGAAGTCGCCGAGGATCCGCGAGCCGTTCACGTAGTCGGCCTCGCCGTCCAGGATCGGCCGGACGAGCACCGGCAGCTCCTCGGGGAGGTGCTGGCCGTCCGCGTCCATCGTCACGACGATCTCGGCGCCGAGCTGGAGTGCGATCTCGTATCCCACGCGGAGTGCCAGGCCGCCGCCCCGCCGGATCGGGAGCTCGGTGACCAGCGCACCGGCTTCTCGCGCGCGTCGCGCGGTGCGATCCTCGCTGCCGTCGCTCACGACGACGGGGACGACGCGGAGTCCCCCGACCTCCTCCGGGATCGAGCGCACGACGTCGCCCACCGTCGCCGCCTCGTTGTAGGCGGGTGACACGACCACGATGCGACGACCCTCGGGAAGCGTCGCCGCGCGATCCCAGTCGAAGCGCTCCCTGCCCATCGCCTCCACGAGCAGACGGAGGCTCCGTTCGTTCGTGTCCGACTCCGACTGGATCCCGAAGACCAGGAAGAACAGCGCCAGGACGGCGACGACGAGGACGAAGATCACTCGCCGCTCCGCGCCCGGCTCGACGTCGAACCAGCCGAACATCGGATCGAACACCGACGGACGGAGCGAGAGCATCGCGAGCGCCGTCGACAGGATCGTGACGACGATGAGGCTCAGCCGGCTGATGCGGTGGCGGTCGTAAGCGCGGACCGCCGCGAGGAACAATCCGATCGCGGCGAGGACGCCGAGGATCCGGACAGCCGTCACCGGTCGCTCATCCGGGCCCGCCAGGCCGCCAGCGATCCAGCGGAAGGATATGGTCGACGATCACGCGGTCCCGGAAGCGCTCGATCGTCGCGAACATCGACTCGATCAGGGTCTCGTCGAGCAGATGCGGCCGGAGACCGAGATCCAGCAGCTTCGTATGCGCGGCGTTGTAGTAGTGCTCCTCCGCCTCGACGCGCGGGTTCTCGATCGGATGGATCGCGACGTCCATGCCGATCTCCGCACCCGCCTTGCGGACCAGCTCCGCGAGCTCCGCGACGGAGAACTGCTCCGTGAACTGGTTGAACACGCGGAACTCGCCCGGCTCGGCCGGATGCAGGATCGCGAGCTCGACGCACCGGAGCGTGTCCTCGATGTTCAGGTAGCCCCGAGTCTGCCCTCCTCGACCGTACACGGTCAGCGGGTGCCCGATGACCGCCTGGAGACAGAACCTGTTGAGGGCCGTCCCGAAGACGTCGTCGTAGTCGAACCGCGTCAGCAGACGGTCGTCGAGCGCCGTCTCCTTGGTGCGGATCCCGTAGACGACGCCCTGGTTCAGGTCCGTGGCGCGCAGGCCCCAGACGCGGCACGCGAAGTGGATGTTGTGCGAGTCGTGGACCTTCGAGAGGTGGTACATCGACCCCGGCACCTTGGGGAACGGCAGGTAGTCCGACCGCCCGTTGTGCCGGACCTCGATGAACCCCTCTTCGATGTCGATGTTCGGCGTCCCGTACTCGCCCATCGTCCCGAGCTTCACGAGGTGCGTGTCGGGCGCCCGGTCGCGCATCGCGTACAGGACGTTCAGCGTCCCCACGACGTTGTTCGTCTGCGTGAAGATCGCGCGCTCGCGGTCCTTCATCGAGTACGGCGCGCTCGGCATCTCGCCGAAGTGGGCGACGGCGTCGGGTGGGGAGGCGCCGATCACGTCGTCGACCACGCCCGGGTCGGTCAGGTCGCCGAGCGTGAGGGCGATCTCGCGGCCGGTGACCTCGCGCCAGGCCTCGACGCGCTCGGGGAGCCGGACGATCGGCGTGAGCGAGTCGGTGCCGGCCTCGGCGTGCAGCCGGCGGCGGAGCTCGTTGTCGATGACATGGACGTCGTGGCCCCGGGCCGAGAGGCGCATCGCCATCGGCCAGCCCAGGTACCCGTCGCCGCCCAGGATCACGATGCGCATCGCGGAGCCTCGGGTGGTGGGGTCAGACCACCATCGTACCCCGCGGGGTCGTCCGCACACTCAACGCGCGAGGTCCTCGAGCGCGTCGAGCACGCGGTCGATCTCCTCGATCGTGTGGTAGTGGCAGAAGCCGATCCGCACGGCGCCGCCCGTCGCGAGGAGCCCGAGGCGGTCGAACACCTCGATCGCGTAGTAGTGCCCGTCCCACGTGAAGATCCCGCGCTCCGTCAAGGCGGCCGACGTCTCGAGCGGGTCGCGATCGCCCACGCGCACCGCGAACGTCGGCGTGCGCTCGTCCGCGCGTGCCGGGTCGGCGATCCCGATCAGGCGCACGGTGGGGATCCGCGCGAGGCCCTCGAGGAACCGCATCGTGAGCGCCCGCTCGTGCGCGGCGAAGACGTCGAACCCGCCGGCGTCCGCGATGTACGCGATCGCGGCGATCGTCCCCGCGAGCGCCTCGTGGCTCTGCGTGCCGGTCTCCCAGCGGTCCGGGGGCTCGTCCGATACGGGACGGAGCTTGTATGGCTCCCAGGTCGTGAGGAGCTCGCGGCGCACGCCGAGCATGCCCTGGTGCGGCCCGAAGAACTTGTACGGGGATGTGGCGACGATGTCCGCGCCGAGCCCATGGAGGTCGATCGCGCGGTGCTGCGCGGCGTGGACGCCGTCGAGCGCGACGAGCGAGCCGGCCGCCTTGGCTCGGCGGATCAGCTCGGCGGCCGGCGGGATCGTCCCGACGGCGTTCGAAGCGAGCGTGAACGCCACCAGCTTCGTCCTGTCGGTGAGCTGCGCGTCGAACGAGTCGAGGTCGAGCGTGACGTCGTCCTCGCGCACGTCGACCCAGCGGACGTTCGCGCCGGCGTCGCGCGCGGCGAGGACCCATGGCCGGACGTTCGCGTCGTGGTCGAGCCGGGTGACGACGATGTCGTCACCCGGCTCGAGCGTCCGGGCGAACGACCGTGAGAGATGGAGCAGCAGCGAGGTCGCGTTCTGGCCGAACACGATCTCGTCGGGATCGCAGCCGAGGAACCCCGCGCCGGCGCGATGCGCGTCCTCGATCAGATCGTCGACGTCGCGGCTCACGGGGAAGGCGCCGTGCTGGTTCGACGCGCCGGCCCGCATGCGGCCGGCGACGGCCTCGATCACGCTGTCGGGAGCCTGGGAACCGCCTGGGGCGTCGGCCCAGACGTACGGCCGACCGTCCGCGCCCGCCCGCGCGAGCGCGGGGAAGCGGGCGCGGACGGCCTCCACGTCGAACGTCGTCGTGCCGGTCTCCACCACGGCGTGAGCCTCCCACAGCACGGCTCGTCCGGCACCGCGGCGCGTCGCTGAGCGCCCGGCGGACGCCTTGCTAGGCGGCGGTGCTGAGGTTGGCTCGCAGCTGATCGCCGGTAAGGCCCTCGACGCGCGCTCGCAGGTCGACGTACAACAGGACGGAGACGAGCGCCGTGAACGGTGCGGTGATGATCTGTGCGATCGAACCGAAGATCCACTGGAGGAACCAGTTCGAGTCTCCGAAGATGCCGATCACCGCGCTCACGACGATCGTGATGATGAACGCCACGACGATCGTGCCGAGCACATGCCAGAAATTGCCCTTCACGAGGTTCCAAGAGCGGCCGAGGGCGTCGGTCCCGCGACGGTTCTCGACGATGAGCGCCGGGATCGCCACGGCGAGCATCGTGAGGAAGATGATCCCCGGGATGATGAACAGGATGAAGCCGACGGCCACGATGATCCCCACCAGGAGTGAGATCCAGAACACAGAGCCGAACCGCCGGAACCCGTATCGGTAGCTGGCCTCCAGGTCGATCGGCTCGCCCACGGTCGCGAGCGCCGCCCCACGTGTCAGCGCAGCCTGAAGGGCGGCAGAGATGACGACGACGATCAGGGCCGCGATCAATCCCCCGAAAACGAGCGCGCCGAATGATTTGCTGCTGACGGTCGTCGTCGAGATCGTCTGGCCTCCCAAGACGACGTCTTGGGTCACCTCATGAGCCTTGAAGACGACGCCTGTGAAGAAGTGGCTGATGAAGCTGAGCGGCACGACGACGACCGCGACGATCGTGATCAGCCGTCCCGCGTTCGCCTTGTACACGTCGAACGCGGCGGTCAGGATGTCGCCCAACCCGCGTTGCGGGATCTGGCCGCCTCCTCCCGCGCTCGGTGGCGGTGGTGGTGGGGGTGCTCCGAAGCCGCCGGAATCGTCCATGCCCCTTCCCTCCTATGGTCGATGGCCTGTGGTGATGGCCTCTGGTGGCCCCGGACCGGCCGGATACTACGCCGCTTCGGAAGCGGTTTCTCGCAACGCTCTCCTCATACGACGACGACCTCCCAGTCGCTCGGGAGGGCAACGTCACCCCACCCCGGGTCCGGCCGCCACCCGCTCCACTCGTCGTCGAAGGGAGGCTCGCGGAGCAGGACGTGCTCGACTCCGCGTTCGCCCCAGAACCGGAACCACTCCGCGTCCTCCGCGGTGAAGATCCCTCGCACGACGGCCTCGCGCAGCTCGTCCTCGTCCTTCCAGGACCAATACGACCGGTCGGGCGCGATCCTCACGTCGAGGAGATGGTCGACCGTGTCGAATCCGGGCGGCGACGGCGTGAGCGGGCGTTCGAGGTTGATGTAGTACTCGAACAGCTCCCCGGCCGCGTCGAACCCGAGGATCACCGCATAGGGGAGATCGGGGAACGCGAACGAGAGCATGCTCGTGGATCCTCGCTCGACCTCTTCCAGGGTCCAGCGTTCTTCCGGGATCCGGAGCGCCGCGCCGTCCTCATCGACGGGCTGGCGGCACCGCGCGTGCGGCGGGACGTGGAGCATCCGGAGGTTCGGCTCGTCTTGGACGACGATCGCCGGCCAGGCGTACCAGACGCGTCCGTCCCAGATCTCGCGGAGGGCGACGACGTCGCCGGGGGAGCGGCGCGGGACGCCGGGATCGGCCGGGATCGTCGGGGTCTTCCCCACGAGCCGCAGCCTAGCCCGCTCGGTCTTGACGGATGTCCGAGCCCGGGCGTACATTCGTCCTGCTCTCGAACATACGTTCGATGCCCTCCGAACGATGGGGTCACCGAGACACGGGGCGACGGATGACCAAGCGGTTCGACGAAGAGGTCCGGGTCGAGCGCGATGCGGGGATGCCTGCCGTCTTCGAATGGCGCGGCAAGCGCTATCAGGTCGTCGACGTGATCGGCCGCTGGCGGATCGAAGGCCGCTGGTGGTCCGACGGTCGCGACCGCGAGTACTGGCGCGTCGAGGCGAACGGGGGCGCCGTGTGGGACCTCTACTTCGACCGCCAGGCGGATCGGTGGCACATGGAACGACTCTGGGACTGAGCGCGAACGGGGACGCTCACGCGGCCCGCTGCAGCACCGTCGCTACCTTCGTGAGGTCGTCGACGAACGCCGCCATCGCCCGCTCGCGAGCTGCGTCGTCGCGTTCTCGGAGGATCGACGACGGGTGCACGGTCGACGTGACGAACGGCGCCAGATCCGACTCGACGAACAAGCCTCGCTGCTGCGTCACCCGGAACTCCCGTCCCAGCAGTGACTGCGCAGCCGTCGCACCGAGACAGACGAGCACCTTCGGACGGACCTGTTCGAGCTCCGCCTCGAGCCAGGGTCGGCACGCGAGCTGCTCGCGGAGGTCGGGCTTCTTGTGGATCCGCCGCTTGCCGCGCGGCGCCGGTGTCCACTTGAAGTGCTTGACGACGTTCGTCACGTAGGCATCCGTGCGGATGATGCCCGCCTGCGCGAGGCCGTCGTCGAGGACGCGACCGGCCGGCCCGACGAACGGGTGGCCTTCGATGTCCTCGCGGTCGCCGGGCTGCTCGCCGACGAACATCACGTGGGCACGCTTCGTGCCTTCGCCGAAGACCGCCTGCGTCGCTCGCTTGTAGAGGTCGCACCCCTCGCAGTGCTGCACGGCGTCGGCGAGCGAGCGGAGCGAGCGATCTTCGGGGACGAACGGCTCCGCCGAGTTCTCTGTCATGAGCCCCAACTACCCGGTCGGGAGGCCGTCCGAACGACGTCTTGACGGATGTCGCCGGGAGCGTTCAGACTCGAACATACGTTCGAATCAACGGGAAGGCCTCTCCCTCATGTCCTTCGTGCACCTCGACGTCCGGTCGTTCTTCTCGCTGAAGGAGGGGGCGTTCGCGCCGGAGCAGCTCGCCGAGCAGGCGGCCGGGCTGGGCATGTCGTCGGTCGCGATGACGGATCGGGACGGTCTCTACGGGGCAGCGCGGTTCGTCGCGGCGTGCGAACGGGTCGGCATACGGCCGATCCTCGGCGCGTCGCTCACCGTCCGCGCGCCGGTCCCGCCGCCGGGCGACGCGCACGTGATCCTGCTGGCGCAGGACGCGATCGGCTACGCCAACCTCTGCCGTCTCGTCACCGACGCGCACCTGCTCGGTGAGCGCGCCGACCCGTGGGTCGCGACCGAGCAGATCTGCGCGCACGCGGCCGGGCTCACGGTGCTGCTCGGACCCGGGTCGCATCCGGGCCGCCTCGCCGTCGCCGGACGCGCGGACGCGGCGGCGCGGCTCGCGGCGCCGTTCCGCGAGGCGTTCGGTCGCGATCGCTGCGTCGCCGCGGTCGAGCATCGCGTCGAGGCGGGCTCCGACGCGGAGATCCGTGCGATGCTGCGGTTCGCCGACAGGCTGGACGCGACCGCGGCGGCGACGAACCCCGTGCGGTACCTCGTGCCGGACGACGCGTTCCTCGCCGACGCGCTCGGGTGCATGCGCGCGATCGTGCCGGTCTCCTCGACGAACGTCCGCCGGGCGAACGCCGAGGGGTACCTGAAAGACACGGCCGCGATGCGCGCGTTGTTCGCCGAGCGTCCGGAGCTCTGCGACGAGACGCTCGCGATCTCGGAGCGCTGTTCGTACGACCTCGGCCTGAAGCGGGTGCACTTCCCCGACTTCCCGATCGAGGATGGGCGTCCGGCCGACGCGGTGCTCGCCGATCGGTGCTGGCGCGGCGTCCGGGAGCGCGGCCTCAAGGAGGACGAGCGGCTGCGCGACCGCATCCACCACGAGCTCTCGATGATCCGCCGGATGGGCTTCGCGGCGTTCTTCCTGACCGTGTCGGAGATCGTCGCCGACGTGAAGGCGATGGGGATCATGGCCGCATGCCGGGGGAGCGCCGCCGGGTCGCTCGTGTGCTACCTGACCGGCATCTCCGACGTCGACGCGCTCCGTCACGACCTGTCGTTCGAGCGGTTCATGAACCCGATGCGCGACGAGCTGCCCGACATCGACATCGATGTCGAGTCGGCTCGTCGCGCGGACGTCTACGACATGATCCTGTCTCGCCACGGGCAGGAGCGCGCGGCGTGCGTCGCGATGATCGACACGTTCCGGGCGCGCGCGGCGATCCGCGAGGTCGGCAAGGCGCTCGGGCTTCCCGAGGTCGAGATCGGGATCGTCGCGAAGGCCTTCCCGCATATCTCGGCGCGCAACATCCGCGAGGGGCTCGAGCGGCTGCCGGAGGTGCAGGGGATCAACCTGCCGATGCGCCAGCTCGAGCTGCTGTTCCGCGTCGCCGAGCGGCTCGACGGGTTCCCGCGGCACATCGCGCTGCACCCGTGCGGGATCGTGCTGTCCTCGCACGACCTCGCCGAGCGCGTCCCGCTCGAGCGCAGCGCGAACGGGCACCGCATGGCGCAGGCCGACAAGGACGACGTCGAGCTGCTCGGGTACCTGAAGCTCGACATCCTCGGCGTGCGGATGCTCTCGTCGATGCGCCACGCGCTCGACGAGATCGCCCGCACGACGGGGGAGAAGGTCGACCTCGACCGGATCCCGCTCGACGACCCTGCGACGTTCCGGATGATCCGCGCCTCCGACACCCTCGGGTGCTTCCAGATCGAGTCGCCCGGCCAGCGCGAGCTCCTGCAGAAGCTCCAGCCAGACCGGTGGGAGGACCTGATCGTCGACATCTCCTTGTTCCGGCCGGGTCCGGTGAAGTCCGACATGATCCGGCCGTACCTGTCGCGGCGGATGACGCTGGAGCGCCCGGAGTACATCCACCCTGAGTTGCGTCCGGCGCTGCGAGAAACGTTCGGGGTGATCGTCTACCACGAGCAGGTGATGCGGACGATCTCCGCGCTCGGCGGGTACAGCCTGACGGAAGCGGATCACATCCGCCGGCATCTGGACCGCGAGGATCTCCTTCCGGGGTTCCGCCGCGATTTCCTGGAGCGGGCGACCGCACGGGGCGTCGAGCTCGATGCGGCCGAGAAGACATGGGACGCCGTGGCGCAGTTCGCCTCGTTCGGGTTCTGCAAGGCGCACGCGGCGGCGTTCGCCGTGCCGACGTACCGCTCGGCGTGGCTGAAAGCGAACCATCCGGCGCCGTTCCTCGCCGGCGTGCTGACGCACGACCCCGGGATGTACCCGCGGCGGCTGATCCTGGACGACGCGCGCCGTCACGGGATCCCGATCCTGTCGCTCGACGTGAACCGCAGCGAGCCCGAGTACGTCGTCGAGCCGGTCGACGATCCCGTGCATCCGTTCGGGATCCGGCTCGCGCTCCAAGACGTGCACGGGATCAGCGACGCCGAGATCCGCTCGATCCAGGAGGGTCGCGCCGACCGACCCTACCGGGACGTGGGGGACTTCCTGCGGCGGACGACCGTCTCGCGGCCCGTCACGGAGGCGCTCGCGCACGCCGGCGGCTTCGACGCGCTCCCCTCGGCGACCAACCGCCGAGGGCACCTCTACGACGCGATCACCGTCGACGCGCCGCGCGAGGGTGACCAGCTCACGCTCGCCGACGTGAACGCGCCGACGCACCGGTTCGCCGAGTACACCGACGCCGAGGTCGTCCGCGCGGAGCTGGAGGTCCTCGGCCTCGACGTGAGCCGGCACCTCGTGAGCTTCTTCGAACCGTTGCTCCGTGACCTCGGCGTGACGCGGGCGGAGGACCTGCACGGGTGCCGGCAGGACGAGTGGGTGATGGTCGCCGGCGTCAAGGTCGCCTCGCAGACGCCGGCGGTCCGGAGCGGCCAGCGGATCATCTTCGTCTCGCTCGACGACGCGACGGGACCGATCGAGGTCACGGTCTTCGAGTCGGTCCAGCCGAAGGTCGCGAAGACGGTGTTCCACGCGTACGCGCTCGCGGTGTGGGGACAGCTGCGCCGCACCGGCGTGAAGGGCATGAGCGTCACGGCGGAGGAGGTCTGGGACCTCACGGAGCTCCATCGGGCACGAGCCGAGGGCAGGCTCCGCGAGGCGATGGACGAGCCGACCGCGCTCCACGTCCCTTCGCGGCGGCTCTGGCACGCCAGTCCCGGGTCGGCCGGATGATCCGCGGACCGCGAGTAGCCTTGGCGCGATGGGGGTTCCGGGTTCGCGGTCGTTCCGATTCGTCGTCGCCTCGCACGGCGCCTTCAGCCTCGCGTTCTGGGCCGCCTTCGGGACGATGTTCACCGAGGCCACGTACCGGTTCGCCAGCGGGCCCGGTCAGATGGCCGTCCTCGGCGCGTCCCTCTCGGTCCCGTTCATCGTCGTGAGCCTGATCCAAGGCCTGGCGGTGGACCGCGGGAGCCCGAAGTGGATCGGCGTCGGCGGCTACCTCTTCGCCGCGGGCGCGTTCCCGGTCGCGATCGCCGCCCCCTCGATCGCGTGGCTCTACCTCGCGACGTTCATCATGGGCACGGCGTGGGCGACGGTCGAGCCGGCGCGGTCCGCGCTCACGGCGCTGCTCGTCCCGGAGGATCGTCTCGTTCGAGCCAACTCGATCCTGGCGATCGCGTTCCAGGCGGCCCTGGTCGTCGGGGGCATCGGGAGCGCGGTGCTGCTCGACCTGTCGGGGGCGCATCTCGTGTACACGATCGCCCTCGTGTCGGCGTTGCTCGCGCCGGTGCTCCTGCTGTGGATCCCCGACGTCCGCCAGCAGGGTGAGATCCCGAGCGTCTCCATCCACGATCTCCGGGCCGGCGCCGTTACGACGTGGGAACACCCGGGCCTTCGGCTGTTGCTGATCGTGACGTCGGCGGGGTGGATCCTCGTGAACATCTTCTTCGTCCTGGAGCCGCTGTTCGTCCGCGAGACGCTCGGGGTCGGTCCGTCGGTCGTGCTGGTGTTGTGGGGGCTGCACGGATGCGGGGCGTTGATCGGCGCGACGATCTCGGCCTCGACCGACCGGGCGGTCGGTCGCGAGACGGCGGTGATCTGCTTCGGCGTGACGCTCGTCGGCGCCGGCATCTTCGCCTACGCGGCGGCGGGCATGCTCGGGGTCGCGATGGTCGCGACGGCGGTGCAGGGGTTCGGGTTCGCGTGGTTCTTCCCGGTCCTGTTCGCGTACATCCAGCGCGTCGTCCGCGAGGATCAGCGCGGCCGGGTCACGAGCCTGTTCGTCGCGACGCAGGAAGCCGTCGGGCTGCTCGGCTCGATCGCGATCTTCATCCTCGGGAGCGCGGTGCCGGTCCGCAGCACGATGGTCGTCTGCGGCGCGATCGTCGCGGTGATCGGCCTGATCGGGATCCGCCTCGCATCGGGCGTCGCCGAGCCTGTGCCGGTCGCCGTGATCGACGACGGGGCATGAGACCGGCCGAGCCGATCCTCCACGTCGACCTCGACGCGTTCTACGCGAGCGTCGAGGTGCTGAAGGACCCGTCGCTCCGCGGGAAGCCGGTCGTCGTCGGCGGGACGGGCTCGCGCGGCGTCGTGACGAGCGCGTCCTACGAGGCCCGCCGCTTCGGCGTCCACTCGGCGATGCCGTCGGTCCGTGCCCGGCGCCTCTGCCCGGACGGGATCTTCATCCCCCCGGACTTCGACGCCTATCGGGTGCACTCGAACCGGTTCCGCGAGGTGCTGCTGTCGTTCACCCCGCTCGTCGAGCCGATCTCGCTCGACGAGGCGTTCCTCGACGTCGGCGGGGCGACCAGGCTGTTCGGCGATCCGCCGGCCGTCGCGTCGAAGATCCGCGCGGCCGTCGAGGCCGACGTCGGCGTGACGTGCTCCGCGGGCGTCGCGTCGACGAAGTTCGTGGCGAAGCTCGCCTCGGCGCACTGCAAGCCGGACGGGCTGTTGCACGTTCCGGCGTCGGAGACGGCGGCGTTCCTCGAGCCGCTGCCGGTCGGCAGGCTGTGGGGGGTGGGGGAGAAGACCGCCGACCTCCTCGACCGGTTGGCGATCCGCACGATCGGGGACCTCGCACGGACGCCCGAGCAGGTCCTCGAGCGGCTCCTCGGGGAGGCGGCGGCTCGACACCTGACGGAGCTCTCCCACGGCCACGACGACCGCCCCGTCGTCCCGTACGAGGCGCCGAAGTCCGTCGGCCACGAGGAGACGTTCGACCGGGACCTCGACGACGACGAGACGATCCTGCGCGAGCTGCTCCACCTCTCGGGCCGGGTCGCGGCACGGCTCCGCGAGGATGGCTACCGCGCACGGACCCTCACGCTGAAGGCCCGCCTCGCCAACTTCACGACGCTCACGCGGTCGCGGACGGTGCGCGACCCGACCGATGTCGGCGCCGACCTCTACCAGGCCGTCGCCGAGCTCTACCGGGGCCTGCCCGGCACCGGCCGTCGGATCAGGCTCCTGGGGGTCCAGGCGAGCGGCCTCGTGGGGGCCGGCGCGGAGCAGCTGGCGCTGCTCCGCGCCGGCCGCTGGGACGACGTCGAGCGGACGCTCGACCGGATCGAGCGGCGGTTCGGACGGGGATCGGCGACGCAGGCGGCCCTACTCGACCGGGATCGCGCGCGGCCGCGGTCTCCCGCGGCCGCCCGCGATCCCTCCCGAGCCTTCCGCCCTTCGGGCGACCCTCCCTATAATCGATGACGGGCGGTCGGGTCTTCGACGACCGGAGGGACGGGATGCCTCTCAACGATCACGAGCAGCGGATCCTCGACGAGATCGAGCGACGCCTCGCCGAGGATGACCCGTCCTTCGTGGAACAGGTCGGCCGGACGGACCTGTACACGCACCACATGCGCGGCATCCGCATGGCCGCGGTCGCGTTCCTCGTGGGTTGCGTGATGCTGCTGTTCATCAGCGCATCGATCTGGATCGCCCTGATCGGTTTCGCCATCATGGTGTCGTCGGCGCTGTTGATCTATCGGTACCTCGGCCAGCTCGGCCGGGACCAGATCCGCGCGATGCAGGAGGAAGGCGCCTTCTCGGTCACCGGGTTGATCGGCCGACTCGCCGCGCGCTTCCGTCGTTCTTGACGTCGTCTCGCCGAACCATCGCGTCGTAGTTCGAGCGGGTGATTTCTCACGCGTCGCGACCTCTGCGGTTGCCAGACGAGCGCGCACGGGTGTACAACGAGCGCTCTTCCTCGGGCGTTCACCGTCAGGTCGGAAAGCGGTCAGCTTCCCCCCGGATCGACGGCCCGCCCATGCTGGGTG
>Ga0075434_100002437_pt1 | contig 16361 bp, 12 predicted proteins | sample RhiMethybrSRZTD3_FD_75298 | JGI IMG/M metagenome (GOLD analysis project Ga0075434, IMG submission 75298) | Populus rhizosphere microbial communities from Tennessee, USA - Rhizosphere MetaG P. TD hybrid SRZTD3 | ecosystem: Host-associated > Plants > Roots > Rhizosphere > Soil | place: USA... | reverse complement strand
TCCCGGGCACAATGAGCGGTAGCGTCACGGTCAGGAATATCCAGGCCCGATTGGCCCCCAAGGTGCCAGCCGCCTCCTCCAAGCGCGGATCGACAGCCTCGATCGACAAGCGCAGCGCCCGGACCATGAGCGGAAACCCCATCACTCCGCAAGCCAGCGCCGCGCCGGTCCACCGGAAGGAGAAGACAATACCGAAGTGCTCGGCGAGGAAACTACCGATCGGTCCGCGCCGGCCGAACAAGAGCAGCAAGACGTAACCCGTCACCACGGGAGGTAAAATCAAAGGCAGGAGCACAAAACCATTGAGCAGAGAATGACCCCAAAAACGTCCCCGCGCCAAAGCCAGCGCCACCAGAAGGCCGAACGGTAGCCCGACCAGCGTGGCCACGACGGCGACCCGAATACTCAACCGTACCGCCGTCCATTCCTCCGGACTGAGGCTAATCCAATCCACCCAGACAAATCCTCCATTCAAACTTTTTAGCGCGCTCCCCCGCCACCCCACGGCGCCGCTTCAACCGGGACACCCGAAAGGGACGGTGCGGAGAAACCCGAGCTCGGCGCAAAACACGCGTGAGGGAGATTTCAGACTCAGCGCCACATACGTGCTAGAAAAGAAAGCACAGCGCATCGCTATATTCCAACCAATATCGCGGACAACGGCGAACGAAGTTTGCTCAAATTTGAGGATGCGAGGGCTTCTTCGCCACCAACGTCGTGGTCTGGAAAGCATCGGCAAACCCGCGCCGTTGGCAGCTTTTGAGGAAAGCTTCAACTGGATCATCGGCTCAATGCGAAATGCCCCGCGAAAGAACACCCGGCGCGCAGCAACCTTAAAGAGCGATCTGCGCCAGGCGGCGCTCACCATCCGGATCGACTTTGGCGCCCATGGCTATCTTGGTCCCGGCAAGATTGCCCTCATGGAGCTTATCTCCAAATACGGTTCGATCTCGGCGGCGGGCAAGGACATGGGCATGTCCTACCGCCGCGCCTGGCTGTTGGTCGATGAGATCAACCAGATTTTTCGCGAGCCGCTGGTGGAAAAGAAGATGGGTGGATCCGGCGGCGGTGGCGCCCGCCTGACGAAACTTGGTCGCGACATCGTCGGACGCTACCGCGCCATCGAGGGGGCCGCCGCAACCGCCTCTGCCGCCGAACTCAGGGCATTGAAAGCCTCGCTACCGCCGCGGCCGGGGCACATTGGCGGAGAGGATTAGCGCTCGACCGGCCTGAGCGGCGCAAGCGCGTCAACTCGTCGGATCCTTGACCAGTGAAGCAATGACAGCGTCCTCGCCGTTGGCACGTTGTCCAAGCCCCTCGACCACACCGGCGCGATCGGCTTCCGGTCGGTTCTGGCTCATTTTCAACTTGCCCTCGAGCCGGTCGATCATAAGTTTTAACCCGACGATGCCGCGCACAAGCGTATCGAGGAAGTTCACAGGCGCATCCGCGGTGGACCACGGCGCCCGGTACGGAGCCTCCTGCTGATCTGAAAGTTCGCTGACGTGCGCCAAGAGCCAATCCTTGTCTTCAATGGTTTCCAGGCGCCCGTAGGCATGCACCGCGGCATAGTTCCAGGTCGGAACGACTTTGCCGTGCTCGGCCTTCGATGGATACCAGCCAGGCCGAATGTAGGCCTCCGGTCCTTGAAAAATCATCAGGGCGTCGAGGCCCGGTGTGTAGGTCTTCCACTGCGGGTTCGGGCGCGCCAGATGGCATTCGATCCAGCCCAATGAGCCATGGCTGCCGGCTTTCAAGACGGTCGGCAGATGGGTCGCGGTGAGCCCGTCACTGCCCTGCGTAACGAGAATGGCAAAGGGTTGCGCGCGCATCATCGCGTGCACCTTTGCGGTATCCTCGACCTTGAAATAGCCCGGTCTATACATGGGATGACGGCTCAACAGCGATGGTTCGATGGCAGCGATGAGGTAGGGGCCGCGACCCTCCCCGGCACAGCAGCCGCTACCACGACGACTGCCACGGGCCCGCTGACAGCGCTGGCTTGGTCCACCAACCCGCGCCACACGCAGCCGTTCTGTACCGAGCCGATCATCGGAAAGCACCAAAGGTCAACGGTCTTGCTCTCGGATCTGAGCATCCCGGGGTCTCGTCCAGTTCCCTAAGCCGCCGCTTCGACCCGTTTCAGGGCTGCTTGCAGCTTACGCATGGTCGCCTCGAAGTCCGCGCGCCGCTCGCGATTTTCCTCGACCACTTCGGGCGGGGCCTTGGCAACGAAATTCTCGTTGGCCAACTTGGCATCAATCTTCTTGATCTCGGCCTTGGACTTTTCGATCTCGCGTACCAAACGCGTCCGCTCGCTGCCCATGTCGATCACGCCCGCTAATGGCAGGGCTATCGTTGTTTCGCCCAGCACGATCTGCGCCGAGCCGTGCGGCGCGGACTTGGCAAAGGAGAGGGCATCGATGCGGGCCAGGCGTTTGATCGTCTCCTCATAGGCTTCGGCGCGGGCGCGCACGGCTTTGCTGGCCCCAACCATGACAAGCGGGGTCTTCGCACCCGCTGGCACGTTCATCTCGGAGCGGACCGACCGCACCTCACTCACCAAATTGACGAGCCAGCCGATTTCTTCGTCGGCGGTTGCGTTTGCCAAGCCCGTGAAGACCGGCCATGCACTCAGGCACAGCAGTTTCTCGCGCTTGACACCGACCTCGACCAGGCGATCCCAAAGCTCCTCGGTGATGAACGGCATGAAGGGGTGCAGTAGCTTCAAGATCTGGTCGAGCACCCATGCCGTGGTCGCGCGAGTCTCGGCTTTGGCGGGCTCGTCGTCCCCGTTGAGGATCGGCTTGGCCAACTCGAGATACCAATCGCAAAACGTGCCCCACGTGAACTCATAGATGGCCGTTGCCGCCTCATTGAATTTATAAGTTTCGATGCCGTTGGTGACGGCGGCCGCGGTCCGCTCGACCTCACCCGCAATCCAGCGGTTCAGCGTCTCCTGGACCGACCTTGGATCGAAGCGCTTCTGGCGCACACATTCGTTCATCTCCGCAAAGCGTGCCGCGTTCCAGAGCTTGGTTGCGAAGTTGCGGTATCCCTCGACGCGATGAGTGGAGAGCTTGATATCGCGTCCCTGCGCGGCCATGGCAGCCAGCGTAAAACGCAGCGCATCGGCACCATATTGGTCGATCATGCCAAGGGGATCCATGACGTTCCCCTTGGTCTTGGACATCTTCTGCCCCTTGTCGTCGCGCACGAGGGCATGGATGTAGACATCGTGGAACGGGACCTCGCGCATGAACTGAAGGCCCATCATCATCATGCGGGCGACCCAAAAAAAGATGATGTCAAACCCGGTTACGAGCGCGCTAGTTGGATAGTAACGCGCAAGCTCCGGCGTCTCTTCCGGCCAACCCAGCGTCGAAAAGGGCCAAAGCGCCGAAGAAAACCAGGTATCGAGCACGTCTTCATCACGCGCGAGAGCGACTTCTCTGCCGTAATGGGTGTTGGCCGCCTTTTGCGCTTCCGTCTCAGCAAGGGCTACGAAGACCTTGCCGTCTGGCCCGTACCAGGCGGGAATTTGATGGCCCCACCAAAGCTGGCGCGAGATGCACCAGGGTTGGATGTTGCGCATCCACTCGAAATAGGTCTTCTCCCAATTTTTCGGCACGAAGGTCGTGCGCCCATCCTCCACCGCGGCGATGGCGGGCTTGGCCAACTCCGCTGCGTTGACATACCACTGGTCCGTCAACCACGGCTCGATAATGGCGTTGCCGCGCTGGGCGTGCGGCACGGCGTGCACCGTCGGCTCGATCTTATCCACCAGACCTAAGGCCGCGAGATCTTGCACGACCCGCTCGCGCGCCGCAAAACGATCGAGCCCGCGATACCTTTGCGGCACGTTGTCATTGAGTTGCGCCTTGGCGTCGAAAATATTGACCAGCGGCAGATCGTGCCGTTTTCCCACCTGATAGTCGTTGAAATCGTGCGCCGGCGTGATCTTCACGGCACCCGAGCCGATATCGGGATCGGAGTACTCATCGGCAACGATCGGAATTTCACGTCCGACGAGCGGTAACACGACGGTCTTGCCGATGAGGTCCCTATAGCGCTGATCCTCGGGATGAACGGCAATGCCCGTGTCACCCAGCATCGTCTCCGGTCGCGTGGTCGCCACGACAATGAAGTTGCGCTCCTCCCAGGCGACGGGTTTGCCGTCTTCGTCGAACGCGGTGGGAAAGCGATAGGGAGTGGCATCCTTCAGAGGATACTTGAAGTGCCAAAGCGAGCCTTTGACGTCGACCATGTCTACTTCAAGGTCGGAAAGGGCGCTCTGAAATTCCGGATCCCAGTTGACGAGCCGTTTGTCCCTGTAGATCAGGCCCTGCTGGTAGAGGTCGACAAAAACTTTGAGGACGGCTTTGGACAGCCCCTCATCCATGGTGAAGCGCTCCCGTGTCCAATCACAGGAGGCGCCGAGCCGCTTCAGCTGATTGATGATCGTGCCGCCGCTTTCGCCCTTCCAGGCCCAGACCTTCTCCAGGAACTTGTCACGACCGATCGTGCGCCGATCGGGTTCCTGGCGCTCCAGCATTTGGCGCTCGACCACGAGCTGCGTGGCGATACCCGCGTGATCCGTCCCCGGCTGCCAGAGCACATTCTTGCCACGCATGCGCTCAAAGCGGCACAGCACGTCCTGCAAGGTGTTGTTGAGCGCGTGCCCCATATGCAGCGAGCCCGTCACGTTGGGCGGGGGGATGACAATCGAATAGGTCGTGGCCTGGGCGCGATCGGACCGTCCGGCCTCGAAGGCCCCGGCCGCCATCCATTCGTCGTGGACCCGCGCCTCGATCGCTGCGGGCTGATACGTTTTCTCAAGCATGGTCGTAAGAGTACATCAATCGGAGCCCCCCGCTGTACGGCCCACAAATAACCCTTGTCAACCAACGGTTGTCCGCGGCGGGGCGGGGTGTGAAAGGGCGATGTGCAGGAGCGCCGACGTCCAGCGCCGGCTCACAGCTTGCGCTCAGTGTCCTGCCCGTTCGCGCGCCGAGCGTCGACCGCGCGCGCCACTTCCAGGCGAATAGCCGCATCCACCAAGCGTGGGAGATTGGCCTCAACCCAGCGGCGAAGCAGCGGTTCGAGCAGTTGTTCGATGATCTGCTCAAGGGCCTGGGTTTGTGCGGCGGGGACGGCAGACGCACTTGCAGCCTCGCGCGGCGCGGCCGGGGCGGCTGCCTGCTGCAGCGCCGATGTTACGCCATTGAGCACGCTGGCGCGCGGTGTGGCCGCGGCGCTGTGGACGATGGACGAGGCTCCTGCGCCGCCCTGCAGGCGTGCCGACGGCGCCGGCGAACCTTCGGGCGCGGCTGCACGCGCTGACCGAGAGCCCACCTGGGCCGGCTGCTCCTGACGTGCAGCGGGCTTGAGCGGCGCCGCGGCGGGTGCGGGGGAGGCGACGGTTGGGCCCGATGCGGGGCCGGGCTTTACCGGCTCGGGTTTCGCCGGGGCAGGTCCGGCCTCGACTGGGGCCTTGGCCGTCGCGGCCCGACCAGCTGCAGCAACCTGCGATGGTAGGGAAGCCGCGGTGGCTGCAGGCCCAGCGTTTGCGCGGCGCGTAGTGGCCTCCTGCACCGGCGATTGATCGGTAGCTTTGCTGTCGATCGCCTGCGGATCAGGGAGGGACGCGGCCTTCCCCTGCCCGGGGCCCGACGCCAAACCGTTGGCCGCGGCGTGAACCTCGCCACCCTCGCCATCCCCATCGGCGACAAACAAGGGCGCCAGGCTCGAGCGCGCCGGTGAAAGGTCAGGACCCGCCGGTGCGTCGAGCACCGGGGAGGCCGGTCCGCCGGGCGGGGGTGTCGATGCTTGCTCGCGCACCCCGTTGGGACGCAAAAACCAGAGCGGGTCGTTGGGATCGCCCGTCGCCTGCGCAGTTTCCTTGGGGGCTGACTGCGGCGCGGAGGAGCCCAGACCGCCGGCCAGGAGGTCCGCCAGATCCTCGTCGATTTTGGCTGTCGCCACTTTGCTGCCGTTTTGGTTCACCGAAGCGGGCGGGTTCGGATCCGCGGAGGCTTTGGACGGTGGCGGATTGGGTTGCGGCTGGGTTGTCTCGTCGGCCAAGGTCTTGCGGATCGACGCCAGGATCTCGTCGAGGTTCTTGCCCGCGGTCCTATCGAAACTGCTCATACCGCACCTCACACTCCGGGCTTCTGGTCAAACGTGGGGCTCCCGTCTTCGTCATATGCAAAAGCAAAACTATGGCAATGGCGCAGCGGCCTGCGTCATCGACCGGCGGCGCGCCGCAGATCCGTCACTTGGCCGGCTTGGATCCCGTCCGCGGCGGGGGCGCAGGCGGCGGTGGGGGTGGGCCTTCCAAGGTCTCACGACGCCCATCGGAATGGGTAATGTTGACATCAAACCACTTGCGGCGGACTTCAAGATAATGCGCTTCAGGATCATAGACGAGCGATGCCACACCCAGCTCTTGGGAATTGAGCCGCCCAATGGTGGAGAGCACATTATAGGAAGCAACCACCAGGTTACGTTTGGTGGTGACGAGGTTGACCTCGGAATTCAAGAGCTCCTGCTCGGCGTTGAGGACGTCCAGCAAGGTCCTTTGTCCGACCCGCTCCTCTTCACGTACGCCGGCAAGGGCAATCCGATTGGCGTCAACACTGGCCTGATCGGATTCGAGCTGAGCCTTGGCCGCTATGAGCTGTGACCAGGCCGCTACCACCTGGGCGAGAACCTCCGTGCGCGCCTGTTCGATTTCCTGCAGGCGGCTGACGTGGGTGTGCTTGGCCTGACGGACACGCGCCTCAACCTCGCCGCCTGAGTAGAAGGGGACGATCAGTCGACCGGTCACGGTCGTCTGTTCCTGCGATTCGACTTGGACCGATTCGTCAAAGCGGCGCTGATAATTGGCTTCCAATCGTGCCTCGGGCAAGCGCTCGCCGCGAATGCGGTCAACGGCGAACTTGGCCGCTTGCTCGCGGTAGAGCGCTGCCACTACGGCTGGATTCTCCCGCCCCGAGATCTCCGAACTATCGTTCAAAGTCTTCGGCACGAGGCTGCTTTGCTTTGGCTCAATGAGATTGCTGGGCGGGTGGCCGATTACGCGCTCATAGGTCGCGCGGCTTGTCTGCAGATTGGATTTCGCGAGATCGAGGGCCGAAACGGCAGCCGCGCGTCGCGCCTGGGCCTGGGCGACGTCGGTGCGGGTGACCTCGCCAACATTGAAGCGGTCCTGGGTGGCGCGCAAATCGCGCGTCAAGACGGTCACGTTGTTCTCGCGTAAGCGCACGATCGCTTGGTCGCGCACGACATCCAAGTAGGCGGTGACGGCCTCGAGCAGGACGGACTGCTCGACCGAGCGCAACGTCTCACGTCCGGCCCTGACGGTGGCTTCGGCTTCTGAGACGGCGTTGACCGTTTGAAAGCCCTTGAAGAGGGGTTGCACCAGCTGCACGGCGTAGCCCCGAGGATTGGAGCTGCCATTGCCGGCACCAGGCAGGTTCGGACGGGTGCTCTGGTTCTGAAAGTTCGTATCGGCCGTGCCCGTTATGATCGGACGGTAGCCGGAGATGGCGCGCGGGACCTCTTCATCGGTCGCGCGCAGCGTGGCGCGCGCCGCATCGAGCCGCGGATTGACCTTGTAGGCGGAGGCCAGGGCTTCGTTGAGGGTTTCGGCGCGCGCGGCAACGGTCCATCCGGCCCCTGCGGCGACAGCCGCCAGAAGCAGGAGGTAGGACGTGTGGGCCGGCCGCAACCACCCCTTAGCGCATATCCTCACGTCGACGTCCCTCTATCCCCTTGGAAAGGGCCGTGCCTCGCGTCACGCTCGAAACTGCTGCTCGTTGGCGGACACCGCATGCCAATCCCCGGAGAGGCCGGTATCCATGATTCGCAAACCCTAGGGCTAGTTATCTCCTATCCCTGAGGCAGAGAAGAACAGATTCTGGGATCGTCGTGCCGGGTTTTCTCCTAGGCGTGGCTCGCTTTCAACACAGGAATTACCACGCAACAGTCGTAAAGCCTGGCGACTGTTACCCAAAAACCACGGAATTAGAAGACAAAACCTGCCGGTCGGGCAAATCCGGGGATCGGAGGTGCGGCCGCATCGAAGTCGGGCCGGGTGTCGACACCATCGCCGGAACGACGCCACACGTGGGCCCGCCCGAAGGAGCCCGAAGCCAAAACCCCGACCATGCGGCCACCATCCTTCAACTGGTCGAGCAGGCGGGGATCGACGGCTTCCACCGCCCCATTGAGCAAGATGGCGTCAAACGGCCCTGCCTCGGCGGCACCTAAGGGCAAGGGTCCCTGCACCATGCGAACGTTGGCTAGGGCCTTGAGATTTTCTTTCAGCTTCGCGCATAGGTCGGCATCGACCTCCAGGGCCACAACGTCGGCGGCTAGTCTTGCGAGCAGGGCCGTGGAGTAGCCGGTGGCGGGTCCGACGTCGAGGACGTGCGTCGACGCCTTGATGTCGGCGAGCTGAACAAGCTTCGCCAGCGTGCGCGGCGCCAACAAATAGCGCGCAGCGACACCGTCGTGATGCGGCGCGACCTGCACGGCCTCGTCCATATAAGCCAGGGGGCGCATGCTCTCGGGCACGAAATCCTCGCGCCGCAACTCGAGCATCGCCCGCAGGATGCGCCGATCGGTGACATCGCTGGGCCGCACCTGGCTTTCGACCATGTTGAGGCGCTGCTGCAGGTATTCCGCCATGGCTGGGGTGCTCAAACCGATCCGACGCCAACAGGGGTGGCGCATGCGCGGCCACCGCGCCGCCGGACCTTAGCCAATTGCCATGGGCCGGGCCAGCGCCGCTTGCCCCGGCCCGCTGCAGCCAATCGCCGCAAAAAGGGGGCGCGTACGTTGCCGCGCTGGATCGCCCATGATACAGGCAGCTGTTAGCCTGGCTACAGGGTACGGCCTCGTGGCAGAGTGGTCATGCAGCGCCCTGCAAAGGCGTGGACGTCGGTTCGATTCCGGCCGAGGCCTCCATTTCAGCGACATTCTGCACCCAGGCTGTGCCGATCCGGGGCCTCTTTGACCGCTGCGTCTGGCAAAAATTTGGGGTTGGGCCTTGGCGGCGGTCGCGCTGATTGCTAAGGAGGCGCCCAGAGCTCCTCGAAAGAGGCTGTTCCGCGGTAGCTCAGCGGTAGAGCAGCCGGCTGTTAACCGGCTGGTCGTAGGTTCGAATCCTACCCGCGGAGCCACTCATCTGCTTGTCCGGCCCGGAGAGATAGGTAACAAAGCGTACCTAAGACATAGGTAACAACCTGGGGCCAAACGGGTTGTCGAGGGATTGCAAGGTTCTCTGCTCCAAGTCGTTATAACCCAGATCACAGTCGATGAAGGTGACGAGCCAAATTCCCTCGTCGACCTCCTTGATGCCGAGCCGCTGTCCGGCGAGGACGGTGGAGATATTGATTTTCTTGCGGTAGGAGCAGATACGGCCGCAGGCTGTGACGAGGACGTCGCGGTCGTGGAAGGGATAATTGAGATCTGGCAGGCCCTGATAGGGACGGCTTGAGGGGGAATAGAGCTCAGCGGGGCACTTCATAGCGAGGGCCTGGTGTGGCCTTTCGAGATTGAACTCTTGGACGAAGTCATCGAAACGGGCTTGTTGCTGCAGAGTGTTCATACCGGGGGGGCGGGTTGCTTCCTTTTTTAGGGTGAGGTGCATGCGCTCGTGGCTGCCATTCTGCTGGGGATGGCCTGGTTTAATGCGCTCGATGGCGATGCCGAGCCTCAGCCACCAGACGGCAAGTTTTGACAGATTGAAGAGGGCATTAGGGCTGGCGAAGGGGACACCATTATCGGAGCGAATGGCTTGCGGCAGGCCGTGATCGAGGAAGAGGCGTTCGAAGGCGGCAAGGGCGACCTCCTCGCGGGTCGTGCCGAGGGCCTGTCCGGCCCCGCAGACATAGGTAACAAAGCGCACCTATGACATAGGTGACAACCTGGGCCCAAACGGGTTGTTGGGAGGCTGCAAGGTACTCTGCTCCAAGTCGATATAAATCCGACCCGGAGCGAGGGCAACGGGTGCACCCCGTGCAGGGAGTGGCGCCCCTGAGATGTCCCCAAGCCGTGCGCCTCGACGTCTCGCAAAAAGCACGGGAACGCTTTCCCAGCTCGCCTTCCCTGTGCTTTGGCTGCTCGGCCGGCTTGCGTGACTAATTCGCGAGTTTGCTTTGTGCCCACGCCGGCCAGGTATCGTCCGATGGTTTTTCGGCGATGGGTGGCTTCGTTGGCGCGGCCGCTGCCTTACTCGGAACCGGCGGTGCCTTCTCGGCGATGGGAGCCTTGGCCGGTGTTGGAGCTATGGACTTCGCGACCTCCTTGGCTTTAGCCGGAGCCGCCTTAACGATGGCCGGCCATGGTCGTACTTTCGGGGCAAGCTCGCTCGCTCGTGTTACGTCGGCAACGGCGTGGGTGTAGTCACCTTTGCCGGTGTAGGCACGCCCACGACCATTGTAGGCAGCCGCATAGTTTGGATCGAGCTCAATGGCCCTCGTGTAATCCGAGATGGCGCGATCGAGGTCCCCCTTGTGCCCATAGGCGTCACCGCGGTTGAAATAAGCGACAACGTCTTTGGGATTGCGTTGCAACAGCGCCGAACAGCCTTTGATGCGCAGTTCGTGATCCTTGCTGTCCAGGCAGTCGTTCTTGCTATCGGCTAGCGCGGCCGTCGCGACGAGCCCTAGGCTCGCGACCAAAGCGATACGCAACATACGGTTCTCCCCCAGCCAGTCTATCCACTATCGATAGCATGGCGCCCTGTGGGAGCGGAATTGGTCCTTCGTTCGTCCCGGGAGCGGCGGGGCGACCAATGCCGGAAACCGCACGCTGTCCAGGTGTTCGCCAAACGAGGTGCAGCTTTTCCGGAAACGAAACAAATCGCTAGCCCGCTCCTCAATTGGGCGCCACGCCTGGCGCTGCCCGGCCTCGATGCACGCGGCCGCCACAACCTCGTGGCAATGCACAATGGATCGGGCTGGTATCAGCGCCCTTGCCGGCTTCCACTGGAAGGGTGCAACGACGCCGCGAGCGCGCGCACTCTCCCTTCCCGGCGCGGCTCCCCTGACGCCGCCTGCGCGGTGGTGGGTGGATAAGATCCCCACACGCGGGAATAGATGGCGCGCAGGCACGTTCTGTTCGCACTCTAGCTCTCGGCCCGTGCTGGGAGCTGGGTGGCCAACTCGGTGCCAGTACTCCCAAGGGCTGGCGCCATTTTCCTATCGCGCCAGCCCCCGGGGGGTGGTGGGACCTTCAGCGCGGGCTGATCCGCCAAGGCGGCGACCACGGGCGCTGGGGCCCTGTTAGCGTTGCAGGAAAGGCTCTGGAAGGCGCGTTCGTAGCGGTGGGTTGCCTAACCATCTCCATTGCAAAGGGGCTAGCCATGCGCACCGTCTGGAAAATTGCACCGCTCGCCGCCGTCCTCTCGGCGGTGCCACTCCTCGCCAATGCCGGCAAGGTAGAAGGGGTGGGCATTGGCGCGGGTGTGGGTGCCATCGTTGCCGGGCCAGTCGGCGCCGTCGTCGGCGGGGTGGTTGGCTATAAGGTTGGCGGGCCGAACATTGTCGGCAGGCGCTACCGCTCGTGTTGGCGCGACGAGTGGGGTTATCGACATTGTCGACGCCGCTGAGATTAGCGTCCCTACCCCTCGAAAACCGAGCCGTGTCGGCGAGCTAGCAACGGAACCCGTTGACACAGACCTTCCGAGGCACACCGGGGCAGCGATGAGGCCGGCTCGCCCCCAAAGTCGTTTGCTCCAGGCCCCCCTCGCTCGCGTGCCCGTCGCGACGGCAAAGCTGCCGCACGGACATCGCCCGGTCTGCCCCCTGCGGAGCCGCGCGGAAAGGCCCGTTTGTCGCCAACGCCGGTCCGCGCCGCGCCGGCGGCAGTGCGGGCTTTGCGAGAGAGCGTGCTGTCGTGCCAAACTTTATGGTCGCCGTCGCAGCGTGAGCTGCTCGCCGCGGCGTCCGGGAGGTCTTGCCATGACGCGTGGGTGCTTTCCGAAACGCACCATCGGCTCACTCGTCGACGAACGGGCATCACGCGATGGCGCGCGCGAGGCGCTGCTGTTCCAGGGGAGGCGCTTTAGCTTCGCCGAGCTCGCAGGCGACGTCGATGCCGTGGCGCGTGGGCTCATCGCCGTGGGGATCAAACCCGGTGACAAGGTCTCCCTATGGATGCTGAACCGACCCGAGTGGATCTGCGCCGCCCTTGCGGTGATCCGGATCGGGGCGGTGTTGGTGCCCATCAACACCCGGTTGCGCAGCGAGGATGCGGCCTACGTGCTGGCTCAATCGGACTCGACGGCCCTCATCATCGCGGCGCGGTCGGGACCGGTCGACTACCTTGGCATGCTTTGCGAGCTGCTGCCGTCGCTGGGATCCAGCAGCGACGGCGTTGCGGGAGCCAAGACTGCCGTGCGAGAGGTCATCGTGCTCGGCGATGCTCCGGTACCGGGAACGCGCCCCTGGTCCGCGCTCCTACAAGCAGGGGCCAACGTGCCGGATGCAGTGCTGCGCGAGCGCATTGACGCGGTCGCCCCCGATCAGACGGCCTTCATCATCTATACGTCGGGAACGACCGGCTTCCCGAAGGGCGTGATGCATTGTCATAACATTGTTCGCAACGTCAGCGATCGGGCCAATCGGATGGCCATCACGCCGGCCGATACCATTCTCATGTACCTGCCCCTTTACCATCTCTATGGCTTCTCCGAGGGCCTCTTGATGTCGATGGTCACCGGTGCCCGACAGCTCGTCACCGAGACCTTCGATGCGGACGAGAGCTTACGCCTGCTTGAAAAAGAAAGGGCCACCATCGTCGACGGTTTCGACACGCATTTTAAGGACCTGCTCGAAGCGCATCGCCGGCGGCCGCGCGACACCTCGAGCATCCGCACGGGTATTCTTGCCGCGGGCATGTCGAGCTCAACGTCCATTGCACGGGAAGCCCGCAGCCGCTTCGGCAACTTCCTCTCCGGCTACGGCATGAGCGAGATCGGCGTGGGCGCCGCCCTGAGCGCAATCGATTCCACAGAGGAGCAATGCGTCGAGGCTTCCGGCTATCCGGCCCCCGGCTACGAGGTCAAGATTATTGACCCGGAGACTGGGCGCGAGCAGCCCATCGGGGTAGCCGGCGAGATCGTCGTGCGCGGCTATATGGTCATGCAGGGCTACTACCGCAAACCCGAGGAAACCGCCAAGGCCGTCGATGCGGAGGGCTGGATGCACTCGGGTGACATGGGGCTCATCCGATCGGATGGACACCTTCGTTTCCTGGGCCGCTATAAGGACATGCTGAAGATCGGCGGCGAAAATGTCGATCCGCTAGAGGTCGAGGCGTACCTCCTCGGGCATCCAGCGATCAGCGCCGCGGCGGTCGTGGGATTTCCCGATGCGCGCTTGAGCGAGATCGCCGTGGCCTTCGTTCGACCCGTGGTCGGTCAGCAGATCACCGAAAAGGAGGTTACCGATCACTGTCGCGGCAGAATTGCAAGCTACAAAATCCCGCGTCACGTCTTCCTCGTTGACGAGTTTCCCATGACGGGCTCGGGCAAGGTGCAGAAAGTCAAGTTGCGTGAGGAAGCGCGCCGGCGGTTGGGCACGGCGTAGCGCAATGCTCGGGAACCTTGCCATGCGGGCGACCATTGCCTGGATAGCCATCGCCACGATCAGCACGCTGCCGTGCGCAAGCGCGTTTGCACAAAGCGCTCCCTGCAGGCAGGTGAGCCACGATCGCGGCACCTATACGGTTTGCGAGGTCGATTTGCGCAAAACGGCGGTGCGGCTTTATTGGCGCCGGCCGGACGGTACCCCCTACAGTTATCTGCAGTCACTGCCGCGGTCTCTGGGCGGCAAAACGGAGGAACTGCTTTTTGCGACCAATGCCGGCATGTTCGATCCAAACTACCGGCCTGTCGGGCTCTATGTCGAAGAGGGCGAAGAACTGGTGCGCGCCAACACAAAATCTGGTTACGGCAATTTCCACATGAAGCCCAACGGCGTGTTCTACGTGCACGGCGACGCGGCGGGCGTGCTTGAGACCAACGCTTATCTCAAGCTGCGCCCCACGGTTGATCTCGCCACGCAATCCGGTCCGATGCTGGTGCTCAACGGCCGCCTGCATCCCAAGTTCGACCGGGCCAGCTCCTCGCTGAAACCGCGCAATGGTGTCGGCGTGCGCAACCCAAACACGATTGTGTTCGCCATATCGCAGGGCGAGGTGTCGTTTGATGCCTTCGCTCGGCTTTTCCGCGACAGGTTGAAATGCGCCGATGCGCTGTTCCTTGATGGCGGAAGCGCCTCGAGCCTCTACGTGCCCGCAGGCGGGGTGGGCGGCAATCTCTTGCCCCTGGGGCCGATGTTGGGTGTGTTCGCCAGGACGGCTCGCTAACCGAACCGGAGGGCGGTTGCGGCATCGGTCGGACGGCGCCAGCGGGCCGCGAGCCGCTGGCAGTGGTCCGCGCCCGAAGGCCCGATGATGCGCTTCATTCAAAGCGGCAGTGGAGAGGAGAGCCGCAGCGCGGCCATGCCCGGGGACGCTCGGCGGCGGGAGCGTTTCAGCGTTGCAGCCAAACGTCTTCCATACGCCAGCCATTGTAGATGGAGTTGACCATGACGGTTACGTTCTTCACCTCCGGGCGCCAGCATGTGCCGCCGCGCATGTAATAAATCATCGGGCGCACGGCATCTTCGGTCAGCTTTTTGTCGATTTCCCAGGCAATCTGCTTGCGCTTCTCCTGATCGCGCTCGACGGATTGCTTGGCGATCAAGGCGTCGATCTCCTTGTTGCAATAGTCCATGTAGGTGCGTGAACCGCAGGCGTAGTTTTCGGGATAGTTCTGATCGGGATCATCGACCCCGTTGCCGACCTGGCTCACCGCCATTTGGTATTCGCGCCTAATCAATTTCGGCACCCAGAGCGCGGTCTCGACCAGCTCCAGTTCGGCGTCGATGAAGATCTCCTTCAATTGACTGATCAGGATCACCGAGGCATCGCGATAGGTCGGCAAGTTTCGCGTCGAAAGTTTCAGTTTCAGGCGTTTGTCGGGACCGAAGCCATTTGCCTGCATGGTCGCGCGCGCCTTCTGCCGGCTCCTCTCGACGTCCGGATCATAGCCCGGCAGCGCGCGCCGCATCGCCTCGGGCATACCCCAACGCCCCTCCGGCAGCGGTTGCATGGCGGTGCCGACGTCGCCTTTTCCCTGCGTTAAAATGTCGATGAAGCTCTTGCGATCGAGCGCCATCGCCACGGCTCGGCGCACATCAAGATTGTCAAAAGGAGGCACTGGATTCATTAGGATGTTAGCGGCAACGTTCATAGGTGAAATGTCGCAAACCGCCGTCGGGACTTGCGCTTGCACATCTGCCACCAGCGGCACGGTGAGCTCGTAGGGAAAGATCATATCGAAATTGCCGGCCACGAAGGCGAGGATTGCCGTCGAGCGATTGGGGATGATGGTGTACTCGATCCCATCCAGATAGGGGCGGCCTGGCTTCCAGTAGTTCGGGTTGCGGCTAACCTTGATGCCCTGGTTGCCCTTGTATTCGACGAATTTGAACGGTCCCGTCCCAATTGGCGCCCGGCGCATATCGCGCGGCGAGACGTGACAGGGATAAACCGGCGTGAACCCCGAGGCGAGCAAGGCCAGAATGGCCGGCTGGGGCATCTTCAAGTTGAAGACGACCTCGTAATCGCCTTTGGGGGTGACCGCCTCGACATTGGCATACCAGCCTTTGCGGAAGTTGACTTTAAAGGTTTCCTCGCCGCGGTCCGCCAGGAGATCCCAGGTGCACTTGACGTCGGCCGCGGTGAATGGCTTGCCGTCGTGCCAGGTCACGCCTTCGCGCAGCGCGAACGTCAATTGCTTGCCGTCCTCGCTCCACCGCCAACTCTTCGCCAGGTCGGGTACGATCCCCTCCAGCGTGTTCTGTCGTGCCTGAGGGTCGAAGACAACGAGGTTGTTGAACACTCCCATCATCGGCAGCACGACCGAAATTGTTCCTTCCTCGTGAATCGACATGCTGGCGGGACTGTCGCGGTGAGTGATACGCAGCACGCCACCGGATTTTTGCCCCCAGGCGCTGGATGCGGCCACAAGCAACATCGCCCCTGCCATGGTGGCCAGCTTGTGCATCGATCGTCTCCCCTGTCGCAGCGCTCGCGCCAACTGTGCACCCGCGCGGCCACCACAACAATGCGGAAAAAAGTTCGAAAGGGCTTGAAAGCGGCGCGGGCGTCGTCTTTCGGAAACGGGCGCGGCAGCAGCGCCCGCCTTCCGCGGGTCTCGACACGGCGGGCGCCTCGACCGAAACGCCGACCGGGCCCAGGCACACCGCAACCGGAAGCTCGCGCCTCGCAAGCCTGTGACG
>Ga0075434_100002435_pt1 | contig 16362 bp, 19 predicted proteins | sample RhiMethybrSRZTD3_FD_75298 | JGI IMG/M metagenome (GOLD analysis project Ga0075434, IMG submission 75298) | Populus rhizosphere microbial communities from Tennessee, USA - Rhizosphere MetaG P. TD hybrid SRZTD3 | ecosystem: Host-associated > Plants > Roots > Rhizosphere > Soil | place: USA... | reverse complement strand
CCCTCCGCCATGTCCAGCGCGTCGGCGACTCGCACCACGCCCGCCTCGAAGGTGATCGGCTCACCGCGGCGCCGGTGGCCGATGATCGCGTGGAGGGCCTCCGCGACAATGATCGTTCGCTCCGGCTCGTCGTAGCACTGCTCGAGCAGCCCCGGCAGCGAGTCTGCCGCGAGGAACAGCGAGTACGCCTCGTGGTCCGTGCGATGGATCGCCATGCCGGTGTCGTGGAAGAGACAGCCGGCTGCGATCACGACCTCCGCGTCCTGGGCGCGCATGCCGTAGTCGGTGACGATCGCGGGTTCGAGGCCGCGGCGGTGCAGGAGGCGGAAGATTCGCAGCGCGATGTTCAGCACGATCTGGACGTGGATCCACGAGTGGTCCGACATGCCGAGCCGGTCGGCGTTCACCTGCGCGGCGTGCCACAAGGCCTTCAGCCGAGGGTCTGCGTTGGCCGCCTCGAGCAGGGCCTCGAGCCGCCGGTTGCCGCGCGTCGGCGCCTTGATGCGCATCGCGTCGATCGCCTCGTGGAGCGAGGCAGCGGAGGACTTTGCGGGGTCCGCCAAGCGCGGGCCTACGCCGTGCCGCCCGCCGGCTCGGGCGCCGACGGATCGCCGCGGCCGCCGCCCGGGTTCTCGCGCGCGATGAACTCCTCGAGCCACATCGGGAATTCCTTGACGCGCTCCGCCACGTCGTGCAGCTCCGTCATGGTGGCGACCTCTTCGACCTGCTCCTTCAAGAACCACTGGACGAACTGCTCGCTCAGATAGTCGCCCTCGTCGCGCGCGACCTTGAACAATTCGCCGATCTGGGTGCTGACGGTCTTCTCCTGCTCCAGCGCCAGCCGGATCGGGGCGATGTGGTCCGCGAAGACGCCTTCGGGCGCCGCCACTTCGCGCAACCGCACGGGGGAATCGGTGTCGAGCAGATACTTGACCATCATCATCGCGTGGCCCCGTTCCTCGACGGCCTGCTGGTAGAAGAACTGCGCGAGTTGCGGCAGTGTCTGGGACTCGTAGTGCGCGGCGATCGCGACGTACTGGTGCGAGGCGGCGAACTCGTTCGCGACCTGGTCGTTCAATGCTTCGACGAAGCGCTCTGCGGGCATCGCTCTCCTTGTTCGTGGGCCGCCAGAGTGTGTCAGGTAGGGAATTCGGGCCGCCGCGTCACGTGCGCGCGCGTCACGTCTGCGGGCGACGGGCAGCCGAGCAGCACGAGCGCCAGCTCGATCTCCTCGCGCAGCAGCTCGAGCACCTCGCGAGCGCCCTGCTCGCCTCGTGCCGCGAGGCCCCACAGCGGTGCGCGGCCGGCCAGCACCGCCCGCGCACCGAGCGCGAGTGCCCGCACCACGTCGGTGCCGCGGCGCACTCCGCCGTCGACCAGGACCTCGATGCGGCCGTCGACCGCCTCCACCACCTCTGGCAGCGCGTCGATCGTGGCCGGCACTCCATCCAGCTGGCGACCGCCGTGGTTGGAGACCACCACGCCCGCGGCGCCGTGCGCGCAGGCGAGATGGGCGTCCTCTGCGGTCTCGATTCCCTTCACCAGGACCGGCAGGCGCGTCTCCGAGCAGAGCTGCTCCAGGTCGCGCCAGCTGACCGATGGGTCCATCCGGGAGAACATCTCGGCGGGCGTGCCGGCGGCGGCGTGCCCGACGGCGGCGGCGAAGCTCGGCACGGTGACGTCGGCCGGGACCTCGAAGCCCGTGCGCAGGTCCCGTTCGCGCCGGCCGAGCCGGGGCGCGTCCACGGTGAGCGCGATCGCGAGGAATCCGGCCTCGTCCGCCTGCTGGATCAGGGCGCGGGTCACCCCGGGGTCGCGGAACACGTAGAGCTGGAACCACCGTGGCGCGCCGGGCGCCGCTGCGGCGACCTCGGCCGGCGTCGCGGTGGCGAGCGTGGACAGGACCATCGCCGTGCCGGCGGCCGCGGCCGCGCGCGCCATGCCCGGCTCACCGTCAGGGTGGGCGATCCGCTGGAACGCGACCGGAGCAACCAGCAGCGGCATAGAGAGCCGCGTGCCCAGCACGGTGGTCTCGGTTGTCGGTGCGCTCACGTCGACCAGCGTGCGGGGGCGAAGGAGCCATCTCGAGAAGGCCTCAACGTTCTCGCGCAGCGTCCGCTCGTCGCCGGCGCCGCCCGCGTAGTAACCGAAAGCGCCGGCGTCGAGCCGCTCGCGCGCCAGGCGCTCGTAGTCCGCGACGTTGCAGGGCTCGGCCGCGCCCTCGGTCACGGTCTGATCGGGCGATTCGGATTCGTTCGACATGGCCTCGGAGATGCTCCCTACACTGGCGGCGTGCCGGAGCGAGCGCCGTCCACCCGCGAACAGCGCGAGCGGTCGCTCATGATCGCCGGGCTCGTGTTCGTGGCCATCACGCCGCTGTTCATCCCGGCCGCCGCGGCGGCCTTCGGGATCGGTGCCGCCCTCGAGCGCCGCGGGTCCAGGCGGCAAGCCGCGATCGTGCTGATCCCCGCGACGTTCGTGTTCACGGTCGCTCTCATTCAGATTCTCAAGTAGCGCGGTGCTCCCACATCTGGATCGTGCCGAAATCGCGGAAGCCGAGGTGCGCGTAGACGGGCTGTCCCATGGCCGTCGACTGAAGGCTCGCGCTTTGGCATCCGGCCGCGCGCGCATCGTGGAGCGCCGCGATCACGAGCGCCCTTGCGAGGCCGCGCCCGCGCGCCGCGGGATGCGTCGCGACCAGGTAGATGCCGCAGTCGCCCTCGTGGTGAATCGACCCCACGCAGGCGACCGTCTCGCCGTCCAGGCGCGTGCCATACAGGTTCACGTTCTCGGGCCGGCGGGTGAACGCGCGGCTGAAGTCGCCGTCGAAGCCGTACGCGGCATCGTTGATCCGGGCCACGTCGGCGGCGGAGGGATCACGGTCCACCTCGACGCCGGCACTCGGGGCCCGATCGAATTCGTCCAGCGCGAGCGCCATCGCGCGTGGCGTGGCATCGAGCGTGTGCCCCGACTCGATCAGCAGCTTTCGAGCCGCGGCGTCGTGCTCGGGGACCCACACCGTCCAGGCCCGCACGCCGGCCCGGTCGTAGGCGTCGGCGATCGCCACGAGCCCGCGCTCGAGCGCGGCCGGTGAGCGATAGACGACGGAGTTCACCACGGAGCGCTCGGGGGTCACCGGCACGATCGCGGCGGTCACGCCGTCGAGCTGCACGAGCCGGCCGGCCTCGGAGGAGCGGGCCACCATCCGGCAGAACGGCCAGAGGCTCGAGTAGGGCCGCTCGGACAGGTTCCCGCGCATCGAGGCGCGGACTTTAAATCAGAGGCCGCGAGGCCCTGTGGCGGGCTGCATTGCTCAAGTGCCAAACGCCGCCGCCGATAGGAAAAGGGGATGACCGTCGCGTACATCGCCGGGGGAAGCGGCGTCGTGCTCCTTGTGTGGACCGCGTTCGCCTTCAATGCGCTGATCAAGGCACACAACCAGGTGGACGAGTCCTGGAGTGGCATCGACGTGCAGCTCAAACGCCGTCACGACCTCGTGCCGAACCTCGTGGAGACTGTCGGCGCCTATGCCGAGCACGAGCAGGCGACGCTCCAGGCCGTGACCGAGTCGTGCGAGGACGCAGCGCAGTCGTCGGGACGCCGGGGCCGCCAGGCGGCCGAGCACGAGCTGTCGCAGGCGATCGTCGGGGTGCGTGGCCTCAGTGAGCGATACCCCGAGCTCCGGGCGTCCGAGCAGTACCGGCGCCTCCAGGCGCAGCTTGCGGAGGTGGAGGGCGAGATCCAGTACGCGCGCCGCATCTACAACGCGAACGTGCAGCGTTACAACTCGCGCGTCCGCGGCTTCCCGGGGTCGCTCGTGTGCCGGCTGGGCGGCTACCGGCCGACCGGCTACTTCGAGCTCAGCCCGGTGCGGCTGGACGCCGCCGCCGAGCCTTCGCGGCCAGCCGCGGGACGCAAGGCCGCCGTCGCTTGAGCGACGGACCTCCCGGCTCGTCCTGGGGCCCGCCCGCAGCCGCCCCGTGGACCGCTGATTCAACTCGCGGCAGCAGGTTCCGGGCCCTGATGCACGGGCGCGCCTTCGCGTACTGGATCGTGCTGGGGGTAGTCGCGACGGTGGTCGCCGGCGCCGCCACGCACAACCTCCTGCTGGTGGCCGTGGGCCCGGTGGCGGTTGCCGCAATCGCGCTCGCCGTGTCGTTCGCGACGGCGGACCGGCAGGCCGAGCTGGACTTCTTCGCCGGCTACGCGGCCACGCGGGGCTTCGACTACGTCGGTGACACGTCGACGATGCCGCTCACGCCGCTGCTCGGCGCGGGCGACACCCGGCGCTGCACACACTGGATGCGGGGCCAGCTCGGCGGGAGCCTCGGATGCGGCCTCGGCCACTACACGTACGAGGTGCGCGACCGCGACACACGCGGGCGCCGGCAGGTGCGCGAGACCCGCCACTTCACACTGTGCGTGATCGACATCGAGGCCGGCATCACGCTCTTCCCGGGTCTCTTTCTGTGCCGGCGGCGCGGCATCTTTGGCCGGCTCGACGGCCACGACTGGCTCAGCCACCGCAACCGGCACAAGGTCGAGCTCGAGAGCGCGGCCCTTTGCGAGCGGTACGACCTTTGGGTCGACGACGACCAGGACGAGCTGCTGCTGCGCGAGCTGTTTGTCCCGTCTTTCGAGGTCCTGCTCGCCGAGCACCCGCTCCAGGCGTGCTTCGAGTACCGGGCGGGCACGCTGGTCGTTTACGTCGAGCGGGTGATCTCCGACGAAGGCCACCTCGACTGGATGCGCGAGGTGTCGGCGGCGATCGCGGGCCGATTCGGCGCAGAGATCAAGGAACAACCTCGCGTGGCCTGACGGCCACGCACTTTGCCGAGGGTCCCACATAAGCCGGCGGGTTACATTCCGCCGATGGAGACGGTGGGCTCGAAGGCCGAGGCCGGCGGGCTCGCGCACGTTGCCACGGTGTCGTTCCTGGCCTCGCGCGCGTCGCCCGCATTCGGCTTCTGGATCGCGCTCGCGGGCGGGGTGGCGCTTGCCCGCGCGGGGCAACGGGATGGCGTGCGGCTCGGCTACGGCGCAAGCCTCGCCGCGACGCTGCAGACGATTGCGCTGATCGGGCCGATCCGCCTCAGCATCCCGCTCACGCAGGCGCTGAGCGCGCCGATGATCGGCGCGCTTCATCGCCGCGCCACGCGTGTGCGCTGGCAGGTGCTGGCGTGCGCGGCGATCCGCCTCTCGCACGTCGGGCTGACGGCGGCGTTCGCGGTGTTCGTGCTGGCCGGCGGCCTCGACGTCTACACGAAGAGTTACGAATCGCTGACCGGCTGGACCTTCCTGCCGCAGGGCCAGACTGCGGCGGTGCTGTTCACGGTCGCGGGGCTCTTGATCTGGACGGCGTTCGCCAGCGTCGTGCAGGTGCTGATCTACAGGCGGGCGTTGGCGCGGTGGCCGGCCGGCCCGATCCATGAGGACGAGCGCGAGGCCGAGCCTGCGGACCCGGTCGCCGGGCGGTTCGACCCGCGTGCGGTTGCGCTCGCGGCGGCGATCGCGTTCTGCCTGTTGGTGATCGGCATCTCGTGGCCCGTGCTCGCGGCGGTAGCCGTGTGGCTTGTCCTCGCCGCGCTCATCGGTGGCGGCGACCGATCGGTGGCGCCCACGGGCACGCTGCTGGCGCTGCTTCTGGGAGGCGGGGTGCTCGTGTTCACGCTCGTGGGCGGCCTCGGCGCGGACGAAGCACTCCGCCGCGCTCTTCGAGCCGTGCTGCTGGTGCTGGTCGCGACGTGGCTGCGGGCAGCGGCCGGGGCCGGCGGATTGCGCGAGGTCTCCCGGCGCGGGCTCGGCCGGCTCGGGCCGATCCCGCCGGCACGAGAGGCGTCCGCCGTGATGGACGAGCTGGGCTCGGGGCGTCAGCTCGGGCCGGCCGTGCGCTCCGTGCTGGCCAGCCTGCGCGCAGTGCAGCCACGGCCGATGCCCGTCGTCGACGCGGTGCTCGGCTGGGTGGTGGAAGAGGCGAGGCGCTTCCGGCCGACGATGCCCGCTGCACCGCTCGACCTGCGCGCGCGGCTACGCGACGCGCTCCTGGTCGCGGCCGCCGCGGCGTGCGGGGCAGCCTTCTTCTGGTAGACCGAGCCCGAGATCACGCGTCTAAGCTACCTTCCCACCCCGCCGATGCAGGCCAACGCCCTCGATCACGTCGCCCTCTGGGTTGCCGACCGCGACACGCTCGCGGACTTCGCGTGCCGGCATCTGGGCATGCACGTGATCGAGAGGACGGACGACTTCACGCTGGTCGGCGCCGATGCGCGTCGCGGCAAGCTCACGCTGTTCGCGGCGGATGGTCCGCGTGAGGCCGGCGTGCTCGAGCGTGTCGTGCTACGGGTCAGTGACCTGGAACAGGCGCTCGCCGCGCTCCCCACCGACCTCGCCCTCGACCGGGCCAACGGCATCGCAAGCTTCGCGGGGCCCGAGGGTCTCGGGCTCGGACTCACGCAGCTGCAGAAGGTGGACGTCGAATACGACATCGACCACGTGGTGTTGCGCGTGCCACGGCCGGCCGGCACGCGCGACGAGCTGGCTGAGCTCGGGCTTGCACGGGGCGGCGACTCGCGGCTGCTGGTCGGCGACAAGGCCGTCGTGCTGTCCAAGGCGGACGTCCACGAGGGCGAGCGCCCGCTCCTGAACCACATCGCGTTGCTGGTCGACTCCGGGCAGGCGCAGCTGGACGAGGCGAAGCGGCGCGGCATCGAGGTCGCCGAGGTCCGCGACGCTCCGAACACGTTCGCGGTGTTCGTCTGGGGACCGGATCGCATCAAGCTCGAGTACGTCGAGCACAAGCCGACCTTCTCCTTGGTCTGACAGACCTGGTCGTCGCCGGTGCGGGGATGGCGGGGCTCGTCGCGGCGGCGCAGGCGCGTGCGCGCGGCGCGACCGTCGCCATCTACGAGAAAGGACACCGCTGCGGCGGCTCGATGCTGTTGTCGAGTGGTGTGATCTGGCGCCATCGCGAATTCGACCGCTTCCGCGCCGAGTGTCCCGGCGGGGACGAGCCGCTTCAGCGCATCGTGTTCGAGCGGCTCGACGGAGACCTCGCGTGGCTTCGGTCGCTCGGTCCCGAGCCGACCGAGCGCGGGACGGGCAATCCGGCGACGACGGGCGCGCGGTTCGACACCCGGGCGCTCGCCGAAGCGCTGCTCCGCGCGGCCGGAGGAGACGCGCGGCTCGGCGAGCCTCTGCGTGAGCTTCCGGAAACCAAGCCGGTGGTGCTTGCCACGGGCGGCTTTCAGGCCGATCGGGAGCTCGTGCGCCGCCACGTCACGCCCGAGGCCGACGCACTGCTGCTGCGCGCGACGCCGTGGAGCACAGGCGACGGCCTGCGCCTCGGCCTCGGAGCGGGCGCCTCGGAAAGCGCCGGGCTCGACGAGTTCTACGGGCGCAACATGCCGGCGCCACCTGCGCGCATCGGCGAGCCCGACTTCGTGCCGCTCGCACAGCTCTATGCGCGTCATGCCACAGTCCGCAACCGTGACGGTGACACCTTCGAGACCCGCACCTGGTCAGAGATCGACGTGGTGCAGTGGACGGCGCGCCAGCCCGGCGCGCGTGCGTGGTACGCCGTCAGCGAGGATGCGCTCCGGGAACGCGTGCGGGAGCGATCGGTCGAACAGATGGTGAGCGCCGCGGAGGCGGCCGGCGCGCCGGTCGAGCGCCGCGACGGCGAGTTGGTGGTGGAGGTCGTGGCCGCGATCACGACCACGCTCGGCGGCCTTCGCATCGATGAGGACGCGCGTGCGGCGCCGCTTGTGTTCGCGTGCGGCGCGGACGCCGGCGGCATCGCGACGGGCGGCTATGCGAGCGGGCTCGCGGCCGCCTTGGTGTTCGGACGGATCGCCGCGGACAGGGCCTTGGGATTCGGTGGCGCTTGATGGAGCACGCGTTTGGCACGTCAGAGCCGTTCACGCTCGGGATCGAGGAGGAGTTGCTGCTGGTCGATCGCGAGACGCGGCGCCTCGCGCCGGTGGCCGCCGAGGTGCTGGCCGCGATGGACGCGCCCGAGCGCGCCGCCTCGCATGAGGTCTACGCCGCCTCGATCGAGCTCCGCTCGCCGCCCCGGCTGGACGCCGAGGACGCGGCCCGCGAGTTGGCGACCCTGCGCGCGGCCGCGCGCAACGCGGGCGCCACGCTGATCGGGGCGGGCGTGCACCCGGCGGGCGAGCTCGGAGACGTGCCGCTCATCGACAAGCCGCGATACCGCCTCGTCGGAGGGGCGATGCGGGGGCTGATCCGCCGCACGCCCGAGTGTGCGCTGCACGTCCACATCGGCATGCCGGACCCGGACACCGCGATCCGGGTCTTCAACGGCATCCGGTCGTATCTCCCTCTCTTGCTGGCATTGTCGGCCAACTCCCCGCTGTGGTTTGGTCAGGACTCCGGCCTCGCGAGCGCGCGCTTCGCGCTCGTCCGCTCGTATCCGAGGCGCGCCGTGCCCCGCGCATTCGAGGACCTCGACGATTACGGCAGCACGATCGCGGCGGTCGCGGAGGCCGGAGACCTCAGCGACTACACCTACGTCTGGTGGGACGTACGGTTGCATCCACGGCTCGGCACGATCGAGCTACGCGAGCTCGATGCCCAATCGCGGATCGCCGACGCTACCGCGATCGGCGCGCTCGTGCAGGCGCTGGCACGCCATCTGGCCGAGGATGCACGTGCGCCCGAGCCGTCGGAGGCGATTTCCGAGTCGAGCTTCCGCGCCAGCCGCGATGGCGTCGAGGCGACGCTGCTCGACGACGGCGCGCTGCGTCCCGTGCGCGACATCGCACGCCGTACCCTCGACGAGATCTCTCCGGTCGCGCGGGAGCTGGGCGGCGAGGCAGCGCTCAGCGGGATCGAGCGGTTGCTCGAGGAGAGCGGGGGCGCCGGTCGCCAGCGCGACGCGCTTGCGGACGGCGGCATCGAGGCCGTGCTCGAGATGCTCGTGGAAGACACGGCGCAGGCGTCCGAGCACCCGCAATAGGTTCCGGGCGTGGCCGATCTCGTCCTCGGACCGATGCTGCGCTACCTGGACGAACGCCAAGCGACGGTCTGGGTCGAGACGGATGCGCCGTGCGAGGTGGAGGTGCTCGGGCGGCGGGCGCGCACCTTCTGCGTCGGGGGACACCACTACGCGATCGTCGCGATCGAGGACCTCGAGCCCGGCGGCGCGTACCCCTACGAGGTCGCGCTTGACGGCGAACGGCGTTGGCCATGCGACGACGACCGGTTTCCGCCGTCGACGATCCGGCCCATCGATCCGGCGCAAAAGCTGCGACTGGTGTTCGGGTCGTGCCGCGTAGCAGTTCCGCACGAGCCGCCCTACACGCTCACCAAGGATCAGGATCCGCGCGGGCGCGAGGTGGACGCGCTACGCGCACTCGCGCTGCGGATGATGGGTCGGCCCGTCGACGAGTGGCCGAGCCTCCTGCTCGCGATCGGCGACCAGATCTACGTCGACGAGGACGCGCCGGAGACGCGGGCTTTCATCCGCTCACGCCGCGACACGACCCGGCCGCCGGGCGAGGGGGTGCTCGACTTCACCGAATACGCGCACCTGTACCGGGAATCGTGGAGCGACCCCGTGATCAGGTGGCTGTTCTCGACGATTGGCTCGATGATGGTGTTCGACGACCACGACGTCCACGACGACTGGAACACGTCGATCGCCTGGATCGAGGAGATGCGGTCCACGGAGTGGTGGGAAACGCGCATCGAGTCCGCGCTCGCCTCGTACTGGCTCTATCAGCACCTCGGCAACCTCTCGCCCCAGGAGCTCGCCCGCAACGAGTTGCTCGAGCAGGTGCGCGAAGAGGTAGACGCGGGTCCGCTGCTGCGGCGCTGGGCCGGCCGCGCGGATCGCGGCAGCGACGGCAGCCGGTGGAGCTTCTCGAGAGACATCGGTGGAGTCCGCATGATCCTGTTCGACTCGCGCGAGGGCAGGGTGGTGGGGTCCAGCCCGCGCCGCATGAATGACGAGCACGAGCACGAGTGGCTCGTGAGCCGGGCGACGGGCGACATCGACCACCTGCTGTTGATCGACTCGCTGCCGTTCTTCATGGTGCCCGCGTTCCATCACCTCGAGGCGTGGAACGAGGCAGTCTGCGGCGGCGCGTGGGGCCGCTGGGCGACCGGCTGCGGGGAGAAGCTCCGCCGGGCACTCGACCTCGAGCACTGGGCCGCCTTCAACTTCTCCTTCCGCCGGCTGCAGCGCATGCTGATCGACGTCGCCACCGGAAAGCGCGGCGCACCTCCAGCGACCATCATCGGGCTGGGCGGCGACGTACACCATGCATATCTCGCGGAGATCGGGTTCCGCAAGGGCACCGGTGCCCGGAGCGCCGTGTACCAGGCGGTGTGCTCTCCGTTCCGCAATCCGCTCGACCGGCACGAGCGGCTCGTCGTGCGGGTGGGCGACTCGAGGGCCGGCGAAGTGGTCGCGCACGCACTTGCACGTGTCGCGGGCGTGCCCGACCCCGAGGTGGGCTGGCGACTGGTTCAGTCCCCGACGTTCGACAACCAGTTCGCGACCCTGGAGCTGGATGGCCGCTCGGCTCTCTTCCGGATTGAGCGCACGGTGCGCGACGATCTCGAGGGAAGACGGATCGAGACCTCGCTCGAACGGCGCCTGGCTTAGTCCTCAAGGGCGAAGAATGGCCCCGCGCAAGCGGGGCCATTCTTCTTGGGGAGGACCAAAAGGGGGGATGGTCCGGGGGCTGAGCTACCCGGGATGCAGGACTCCAAACGCCTAACTGCGAAAAAACTTTCTGGCATTACTCTTCCGGCATGGACGAGGGCAACCCGATTTCTTTTCGAGTCCTGGCGCCCGGCACGCCTGTCGTGTCCGCCGACGGCCAGGAGATCGGCACCGTCGACAGGGTGCTCGCGACGGATCCCGAGGACATCTTCGACGGGATCGTGCTCCGGACGCACAACGGCCGCCGGTTCGTCGACGCCCCCGAGGTCGCCCGTATCACGGACCGGCGGGTGACGCTCTCGATCAGCTCCGCCGAGGCCGCGCAGCTCCCGCCGCCGGAGAGCGGCGGCCAGGTATTCCGGGCCGATCCCGCGGCCGGTCGGTGGTCGCGCTTCTTCGGCGGCGGATGGCGCCGCCGCTAGGCGCGCTCCTCCTTCCACTCGCGAAACGCGTTCAGCAGCGCCTCGCGCGCCGGCGCCGGCATGGTCTCGTGCGGAAGGCGGCCGAGCACGCGGATCGTGATCCGCATCTGCTCCAGATACGCGGTGCAGTGCTCGCAGCCGGCGATGTGGCGCTCGAAGCGCGCGTGGTCGCGGGGCGAGAGCGCGCCCTCGAGGTACTCGGTGACGAGCTCGACCATCTCCTGGCACGTCAGCTCTGGTTTGCGGCGCCACAGCCTCATTTCGTCGACTCCGTCGGGTTCAAGTGTTGCTCGATCGCTCCCCTCACCTTCGACCGCGCCCGGTGCAGAAGGACTCTCTGATTGGTCTCGCTGATGTCGAGAGCGTTACGCACCTCCTCAGAGGACCAGCCGTCTACGTCGCGCAACGTGATCACCTCCCGCTGGGCCGGAGGCAGCTTGTCGATGGCCGCCAGGATCACCTCGAGCGTCTCGTCCGACAGCAGGCTCGCCTCGGGCTCGGCCCAGGGAACCGGCCCGAGCGCCCAGGCGCGCGCGCGCTCGTCTCCGGCTGGCAGGAACCGGTCGGGATCGACCGAGGGCTCGTCCGCGGCCGCGCGGGCCGCCGACGAGAAAGGGACCGAACGGCGTTCACGCTCGCCCCGCGTCTTCGCGATGTTCGCGAGGATGCGGAAGATCCAGGTCTTGAGCGAGGAGCGACCCTCGAAGCGGTCGACCCCGTTCAGAACCGCGATCCAGGTCTCCTGCACGACCTCCTCGGCGACCGCGGCGCTCGGCACATACATCCGGGCCACGCGCAGCAGCGCCGGCCCGTACTCGTCCACCAGCTTCATAAAAGCGTCCTCGTCGCCGCGCCGGAGCGCCGCGACGAGCTCTTGATCGCCTCCGAGGTTGCCCGCCATCGAGGGCAAACGCTGTCACATCGAAGGGACCACCACGGGCGATCCTCAAACGGCGGCCGGCACCCGGTCGCCGAGCTCGGTCAGCACGTAGAGGAAGGCCTCCGAGAACGTGGGGAAGGGCTGGATCGTGTCCTGCATCACATCGAGCGACACGCGTGCACGAATCGCGAGCGTCGCCTGCTGCAGCCACTCGCCCGCCTCCGGGCCAAGCGCGTAGGCGCCCGTGACGCGCTTGCCGTCCGAGACGAGCGTCATGAACCCGGGCTCCTTCGCGTACGCGCTCGTGTAGGTGGCGGTGCGCGGCACGTCCTTCAGCTGAGTGGTGACCTCCACCTCACCCTCCGGCTCGCCGACGGCGGCCGCCTGAGGATCGGTGAAGACGACGCGCGGCACGGCCTCGTAGTTCGCCTTGCGGGGCGTGCCGAGCACGTTGGACGCGACCACGCGCCCCTGGTACTTGCCGACGTAGGTGAGCGGCCAGATGCCGGTCACGTCGCCGATCGCCCACACGTTCTCGCCCGCCGCCATGAAATCGTCGACCTCGATATTGCCGCGCTCTCCGAGCTCGATGCCGATCGTCTCGAGGCCCAGGCCGGCTGCGCGCGGACGGCGGCCGGTTGCGACCAGGAGCTTGTCCCCGCGCAGGTCGTCGCGCTCCGGAAAGGAGAGCACGTACTCGTTCCCTTCACGGCGCACGCCCGAGGCGTGCTGGCCGAAGCAGAGCTCTATGCCGTCCGCCTCGAGTGCCTCCCCGAGTGCCTCACCGAGTGCGCGCGGCTCGCGGGGGAGCAGGTGCTCCATGCCCTCCACCAGCGCCACTGCACTCCCCATGCGCGCCACCGCCTGCCCCATCTCCACGCCGACCGGCCCACCGCCGAGCACGAGCAGCCGCTTGGGGATCTCCTTCAGGCCCGTGGCCTCCCGGTTCGTCCAGACACCCTCTGCCTCGCGCAGACCGGGGATCGGCGGGAACACGGGATCGGAGCCCGTGGCGATCACGATGTGCGTCGTGGTGTGCAGCACGCCGTCGACCTCGACCGTGCCCGGTCCCGCGATACGTGCGGTGCCGCGCAGCAGGTCGATGCCCGCGCTCTCCATCCACGAGACCTGGCGGGAGTCGTCGTAGTCGGCGACGATGAAGTCCCGGTAGGCGAGCGCCGCCTCGGCGTCCACCGGCCCCCGCACCGCCTCACGTGCGCCGGGCACCTCACGGGCGTCTTCGAGCGCTTCGCCGGGGCGCAGCAGCGTCTTGGACGGGATGCACGCCCAGTAGGAGCACTCGCCGCCGACCAGCTCGCGCTCGGCGATCGCGACCTTGAGCCCGCCCATGGCGAGCCGGTCTGCACAATGCTCGCCGGCCGGTCCGCCGCCGATCACGATCGCGTCGTAGTCGCTCATGCGTCGTTCCCTTCGCTGGCCCGCCTTCCGATTCATGTCGGCACTCCCTCCGATCCGTTACATGCGAATGCGCCGGATGCCGCTGAGATCGACGATCAGCCGGCCGTCCGGACGGCGCACTATGCACATCAGCATCGCGATGCAGTTGGGACAGCGAAGCACGGACCCAGGCGCCTGCGCGTAGAGCTGCGCCCTGGCAAGGACGTTGGTCGCCCCGCAGCCGGCGCAAGTCGCCCTTGCGACGGTCATCTCGGTCGCGAACACTTCGCTCAGCAGGCCGGCGGCGGCGTTCCCATCGAGTCGAAGGTCGGCCTCGTCCATCGCTCACGTTCCGGTCGGGCCGAAGCGTTCCGTGCGGATCGCCGCCGCGTCATGGCCGAGCGAAACCAGCGCGTCGGCCGCTGTCTCCACGAACGACGTCGGTCCACACACATAGGTGGACGGCCCCTCGGCCGGCGGCCACGTCACGTCAGCCAGCATGTCGCGGTCGATCCTGCGCGTGAACCCGTCCCAGCCGTCGGGCGCCTCGCGCGTGAGCGTCACGAACACCTCGAGCCCGTCGTCTCTGCCTTCGAGCCGCGCGAGCTCGCGGCCGTAGATCAGGTCGTCGATCGTGCGCGCCGAGACCAGCAGGCGCGTCGGCACCGTGCTGTCGCGAGCCGCCCGGTGGCGGAGCATCGACATGAGCGGGACGATGCCCGAGCCGCCCGCGATCAGCACCAGCGGCGCGCTGTCCCCCGTGTCCCAGACGAACCAGCCGCCGACGGGGCCACGTAGCTCGAGCTCGCCGCCCGGCGCCATCACGTCGACCAGGTACGGCGACACCTCACCGTCGTCCAGCCGCTCCACCGTGAGCGCCACATTCCCATTCTCCGGCGGAGATGCGATCGAATAGCTGCGCGAGGCCTGATAGCCGTCCTCCGCCGTCAGGCGCAGGTCCACGTGCTGGCCGGCCCGGTGCCCGGGCCATCCGGAGACGTCGAACACCAGCGTCGCGGCGGTCCGCGTCTCCTGACGCTTCTCGACGAGGGACGCTGTTCTCCAGTCAGTCACCCCAATTTCTCCGGTCAGTCACCCCAATATCTCTGCTCGAGCCACGGATCGCCGCGGTTGTGGTAGCCGTTGGTCTCCCAGAACCCGGGCACGTCGTCGTCGGTGATCTCGAGCCCGCGCACCCACTTGGCGCTCTTCCAGAAGTAGAGATGCGGGACCAGGAGGCGGGCCGGGCCGCCGTGCTGAGGCTCGAGCGGCTCGCCGCCAAAGTCGTACGCGACCCACGCCTTTCCGCCGGTGACGTCGGCGAGCGGCAGGTTGGTGGTGTAGCCGCCGTCGCAGAAAGCGGTCACGTACGCACCGGTGGGAGTCAGGCCTTCGAGCAGAGTGTCGACCGACACACCCCCCCAAACGGTGTCGAACTTGGACCACTTCGTGACGCAGTGGATGTCCTTCGTGATCGTCTCCGGTCGGAGCGCTCGAAACTCCTCCCAGGTCCACGAGCGCTCCGGCTCGACCGCTCCCTTGATCGTGAAGCTCCACTGCTCGACCGGCGTGTGGGGTGTGGGGCCGAAGGTCAGCACGGGGAAGTCCTTCACGGTGTACTGGCCAGGCGGCAGGCGGTCACCGTACTCGGCGTCGCGCCGCTTGCCGAAGAAGCCTCGTGCGATCGGGGTCACGTGGCGTTCGTCTCGCTCATCGGGCCACCCGTTACAGCGGCTCCAGCAGTGCCCGGGCAGGCGCGCCGTCCGAGCCCACGAGCTTGAGTGGAAGGCAGTAGAGGCGGTAACGGCCCGGATCCACGCCCCGCAGGTCGACCCCCTCGAGCGGCACCACGCCATTCTCCAGGAACACCCGATGAGCGCCCTCGTCGCCGACCGACAGGTAGTCGATCCCCACCAGGCGCACACCGGCCTCCATCAGCGGTCGCGCGCCGCTTTCGACGAACCGGATGAAGTCGCGCGTGAAGGAGTCCAGGTTCCACAGCTCGGAGTTCGGCGTCTTGAAGATCAGCCGCTCCGCGCCCCGCGGCAGCTCGAGCGTGGCCAGCGCGGCCGCGTCGATGTCCGCGTGCAGACGGGTCGCGTCGACCACGTGGGCCTCGCCGACCAGGATCGCGGGATCGATCGCCTCCGTGCCCTCGCCGCCCTCGATGAAGTGGACCGGCGCATCCACATGCGTGCCAGTGTGCACGCCGAGGTCGAGACGGCTGATGTTGACGATGTCCCCGTCGGCGATCGACCGCGCCCGTTCGAAGTGGACCCCGGGGTTGCGGTCGTAGACCGGCATGCCGTTGCGGATCGGCACGGTGACGTCGATCAGCCTCACAGCCGCCGCCTGCGCGTCCCGATGATCACCTCGGACACCATCCGGGGCGGGAACAGGCCGTGCTCGACCACCCCCGGCACCGCCGCCAGTCGCGCGGCGAGCTCTGCCGGGTCTCCTACCGGGCCGGTGTAGTCGGCGATCACGCCGCCGTCGGGGCTGGGCGGCCAGTCGCGCAGCTTCGCGTGGCCGAGCTGGCGCAGCGTGGCGCCGACTCCGTATGGCACCAGCTCGAGGGGCACGGGCGGGACGATCCGTTTCACCTCCTTGTCCGACGACACGATCACCACGAACCGCTCAGCGGCCGCGGCCACGATCTTCTCGCGCGTATGCGCGGCCCCGCCGCCTTTCACGAGCCATCCCGCCGGATCGACCTGGTCGGCGCCATCGATCGCAATGTCGAGCTGGTCGAGCTTGTCGAACGGCTCCACCGGAATGCCCAGCGCGCGCGCACGGGCCTCCGTCTCCGGCGACGTGGCCACACAGCGGATCCGCTCGAGCCCGCGATCGGCCAGCGCCGGCAGCAGGAATGCGACCGTCGAGCCGGTTCCGAGCCCGACCGTCATGCCGTCCTCGACCAGGGCCGCCGCCGTCTCGGCAGCCGCGCGCTTCTCGTCCTGGATCAGCTGGAG
>Ga0075434_100002430_pt1 | contig 16372 bp, 16 predicted proteins | sample RhiMethybrSRZTD3_FD_75298 | JGI IMG/M metagenome (GOLD analysis project Ga0075434, IMG submission 75298) | Populus rhizosphere microbial communities from Tennessee, USA - Rhizosphere MetaG P. TD hybrid SRZTD3 | ecosystem: Host-associated > Plants > Roots > Rhizosphere > Soil | place: USA... | reverse complement strand
CATCAATGCGTTGCACTTCTGGCAACTTGCCGCCAAATGTCGCTCTAGCTGGGCGACGATGTGCTCCATTTTGTAACACAGCCACCTCCGTACCGAAGAAGAAAGCGCGAGGCACTAGATGTCTCTTTCCAAGAAGATCCTGCTCGTGGACGACTCGGCCAGCAGCCGATTGATGCACCGTACGCTCATTTCCCAAAAGACCGGCCATCAGGTCATTTGTGCTCAGGACGGATCCGAAGCTCTCAAATTGGTGGCCAGCGAGAACCCGGACTTAATCCTTATGGATGTCATGATGCCGGCGATGGACGGGCTGGAGGTCTGCCGGCGGCTCCGTCAAGACGAGCGCACGCGCAAGGTGCCGGTCATCCTCCTCACATTCAAGACCGATGCCGACTCTGAAAAACTCGGGTTCGAAAGCGGCTGCAACGAATACTTGAAAAAACCATTGGAAGAAAACCAGTTGCTGCAGGCGCTTAACCGTTACCTATCGCAAAACTGATGCGGCCGGATCAGCAAATCGAAAGAAAGCTCACGCGGTCAAGCTGGGTTCTCGCCGCCGTCGGAGTTTTGTGGATATTGGCCCTGATCGTTGGTATGCGAGCGATGCTGAATTACGAGAACGGCGCGGCCGAAGCTGGCGAACCACCCGCGCAGTGGCCGACGGATAGCAGGGTGCAACGGGTGCCAGGAATGCCGACGATTGTGGTTTTCGCGCACCCGAAGTGCCCGTGCACGGATGCCACAATCGGCGAGCTTTCGATACTGATGACGCGCTTGCAAGGGAGGGCGTCCGCTGCCGTGATATTCGTGCGGCCTGCGAATTCTCCCGATGACTGGGAGAAAACGGTGCTGTGGCGCAGTGCCGGAGCGATCCCCGGGGCAAAAGTTTTTAGCGACCCGGGCGGGATGGAAGCCAGGCGATTTGGAGCGCAGGCGTCGGGGCAAACGATCTTGTATGACAGGGCGGGCCGCATGCGATTCAGCGGCGGGATCACGGCGTCGCGGGGACACTCGGGCGACAACGCCGGGCGATCGGCAATTGTTTCCCTTGTTACCACGGGAGCGGCAACGACGGAGCGCACTTCCGTCTTTGGATGTTCCCTGCACGATCCAACGACGAGAGCGGATAACGGAGAAGCATCATGGTTCACGAGCTTGTGGACGAGACACCAGTAAACCCGGCCATTCGGGATCGCGCTGAGTTCCTGCTAAAGGAGCATCAGCTAGCCGTGTATAAGCGTACCGATCGAATGTTCGCGGGGCTGATGACCTTCCAGTGGCTGGCGGGGATCGTCACCGCGCTTATCGTTTCGCCAAAAACCTGGGCGGGGCAGATCAGCGACGTGCACATCCATGTGTGGGCCGCAGTCTTCCTCGGCGGCATCGTCACGCTCTTCCCGGTCATGCTGGCGATTCTGCGGCCAGGCCAGGCGATGACACGGTATGTCATCGCCGGCAGCCAGATGCTGATGTCCGGCCTGTTGATCCATCTCTCTGGCGGAAGGATCGAGACACATTTTCACGTGTTCGGCTCGCTTGCCTTCCTGGCGTTTTACCGCGACTGGAGAGTTTTGATTCCCGCGACCGTCGTTGTTGCGGTCGATCATTTTTTCCGCGGTATTTACTGGCCGCAGTCTGCATTTGGAGTGCTCACGGCAAGTCACTGGCGCTGGGTGGAGCATGCCGCCTGGGTCATTTTCGAAAATATTTTCCTCGTGCAGTCCTGCCTGCAGGGTGTGCGAGACATGCGCGACAACGCGCTAAAGCAATCGGAACTCGAGGCCCTTCGCGATCAGGCGGATGCTTCGAGCCGCGCCAAGAGCGAATTCCTGGCCAACATGAGCCATGAGATTCGCACGCCGATGAACGGCGTGATTGGTATGACGGAAATCCTGATGGACACCGAGCTCAGCACGGAACAAACCGAATACCTGAACATGGTAAAGGGTTCGGCGGACTCCTTGTTGCAGGTCATCAATGACATATTGGATTTTACAAAGATCGATGCCGGCAAGTTGGACCTCGATCCGATTGAATTCAAGCTGCGCGACACGCTGGTCGATTCCATGAAGCCGCTGAGTGTGCGAGCACACCGAAAAGGGCTCGAACTCGTAACACGCGTTCCGACGGACGTTCCCGATACTCTAATTGGCGATCCGACTCGTTTGCGCCAGATCCTGCTGAATCTGGCGGGCAACGCGCTGAAATTCACCGAGCGAGGGGAGGTCGAAGTTGGTGCGGAGTTGGAAGCGCGGGAGGGCTCGCAGCTCACGCTTCACTTTTTCGTGCGTGACACCGGCATTGGCATTCCACTGGAAAAGCAGAAGCTCATTTTCGAATCCTTTACGCAGGTGGATGGCTCAATGACCCGGACGTATGGCGGGACGGGCTTGGGTTTGACCATTTCGTCGCGCCTCACGGAAATGATGGGCGGCCGCATCTGGGTCGAGAGCGAGCCTGGCAAAGGCAGCACCTTCCACTTCACTGTGCGAATGCAGCTACCGTCGGAGTCGCATGAAAAGGTCGAATCCAGGTTACGCGTGGAATGGGAAGGGCTGCCAGTTCTCGCTGTAGACGACAACTTGACGAACCGCCGTATCTTACAAGAGATGCTGGCGAATCTAGGGATGAAGCCCATGCTAGCGGAGAATGCCGACGCGGCACTCGTCGCATTGCGCAAAGCGCACGGGGCGAAGCAGCAGCTGCGCCTGGTTCTGATTGACGCGCACATGCCCGAAAAGGATGGATTTTCGCTCGCCGAACGCATCATTTCCCACCCTGAATTCCGGAGCGTACCGATCGTCATGTTGACATCGGCGGGGCAGGCGGGCGACGCGCGCCGTTGCAGGGAGTTGGGCATCGCGGCGTATCTCAGCAAGCCGGTCAGCCAGGCGGAACTCCTCGAAGCGGTCGCCAGTGCCATTTCCGCTTCGCAGAAGAAGCCGTCGGACCGCACGCTGGTGACGAAGCATTCCCTCCGTGAAAATCGCCGCATCCTACGCATCCTGCTTGCGGAGGACAACATCGTGAATCAGACGCTAGCCTCCAGGCTGCTGGAGATGCGCGGCCACGATGTGACCGTGGTGAGCAACGGCAGGCAAGCGCTCGCGGCGCTCGAGAAGCAGGCCTTCGACGTCATCCTCATGGACGTGCAAATGCCAGAGCTGGACGGATTCGAAACTACCGTCGCAATCCGCGAGAGCGAAAAGTCCACCCGCAAGCACATCCCGATAATTGCTCTGACGGCCCACGCCATGAAGGGGGATAAGGAACGCTGTCTGGCCGTCGGCATGGACGGGTACCTCTCCAAGCCCATCCGCAGCAGTGACTTGTTTGAACTCATCGAACGTTCGCCGGGTGCGGCTTCAGAAACTTATTTCAGTTCGGGGAACAAAGAGCTCGCTTCCAACCCCTTCGATGGAGAAGCATTGCTTGCTCGCCTCGAGGGCAGTGCCGAGCTTTGCGCGGAACTGATTGACACTTTCTTGAAGGAGAGTCCGCACACGCTGTCCGCTATCGAATTCGCTGTGGCCAGGCGCGACTCTGCCGCTATCGCACGATCAGCGCACGCCTTGAAGGGTGCTGTCTCCAATTTTGGAGCTAACCATCCGGCCTTTCGGGCAGCGGCCGCGCTGGATCGCTGTGGCAAGTCAGGTAACCTTGAACACGTTGAGCAACTTTATGCGGAGCTCACGGCCAGGCTGGAAGAATTGCAAGCCGAGATGCAATCTTTCGCGGGAAAGCGCTTTCACAGCCAGGCCAGAACTTAACCACGAATTCGAGCATCTGCGATGCGGGTCCGATGCTACCGCCTGGGCAACTACATCAGAAAGTACGTCTGGGCAAAGGAAGCCATAGGTCCCGCCTGCGATCTGTGCAATCCAATGCACCGAGGCCGTCAACGCACAGGACGGTTGACATTGGTCCTACACGTTTTGGCCAACCAGTAGAGTTGAGTTTAAAAGCCGCATTTCTTTCATGGCGAGATTCTGTCCCTCAACATTTGGTTGACGCCAAGAGGAGTTGAAGAAATGCGACAAACATGCAACCCGCAGACCATCAAGCGATTCGGCAGGTGACCGAGGCGCTCCATGTATGAACTTCTTGGTGGCCGGTGAGACCATCCGCGTCGCCGCTGTGTTTGTCACAGCACCAGCTTTAGTGAAAAGACTTATGCCCTGGGCCCCGCGTTCTCTGTATGCAGTTGTGAAAATCTTCCAGGTGCGTTGCCGCGATACGCTGGATTCAAGGACTTTCCAACGCACGCCTAGAAGACACCGGTCGCCCGAATACTTGAACAAATCGCGGAAACGTAAAGATCAGTTTCAGAGCCAACGGCTAGATAGACTTTTTCAGAGAAGAACCACTTCTAATTCGAGCCCGGTGCCGGGCGACCGGTATGCACGATACTGCCACAGGCTATGTTCTCGGTTGATTTGGCCGCGTAGCCTGACAAGAAGGGCGACCGGTGCGGCGCTCTCGAAAAATCCAAGTGATGTTCGCATTTTCGACGTTGTTGGAATTTGTGCTCTTGCCATTGTAAATGGCATATGCCAGCGTAAATGGTATGACGATCAAAATTGATAAGGCAGGCCGAATCGTTCTACCCAAGCCGGTGCGGGAGCGTTTTCAGTTGCGGGAGGGATCCGAGCTGGTGATTGAAGAAGGTTCGGACGGACTGACTCTGAAGCCCGTCGAAAAACGGTCTTCTATGGTCCAAGAGAAGGGCATATGGGTTCATCTAGGCAAGGTACCGCGCGGCTTTGACTGGGGTAAGGTTGTTGAATCGATACGTAAAGAAAGAATTAAAGACACTTCGGGGATATGAAGGCGTATCTTGCTGTGCGAAGAAAGCAGCTTGCGATCGAATCTATACTTTCAACGTCCGCCATTTCCAACAGCTGGCGCCGGATTTAGCCGATCGCATCGGTGCCCCTTAGCGTTTTTTGATTGCGGATAGGATCCCGAGGCTGTGTCGACGCCTACTCTTTCACGCTTGTCACGAAGGGGAAAATGACGAGTATTGGACGGGCTTTCGGATGGTGCCGAGGGACCGGCATGCACGATACTGCCACAGGCCAAGTTCTTTGTTGACTTCGCTGGCTAACCTTGTGGAAGTGGATTCATGAGAGTTCCCAAGAAGCAGGCCTTTCGTCCAAGTTCACCCCGGCTTAAGATTCACGTAGCCGTAGGGACATTTCTACTTTGCCCAAACAGGACATTTTCATTTTGCAGCGACAGTGCGAGACGAAAGGTTGACTCGGCTTGTAGCGGCACATAAGATGGCGCCGCGATGCCCGAGCCCAAGTCCCTCATCGGACAAACGATTTCGCATTACCAGGTCGTCGAGAAGCTGGGTGGCGGTGGCATGGGCGTCGTGTACAAGGCCCAGGACATCGAGCTGGGTCGATTCGTGGCTCTAAAGTTCCTGCCCGATGAGTCGTCCGCCGCAAGAGATTTACTCCTTCGAGCTGCAGAAACGGTGACAGGAAAGATCGCCTCCACAAAAAAACTCTACCCTTGTTGAACCAGTTAGATTTGAACGGACGGTGCGAAGAGTGTACCGAGTGCTAATCAGCGATGATGTATGCAGGCGAGACACTGTCGGCATCTTCACAGCCCATGGCTGTGATATAAAAACCCTCTCACTCCTCCTGGACTAATTCCTCGTGCTGGCCAACCTCTTCTATCCGTAGTGCATCGGCGGCTAGTATGCCGGAGAGCGCCGCCGCGTTCTATTGCTGCGCCCCGGAAACATGTACGACGCGCAGTTTTCCAATGTATGCTTGGGCCAATTCTCGCGGGGGCCCCATGGTAGCGATGGACCAACCACGGCTGGTTGCGGATTCGCCGGCCTACCTGAGGAGCAACACAATAGCGGAAAACGCGAAACGGCACGTTTCGCTCGATGCATATCGCGGTTTTGTAATGCTGTTGATGATGGCGGAGGTATTGCAACTGGCGCGGGTGGCCGAATCTGGACGCCATCTTGGACAATTTTCAGCGGAGGCATCTGCTTCCTGTTTTTGGCCGCCTTCGCCTGGGTAATCGAGGTGAAAGGCGTCAAAAAATGGACTTTCCCCCTGATTGTGATCGGCATGAATTCGATTGCGGCGTACTGTATCGCACATCTTCTGGAAGGATTTCTCGAGATCAGCCTTCGCATCCACCTGGGTGCCAATTTCTTCCAGTTCGCCGGAGCCGGTCTGGAACCATTCTTCCGAGGGGCGACGATCCTACTCTGCTATTGGCTGATCTTGTTGTGGATGTTCCGGCGAAAGTTGTTCTTGAAGATCTAGGACCCGGCTTTCGGTTGAGCCACTACATACTATCGTCGCAACAACTGAGCCCGGTGACATCGCTTTCCGATTGGTGATGATTCAAAGTCATTCTGCAGGCAGGTGCAAATGTCCGCTGATTCCGCCACGAACCAAAGAAATACACGGAGCGAAGACCGGGTTTCGCGACGCGAAGTGCTGAGAGTTGCGGGCGCTTTGTTGCTGAGCGGTTTGCCATACACTGCGCAGGGACAGACGAAGCGAGCGAAGAAGGTCATCGTGGCCGGCGCAGGCATCGCCGGTTTGTCCTGTGCCTACGAGCTTGTGCGGCGAGGGCACGACGTAACGGTTCTGGAAGCTTCCGGTCGGACCGGAGGCCACGTCCAAACCGTGCGGCAGGGTCTGGCCGACGGGCTATACGTGGACGGCGGCGCGGAACACTTCACACAGCCGGGCTATGAGCGCTACTGGGAATACGTCCGAGAATTCAATTTAACGGCACTGCCTTACCCGCGTCGGAACCGGATTCTGCGGGTTTTCCAAGGGAGGATGTATTCAGAAGAGGATCTTCAACGCTCGACGGTACTTAGTTCACTCGGTTTCAACGACCGAGAAGCTCAGTTCCTCGTGCGCCATGCCTGGTGGGAGTTGCCGTCGCTCTACTTCGATCCTTATCTCGACCAATTCACAGACGAATACCGGCCGTTCGACGCCAGGCTGAACCATTTGGACCATGTCACGCTGGACGAATGGCTCAGTCAACAAGGCGCGTCCCCAGCCGCGATTCGCTATATCGGTGGAGCGAGAGTTTCCGCGCTCCATGTGCTATGGCACGCCGCAATCCTGAAATTGCGCAAAGTGCCGCTTTTTCCGCCCAAAGTCTTCAGGCTGAAGGGCGGAAACCAAAGAATGACTGACGCGTTTGCAGCCAGGCTTGGCGACCGAGTCCGCCTGGAACGGCCGATCACACGAATCGAGCATGGGGCAAGTGGGGTGCGCATCGGTTATCGGGAGGCGGGCAAAGAAAAGATCATGGAGGCCGAATACTTGGTATGTTGCATGTCCGCAGTGATGCTGCGGCAAATTCCGATTAATCCGGCGTGGCCCGAGACCAAGCGTTATGCAATCGCAACCGTTCCGTACTACACGGCGGCCAGGCCGTTTTTTCAATCGCGCAGCCGGTTCTGGGAGAAAGATGAAGTCAGCCCCAATATCGAGTTTAACGAGCATGCGCTTAACCACGCCTGGAGTTCAGGGGACGATGTAGACACGCAGCGCGGATTGCTCGTCTCTACAGCAGACGCTATGACCACGGGCGAGGCCGCGGTAAAAGTCTTCCGCCGCTACTATTCCGGCCGCTCGGAGGACATCGAGAAAGTGTTCGTGCACGACTGGTCGCAGGATCCATGGGCTATGGCTTGCGAGACGCTGAACTATCCACCTGGTGATCTAACCCGACTTTGGCCGGCGCTGGCCGAACCGCATGGGCGAATCCATTTTGCGGGCGCCTACGCGGACAACCTGAATTGGGGTCAGGAGGCTGCCACGCGGTCGGCCAATCGTGCGGCGAAACGGATTGATAGCGAAGCATAGTTGCCCGAGACGGGTTCCAGCACCAGCTTCGTTAGAAGGGTAACCACTTTTAATAAGGATAGGGCTCGCCCACTCGCGCTATCCGAATGCGGTGGTCTGTAAATTGGAAGTGGGCGGCCGGCAGGACCACCTTAGGCATGTGACAGCTCACGCAGTTTTCCTTCCCAACGGGGCAGGACGGAGCACTAGAATTGGCGCGCTTACCGGCCTGAGCATCTCCGCCTGTAGCCGTCGGCGAACGGCTCCCGGGGCGAGGCGTGTGGCAGTTTGTACATCTTGAATCGTAGAAGGCGATCGATTCATGCAAATCCGTGTGCGGATCGTGACAGACGGTGCAAGCGAAGTGGGGATCCTTGGGGTCGTGACCGCGACTATTGTACAAGCGATATGGTTGGAACCGAACGTTGTTGATGCCGCCAAGATCTGGCATGACCGCAACAGCGTCAACACCCCGATGGCATGCGCCACAGTACTCCTGGGATAATGATTCAGGACCCAGCGTCCGAGGGTTGAAGATGAGCGGGTCCGAGACATCGCTTACCCCGAAAAGCATCGCCACTGCATGTTTTTCTCCGGGTCCGTGACAGGCTTCGCAGATGACTCCGGGAATCATCGTGCTGAGATCGAGCTTCCCGCCGCTTACTGAGTTAGTGCCGTGACAGCTAAAACAGTTTCGTACTTCATCGCCGCTGATGTCCCGGCCAGCCGCATCCTCGACACCCGGCGTCGAACTCAGCGCGTCTCCGACAGTCCAGTCCAAGCCGTCGAGAGCCGTGTAGAAACTGACTCGGCTTTCAAATAGCTTGCCCTCATGGCGGTAGAGATAAGTTTGTGCGACCATGCCAACGCCGAATGCGTAGAGAAGCGGTTCCGTTTGCGTTTGTTCGCCATCTGAGACGCGATAAAGCCATCGCGGGCCGTCGCTGAAAATCTCATATGAATAAGGGCCGGTGCGAAAGGTCATCCGTGGGTGCGAACGCAATATCTTGCTTTGTCCTGGAAGGGCCAACGCGTTCGCCATGGGCGTGCGGGGTTGTGTTGTGCTCATTTGCGCGTGGCAGGCTGCGCAGGCTTTGTCGCCAACGAACTTTCCGTTCGCGACCTCCCGGCGCGGCAGGAACTTGTCGAGAGTCACAGCCGTTTGCGAAGGCTGCTGCGCGAGCGATGGACGGGAGCAAATCCAAATGCATGAGACCGCCCAGAAAAGGACTGCCAAGCAGCCAGCTTGCCGCAGGAAAGGAGCATTTTCAGAAGGGCTCTGGTGGAAATTCTGTGCCGATGAGTGAGGCCTATTTATCAAGGAGACCGCGACCTTCGGCCACCGTCAGAATCCGGTCAACACCGGGAACTATGATTTCTTCCGTTTTTCCGCTAGGCCAGTAAATTTCAACTTTGTCCACCTTGCTCGCGCTCCTCAAGCCAAAATGAACGCGAGGATCGGAATTGGAACCGTAACTGCCGCCGCTGAAAACGTCGGCGCGCTGGCGTATACCGCCGGCGGTGAGAAACACCTTTGCACCAATGGCATCCCGTGGGCTTTTCGAACCGCCAATCAATTTGAAAGCAATCCAATGATTGCCGTTGTTCACGATGTTTCTGAGCAACGTGGGTGCGGAATCCATATTGTTCAGTACGACGTCCATATGACCGTCGTTGAAGAGGTCTCCAAAAGCTGCACCTCGCGCAGCCACAACATCGGCCAAGCCGCTGCCCGTCGCAGGTGGCACCTCTTGAAACCGGGCGCCGTCGAGATTGTGGAACAATTGCGGCCGCTCTGCCCAGGTTGTGCCCCAGTCCCGCTCATCCACCCACGGGTAAACGTGTCCATTCGCGACAAAAACATCTAGAAGCCCGTCATTATCAAAATCCAAAAATCCAGCTCCCCAAGCTAAAAAGGGGATCGTGGGAGCTCCTAATCCGGCCCGATACGTGACGTCGGAGAAGTTATTGCCTCCATCGTTTCTATAGAGTGTTTTGTAATCGTCCGAAAAGGTGGTGATCAAGAAATCGATTTTGCCATCCCGATTGTAGTCTCCCACAGCAATTCCCATAGACGCCTGCGCCAGTCCATCGTTGGTGAGAGCGAAACCGGATAGATAGCTTATGTCTTCAAAGGTTCCGTTATGGAGGTTGCGATAGAGATAGCGTGGAACGGAATCGTTGGCCACCACCAAATCCAGCCAGCCGTCATCGTCGACATCCACAAAAACGGAGGCCAGGCCGTAATATCCTTGCGGGTCGGCGACACCGGATTTCAGACTGACATCGGTGAATGTGCCGTCACCATTGTTATGGAACAAATGATCGCTTTCACCCGGCAGGCCGAGGGGACCACACATGCTCGTCACACCACGAAATTGGCACGAACTTAGGGAGAGCCCGGCCTGACCTAGGACCGGTGGATGGTCCGCATCAAATTTCACATAGCCGGGAACAAAAAGGTCGAGCAGGCCATCATGATCGTAATCGCCCCAAGTGGGTCCCGTTGACCAGCCCCCCAAAACAACACCGGCGGATTCGCCAACATCCGTAAAAGTGCCGTCGTGATTGTTGTGATAGAGCCGGTTTTTCCCGTAGTTGGAAACGTAGATGTCTGGCCAGCCGTCATTGTCGTAATCGCCCACGGCTACACCAAAACCCCAGCGTTCGTTCGCCACACCGGCCTTGGACGTAACGTCGGTGAAAGTACCATCGTGATTGTTATGAAGCAACATCGCACGCGGAGCAGGTTCGTGGCCCTTCATAGCTGGGAAGGTCGAACCGTTTAACAAAAAAATGTCCAGCCAGCCGTCGTTGTCATAGTCAAGCAAGGCCACGCCTGAGCCGGGTGTCTCAAGAATGGTTTCCTTCTTCGCGGTACCTGAACGATGATGGAATTTTTCGAGACCTGCCTTTTTTGTGATGTCGATGAATACGACCGGCGCACCGTCCACGAAACCGCCAGCCGTGATAGGACGAGACATCGCATCTTTCACAGCAGCGCGAGGAATGCCGGTTGCGACACCTGTGGGTTGGGGCTGTTGCGGTTTGCGCTCGTCCGGTTCCTGCGCAAAACCGCTGAGAAAGAACGCCACCAGAATGATGAGGACTGCAGCACACTTGATTTGCAGAAGCGTCATTGTAGGCAGCTTTCCAAAAATCAATTGAATGCCGCACACAGCGGCGTCGAACCTTTCGCCAGCGCGGCCCTCGTTCGAAGGAATTTTAGTTCGGTTCACCGGATCCTGGAGGTGTCACGCCGGTCGGCCCAGGCATATCTGAGCGATTGAGCTCGTCAAGCTTCTTGATTGCCGCCTTTGCGTCTTCCGGATGGCCTAGTTTTGAATAAGCCCGGCCAAGCAGGAAATACGCCTGCCTCATGCGCGGCTCCAGGCGCAGGGCTTCCTTCAATTCCGGGACGGCGGACTTGAATTGTCCCTCTTGAAACAACGCGTTGGCGAGAGCAAAGCGGCCCGCGGCAAGATCGGGCTCAAGCGCCGCGGCTTTGCTTAGCCATTCTATGGCCTGAGAATACTCCTGCTTGTAGGTGTAGCAGGCGCCCAACCCGTAGGCGATGTCATAGTTCAAGGGTCCGTTTTTCTCAGCTTGTGCGTAGTACGCGATAGCCTCATCAAATTTGGACTGCGAACGCTTTAGTTCGCCTATCGCCGTCAAGACCTCCACAGATTTGGGATTCTGTTCCAACGCTTTGTTAAACTGGTTTTCCGCTTCGCTTGGATTTTCGGCGCCCAGAGCAGCTTCCGCAAGGAGTTGATGCACGCGGAAGGAGTCAGGCGCCATCGAAAACAACCTCTGATACTCAGTCCGGGAGAGTTCCCTGGAGACAAGTGACAGGTAGTAAAGTGCGTCAATATTCTTCGGATCGAACTCCAACGCTTTCTTCAGTTCTTCAAACGCATTCAGGGGCTTGCCTTGCGCAAGCTCAGCGCGAGCGAGTACGACACGGACGGGCACATCCTTCGGATATCTGCGCAAGTGTGCTTTCGCCCGCTGAACGGCCTGAACATAGTCGCCTTTGCAAAAAGCTTGCGTGCATTCCGTCAGCGCCGGTACCTGCTCTTGCGCCCAGCCGGGCACAGCGGAAATGAGGACCAGAAAAAGGAGGCAGCGCAGTCTTAAGAACGCGGAGGGAGTCTGTGATTGTCGGTAGCGCATTTTCATGGAGACTCAAAGGGGCGCACATCCACAATGCGCAAAAACTCCTGGGTCCTTTCATCCATCAACTTCTTCAACTCATCGAAGCGTCTAGAGTGTGCTTCCTGCCTCGCGTCTTTGGTGCGAGTGTAAAGCATCAAGAGATAGAAGTTTGCAGCGTAATGGTCCGGAGCCACTCTTAGCGCGTGCTGAAGGCACTTGTCCGCTTCCGGATAGTCCTCTCGCATAATGTAATACTGCCCCATTTCCGCAAGGGCGTCGGGAAAATCCGGTTTGACCGTCAACGCTTGCTGCAACTCACTAAGTGCCTTTTCGAGCTGGTCCTCCCGCAAAGCGATCGCCCCCAAATAGTAGTGAGCCCTGGTAGCGGTCAACGGCACGGTTGTAGATTCCTTCAGCCAGGGAATCGCGTGCTCGTAGTCCTTGGCACGGAAAAAAGCTGCGCCGAGAGCCAGCTTCCCGCGTGGATCCTGCGGTTTCAGTTGAAGATATTTCTCGAAGTATGGCACCGCGTCCGCCGGGTCGTGCCGGAAGGCAGACGCCGCACCCATGGCGTAGTTGTATTCCGGATTTTCCGGCTCCAGATGCACAGCTTTCTCGAACGAATTCCGGGCTTCGACAATCAGATTCAAGTCTATACACACAAGACCGAAATAGTAATGGAGGCTGGCGTTGCGGGGCTGCAGATCTCGCGCGTGGCCAAGATAACCAAGGGTGCCCTGATAGTCCTTTTGCTGGTGGGCTATCCGAGCCAATTTCCATAACAAATCGAAAGAAGGCGCTCCCTTGGCGAAAGAATCTTCCAAAGTAGCCCGCGCTTCTACCAGCCGGTTGGTGCGCTGGTAGGCCAGGCCGAGGACCTGTAGGAGTTCCGGGCCCAATTGCTGGCGTTTCTGCAGGCTCTCCAGGAGTGAAACGACTAGATCGTCGCGCTTGCCCGGGATCAAGCCCAAGAGCGCATACTGCGCATCCGGCTCAGAAAAGTCCGGGCTGGCCTGAAGGCGCGCCGCGGCTGTGCCGGCTTCTTCGTGCTTCCCGAGCCCGGCGTAGTCGGCACACTGAATCGACAAGGTTTGTGCGTTGGACCCGTATTCAGCGGGGAGTCTAGAAATGTCGTTGAGTGATTCCTGATACTTGCCCTGCCGCAACAAGAGCACCGCGCTCTGATAATTGGCTTCAGCGTTTGCCGCGTCATAAACAAGCACCCGACTATAGACGTCAACGGCCTTGCGCAGCGCCTGCGGGTCGTCGGCAACGTTCTCTTGATACAGGCGACCCAAGTTGAGGTACGCGCCTGTGAACCTCGGCGCCTTGCTAATCGCTTTTCGAAAGCTAGCTTCAGCCGCAAAGTAATTTCCCTGCTGTGCTTCGACAATACCAAGCAGGTTGTCGAATCCCTCGTCGGCGGGATGCCGCCTGGCAGCTTCGCTGATCTGCAAACGCGCCCTTTCGAGATCATGTTCCTCGATCAATTGCTGAATCTGGATTATTTCATGCTCTCGTTGTGTGGGCGGGTTCTGCCCGGAGCAGATCGATCCCGGGAACAGTGCGGAGATCGAGAGACCCAGAGCTATCAGAGGAGTCGACCAGGACGACCGCATTTGACCACCAGGACCCTTTTCACAGGATTTGCGAGCTTATCAAAAGGATTATATGCAGCGGACAGGCAGTTTCCAATGGGCTCTGCTTCTTGCTCTGGTTTATACTTCACGCGGACGTTGGTCACCGCGATTGCAGTCTTGAGATTTGGAACCTGGAGCGTCTCGCGTGCGGGCGTTACGATTTCGAGTCAAAACGATGCCGTCGGCAAAGCCTTTTATGCGGTGGTTCCCGAGCGTCGTCGCTTGCTTGATCATGATCGGCGCGGCGAGCAGGTGTCCTGCGCAGGAAGTCCAACCTGCTTCGTTTGAAGCCCAAATGGCTCCAGGCATAGCGGCGCTGAAATCCGGTGATCTGGACAATGCGGAACAAATTTTCGCTAACGCCCTGCGGCAAGGAATCAAGCATCCGCTTGTCTATCACAACCTCGGAGTCATTGCACAGATGCGCGGACAGCACATGGAAGCTGTCCAGAATTTCCGCAAAGCACTTGCCCTGGAACCGGCTTCCGGCCCATCACGGCTCTTGCTGGGAGCGAGTTTACTGGCGCTGGGAAAGAACATTGAAGCGAAGCAGGAACTCCTACGCGCAGTCAGATTGATGCCTCAACAGCCTGAAGCGTACCTGCAATTGGCAAAAGCATTCGAAGCTACAGGAAATCCGATCGCTGCTGCACAGCAACTCCAAAAAGTCGTGGAGCTGGCTCCGCAGGAACCGGAGTACGCCTATCAAATGGGCAAAAGGTGGATGAAGCTCTCCGGATGGTCATATCACCAGATTGCGCGAATCAGCCCTACTTCCGCGCGACTGCAACAGGGCCTGGGACGGGAATATGCGGACCAAGGAAAATACGATCTGGCACGGGCTGCCTTTCAGCGGGCCGTCAATGCGGATCCTAAATTGGCCGAGGTTCATCTGGCCATGGCTGAGATCTTGCTGAAAGAGGGAAAATACAACCAAGCGCTCGCGGAAATTACCCTGGAGCAGAAACTCGTACCCGAATGCAAGGCGGCTGGCGAAGTCCGGGCAGAGATTGAGAAGGCGCTCGCGGGTTCAGCTCCTTGATCGGCATGCGGTCGTGATGAAAAGAGTACGGATTGTCCTTCTTTCAGTGCTGACTCTTAGTACCGGATTGCCTGGTGCTGGCGGAGTTTCCGACTCGCAACAAGACGATCCGTCAGCACCGAATCTGTCCAGCCAACTTTCGAATCTGCAGATAGATGCCTCAAGCGCTGCAGAAATTGAAAGGGCCATTACACAGCAGGACTACCAATCCGCCGAGAAGATTCTGGTCGAGGAAGCTGAGCGCGTCCCGCGCTCAAAGCGGTCGGCTAAATTTCTCGTGATCGCTGCAGGCGTCTTTTTTCTCGACCGCCAATACCTGAACGCGGCCATCGCTTGGAAAAAAGCGGAAGCGATAACTCCGCTTGACGATCGGAGCCGTTTCACCCTCGCGATGGCCTACATCAAACTTGATAAACGAGAATGGGCGCGCCCGGAACTGGAGAAGCTCGCCTCGGAGAGGCCGCAAGATCCGCTGTACTTATACTGGTTAGCCCGCCTGGAGTATGACGGACGCAACTACAGTTCCGCCGTGGACCGCCTCAAAACAGTCCTCGAACTGGATCCGAAAATGGCGCGGGCATATGACACTTTGGGACTCTGTTACGACTACCTCGGCAGATTCGAAGATGCGGTCGCAAATTTCGATCGAGCTATCGAACTGAACCGGCTGCAAGCCAAGCCTTCCCCGTGGCCCAATGTCGATCTGGCCAATTCGCTGATTGCCCTGAATCGGCTACCCGAGGCGGAAGAGAATCTGCGTGCGGCGGTCGGTTATGACCAGCGGCTCCCGCAAGCGCATTATCAGCTCGGCCGGGTGCTCGAGATGCAAGGTCGGTATCAAGATGCCTTGGATTCGCTCAAGGCAGCCGTTACGCTGGCGCCTGACTACGCAGATCCACATTACTTGCTCGGCAGAATTTATCACCGGTTGGGTGACGAGCCACAGTCCAAGGCGGAAATTGCCCGGTTCCAGGAGCTCAAGAAGGCCGCGGAACGGCCCGCTGCCACAGGAGCTGTACAACCACATCTGTAATGCTCCTCGAGCATTCCACCCGCTCCGAGAGCAGGTTTCCTGAACGTGTCACTCAAGAAAGGGAACGCCCCGACTCTTGGTCGGGGCATTCCGGAAAAAAAGTTAAGGTTGAGGTTGATTAGAATTCGATGCGTGCGCCCAGCTGCATCCTGCGCGGCGCACTGATGTTGCCTGTCCATTCACCGAAGCTCGGCGAGCTAATGTCCGTGTTGAACGCGTTACCTCCGCTGATGGTGAAATTGCCATCATTGAGGAACAAGTGGAGGTTCAACGCGTTATAAAACTCGGCTCGGAAGACAAGGTTCACGCGTTCACTGAGCTTCGTGTTCTTGGTCAGCGAAAAGTCCAAGTTCTTGTAATTCGGCCCTCGGAACCCAAAAATGCGCGCGCCCGTGCCGGTGTACCCGTACACTCCGGTGCAAGTTGGGCAACTTCCTGCAGGTTCAAAACTTGTCAGAGGCTCGAATGCGGCAATGTTGAGCAGGGGCCCCTTGGCAGGATCGAAACTATTGGGACTTTGCAAGAGAGGATTCACTCCCGAAACGAGCCCAGGCAGGCACCCTTGTCCTGTGTAAGTAGTAAGGCACTGGCCCGAACGAATCCAGAAGGGGGTACCTTTTGAGTAGCGAATGATTGGGCTGATTTGCCA
>Ga0075434_100002429_pt1 | contig 16375 bp, 16 predicted proteins | sample RhiMethybrSRZTD3_FD_75298 | JGI IMG/M metagenome (GOLD analysis project Ga0075434, IMG submission 75298) | Populus rhizosphere microbial communities from Tennessee, USA - Rhizosphere MetaG P. TD hybrid SRZTD3 | ecosystem: Host-associated > Plants > Roots > Rhizosphere > Soil | place: USA... | reverse complement strand
GTTCCGATCGCTACGTGGCGGCACAGCGCGAGCACGGGCCGTTTACCCCAGGCGATTCCGGGTTCCGCTTCAATCGCGGCGTCGACGACGGCAGGTATAGCATTGCCAGTATGAAGGTGGAGTTCCATCCCGACGTAAACGCGGCGTTCGTACGCCCGGGCATTGGCGCTCTACTCCAGGCCGACGCGGCAACTGGCGATCTCGCCTGGCGGAGGGCCGAGCTGCGGCTCATCGCGCGACGAATGCTCGGGCCGTTGATCTACGCGGCACGGGCGGACGCCGGGGTGGTCGTCGGCGAGTCGATCCCGCCGCAACAGCTGTTCGAGCTTGGCGAGAACCAGAATTTGCCAGGGTACGGTTACAAGGAATTTGCTGGCAACCAAGCCGCCGTGATTCGCGGACTCGTTATGTATCCGCTCCCCCTCTGGCGGGCGCCGTTACGGCTCGGACGATTCGTATTGCCCAGTGTCGGGCCGACACTTTCGTTCGGCGCACAGGGGGGATGGGCTGCCGCAACCAACGATGCGGCGCGATCGGCGGTTCTCCGACTGGGGACAGTCGGGGACTCAGTTCTTGGCACGCCCGGGAGCATTTCCGGCGCTCCGGTCTCTCGCCCGACCGATGGCTTTAAATCGTCGATCGACTTTCGACTGCGTTTCCTAGGTGGAGCTGTGAGCATCGGGGCCGCACGCGCGACGGATCACCACGAGCCGTGGCGATTCGTCGTGGGGTTCGCGCAGGTGCTTTAAGTGGCGCCGGATCAGAACTCCCCGATCAGCCCTATCTCCGGCTCGAGGTGCTGACCGAAGCGCTCCTGAACACAGTGCTGTGCGTGGGCGATCAGCGCGCGGACATCGGCAGCGGTCGCATGACCCAGGTTCACCATGATGTTGGCGTGAATGTGCGAAATCTGAGCGTCTCCAATGCGGAAGCCCTTGAGCCCGCACTGATCGATCAATCGTCCTGCACCGACACCTTCGATTTTCTTGAATATCGAGCCAGCACTGGGATGAATGTCGAGCCACGGGTGACGCGCACCACGCCAACTCAGGTTCTCCTGCATGATTCGATGCATCGTCCCTACCTCGCCCGGCGAGAGACGAAACGTGACCGACAGCGCGACTTCATGGCCCTCGTGAAGAACGCTTGTGTCATAGCCGAATCGCATGTACTCACGACCGACGGAATGCCGGCCACCCTGCTCGTCGAGCAGGTCGGCCGACTCGAACACTTCCTCGATGAACATGGTTCGATCGCGGTCCGGCGCCGGGGAGAGGAAATGGAGATTCTGCCAGACCGCACCGCCAACGGTGCTCGGAATACCGACGTAGTGTTCCAGTCCGGACCAGCCACGTCGCACAGACTCCGCGATCAGGTCGCGCACGATCACGCCACTCTCGCACCACACACGCCCGTCCTCGGCGAAGCGCATGTGGCGAGCGGCATTTCGTATGACTAGGCCTCGAAATCCTCGGTCGCCGACGAGGATGTTTGCTCCGAGCCCGAGGACGAAGTAGGGCATACCACTTCGACGTGCGGCAACGACAGCGTTTGCTAGATCGTCTGCGGAGATGGCATCGTAGAACAGGTCCGCCGGACCTCCAATGCGAAACGTCGTGTATGACGCGAGTGGCTCATTCCGCTTGAGTCGCGCAGCGTCGAGCCGGTTGCCGAGTTCCATCACCGGGTCGGCCAAATTAGTGAGAGGCATAGATGTGGAAAGAAATCCTGGCACGCTCGAGCCGCCACCCATGCTGAACCCATCAATCGCGCGGTTCCGCGACTGCGCCGGCACGGTAGAGGATAGGCCAATCCCGCGCACCAAACCATCGACCAGACCGAGGGTCACGTGGCTCCACGCGGTGATGCTCGCCGCTGTGGCACTGACTTCCACGCCGGCCTACGGGCAACGAGCCGAGCTGGACAAGGTCATCAAGCGGCGAGTCCTCTCGAATGGTCTCGAAGTTATTGTCGTCGAGAACCACGGCGTCCCGCTCGCGACCGTGGAGATCGATGTGAAGAATGGCTCGTTCACGCAGACGCCTGAATATGCCGGGCTCGCGCACATGTACGAGCACATGTTCTTCAAGGCAAACGAGCATCTGCCCGAACCCGACCAGTTCATTGACCGAGCGGCTGAACTTGGAGCCGTGTTCAACGGCCGTACGGACGAAGAGCGAGTCGCGTATTACATGACGCTCCCTGCCGATAGCCTTGCGGGCGGGATACAGGCACTCGCTGATGCCCTGCGAGGCCCCCTCTTTCTGAAAGAAGAGATCGACCGCGAGCGTCAGGTCGTGATCGGCGAATACGACCGCAACGAGTCGAATCCGTTCTTTCGCCTGCAGGAGGCGATGGGCAAGCTATTGTATCCCGGCCAATGGAGTCGGAAGAACGTGATCGGCGATCGCAATGTCATCCTGACTGTCACGCCGGGCAAAATGCGCGAGATCCAGCGCAAGTACTACGTGCCTAACAATTCCGTGCTGATCGTAACCGGCGACGTGTCGCCGGACAGCGTGTTCGGACTCGCCGAGAAGACGTACGGAGACTGGGCTCAGGGAGCAGACCCATTCGCCACCGACCCAATTCCCTCAATCCCGCCGCTGCAGAAGAGCGAGGCATTGATAATCGAGCAGCCGGTGGGTGCCGTAACGGTACAGATCCAATGGCAAGGGCCGAGCGTGCGCAGAGATCCGAACGCCACCTATGCCGCCGACGTGTTCTCCGATGTGCTGAATCAGCCCAACTCCACTTTGCAGAAGAAGCTCGTCGACACCGGTCTCTGGCAGTCGATCGGAGTCAACTACTACACGCTCGATCATGTCGGGCCGATCACGATCAGCGGTCAGACGACGCCTGACAAGTTGAAGAGCGCCCTCGCGGCTCTCGACGCGGAAATTCAGCGGTTCACCGACCCCGGGTACATCTCGAAGCCGGAGCTCGAAGCGGTGAAGGCGCAGCGTGCCGTGAGCTCCGCATTCGGTCGCGAGCGAGCGTCCAGCTTCAGCCAGACGATCGGCTTCTGGTGGAGCGTCGCCGATCTCGAGTACTACATGGGATACGTGGACAACATGGCGAAGCAGAGCCTCACGGACCTCGGGAGCTATGCCGCGAAGTACATCGTCGGCAAGCCGCGAGTGACTGGCGTGGTGATACCGGCGGATGCACGGCAGTCGATCGCGCTCACGACGGCGGACCTGTTGCCACGGAGCATCGCCCAGTGAGAAACACCGTGGCGACAGCGCTATGGCGCGGCGGGCTCGTTGTCGGAACACTATCCATCCTGACGGCCAGCGGTGTCGTGCAAGCTCAGGTGTCGGGAAGTGCGATACCAGGCACATCGCGCACGAAGGCGCCGCTCCACGACAGCCTGACGACGACGTACGAAATCGGTGGCGTACGGATCATTCACCGTTTAACTCCCGCGAACGATGTCGTGGCCGCGAACGTGTACCTGCTGGGCGGCGTCCGTCAGATCAATGACAACAACGCGGGGATCGAGCCGCTCCTTCTCGAGGCATCCGACCGGGGCACCCGGGAATATGCCGGCGAGAAAGTCCGCACGATGCTCTCGCGACTCGGAAGCACCATTGTGGTCGATCCGGAAACTGATTGGACGATGTTCGGCCTACGCGCCACGCGAGACGGGTTCGATTCCACATGGTCGGTGCTGGCGAGCCGGCTCATGCACCCCACGCTCGACTCCGGGCAGGTCAAGCTCGTTCGTGAGCAGCTACTCGCTGCGGTGCGACAACGAGGCGACAACCCCGACGCTCTCGTTTCGTTCATCGCCGACACCTTCGCGTTCTCCGGGCATCCCTACGCCCGCAGTACGTTAGGCACGGAACACTCCCTGCCCCGATTGACGGTCGCTGCGCTGCGGCGATATCACGACGAACAAATCGTGAAGTCACGGATGCTCGTGGTCATCGTGGGGAACATTTCGCGGTCTCACGTCGAGAACGCCATCACACAGACACTAGCGAAGCTCCCAACCGGAAATTACCGCTGGACCCTTCCGGACACGCTTCCAATGCGAGGCACCGGGTTTGCGATCGAGTCGCGATCGCTCCCGACGAACTACATCCTCGGCTACTACCTCGGCCCGCCAGCCGGGAGTAAGGACTATCAAGCACTGCGGGTCGCCGCCGCGGTGCTTTCGGGCCAACTATTCGCCGAGATCCGTTCGCGCAGGAACCTCACGTACGCCGTTGATGCCCCGTTCGTCGAGCGCGCGATCGCATCAGGAGGCCTGTACGTCACCACGGTTTCGCCCGACACGACGCTGGCCCTCATGCGACAACAGATCACGGCGCTGCAACAAGGTACGATCGACCGCGAGGCACTCGAGCGTCTCGTGCAGCAGTTCATCACGGAATACTTCCTGAACAACGAAACAAACGCGGAGCAGGCAAACTTCCTAGCACGCGCGCAACTGTACCGCGGTGACTTTCGAATCGCCGACCTGTTCGTGGACGAGCTGCGCGAAGTGAGCCCTGAAGATGTCCAACGTGTGGCGCGACAATACATGAGGGATGTGCGATTCGCCTACGTCGGCGACTCACTCCGTCTTTCGCCTCGGGCGCTGAAAGGGTTCTGACTCGGCCAGGTTCAGGCTTCAGTCGCGACGGCGTGAGCTGAGCACCCTGCGCACGTCGTCGAGCGATGCCCCAACTGAGCGGAGAGCCACCAGCGTGTGGTATAGCAGGTCGGCCGCCTCCTCGATCGCCCGTGCGCGATCAACATCCGCGCAGGCCACGACGAGCTCGACGCATTCCTCGCCGAGCTTCTTGAGCCGAAGATTACGGTCGGCGGCCAGACGCCGCGTGTAACTGGGCTGCTCGCCACCGGCAGACGGAGGCCCCATCGGCGTTAGGCGCGCCGCGATCGTTGCGTCGAGCTCCGCAATGGCGTCGCCACGAAGCGATGTCGTCCGGAAGCACGACACCGCGCCTGTGTGACACGCTGGTCCCGCAGGGGTTACGCGTGCGAGCACAGCGTCACCATCGCAGTCAGCCTCCAGCGAGAGGACGCGCTGGGTGTTCCCGCTTGTAGCGCCCTTGTGCCAGAGGCCACGCGAGCGAGACCGAAAATGCATTTCCCCTGTCTCGATCGTTTTCTCGAGCGCCTCACGGTCGGCAAACGCAGTCATGAGCACGGCTCCCGATGTCGCGTCCTGCACGACGACTGAGACGAGCCCCCCGCCCTTCTCGAAATCGAGCGTTCCGAGATCAAGCATTGTCACGTTAGGCTAGCTCTCCGTTCGGCGACGTCACTCGGGTGAGTCGATGGCGGCCAGGGGACACCGAGGCGCGTACGCAATCGTGCGGCCATTGCACCGTTGCTCGCCATTGCACCGCTTCCAAATGGTGTAATGCGACCATCCCAATCACTGAACTCGCCACCGGCCTCGCGTACCACCGGAATAAGCGCAGCGGAGTCCCATGGCGACATGAGATTGTCCACCATTAACTCGGCTCGCCCGGTCGCGACCAGGAGATAGCCGTAGCAATCACCCCATGTCCGCGCGACCGCCGCCTCATTTGCGAGTGACGTCCACCGTGCTGCTCTGTCCGGATATCCCACGAACCGTATATCCGTCGTGAGCAGCGTCGAGCCGGCAATCTCGGTGTGCTCCGAAACGCGACACCGTGCATCGTTCCACCAGCAACCCTCGCCAACGGCAGCGACAACGATCTCATCGACCGCCGGGCAGTAGACAGCCCCTGCGAGAACGGTATCGCGGCTGACGACACCAATCAGCGTGCCCCAGAGTGGAACGCCACGAACGAAGGTCTTCGTCCCATCGATCGGGTCGATGAACCAGCGGCGCGCTTCCTGGTCGCCTTCGGGGCCAAATTCCTCGCCGAGAATCGCGTCGTGCGGGAATCGCGCGGCGATCCATTCACGCGCTGTTTGCTCGGCGACGCGATCGGCGATCGTCACCGGGCTCCCGTCACGCTTTGTCTCGACGCTGAGGCGTGTTCGAAAGTGCGCGAGCGCGACTCTACCGGTCAGTCGAGCGACCTCCGACACCGCCTGAAGCAATGTCTGGTTTCCGACGGTGCTCATGCTGCGCGCACCGGTATGCCGTGCCGGCCCATCTCTCGTTTGATGTGGTGCACTGTTGTCACTCCGTCGTGCAGGATGCCAGCGACCAAGGCCGCATCCGCACGGCCTCGGACGAACGCGTCGCAAACGTCGTTCGCCGAGCCTGCACCACCGCTCGCGACGACGGGAACATCGACAGCGTCCGCAATCGCTGCAGTCAGTTCGAGGTCGTAACCAGTGCGCGCACCATCGCGGTCAATGCTCGTGATGAGAAGCTCACCCGCGCCGCGTCGCACGCATTCGCGCGCCCATGTCACCGCGTCGAGGGATGTCGGCGTCCGGCCGCCGCGCGTGTACACGAGCCAGGCCTCACCTTGGCGCTTGGCATCGATGCTCGCGACGATGCACTGCGAGCCGAATCGAACGGCGCACTCCGTCAGGATTTCTGGTGTCTCCACCGCTGCGGTGTTCACACCGACCTTGTCGGCTCCGGCGCGCAACGCCTGCGCGACATCGCTGGCCGAGCGAATCCCGCCGCCAATCGTCAGAGGAATGAATAGATGTTCGGCCGTCCGTTTCGCGAGGTCGAGAAGAGTCGAGCGTTCTTCCGCGCTCGCCGAGATGTCCAGATACACAATCTCATCCGCGCCATCCGCCTCGTAGCGTTGGGCGAGGACCATCGGATCGCCGACGTCGCGTAAAGACTCGAACTGGACGCCTTTGACGACGCGATCGCCCTTCACGTCGAGACAGACAACGAGTCGGCGCGTCACCATTGAACGCTTCCCTTCGTGCTGAAGACCGTACCCGAGTCGATGAGCGCGTCGTGCAGTGCAAGGCCGAGCGCCTTGAATGCAGCTTCGACGATGTGATGTCGGTCGACACCGCGGAGCACGCGCACATGAATCGTGGCGTGCGCATGATCTGCGAAGGACCGAAACCAGTGATCGTACAGCGAGCTCGGAATCGGCCCGCGGTAGTAGGGCCGACCTCCGAGATCGAGAGCGACATCCACCAGCGCGTCGTCCATCGGGATCGTACGCTGCCCGTAGCGTGCGCACGTCGCGGGAGTGTGGTCCGCAATGGCGGCGCCGAATGCAATTCCGACGTCCTCGATGAGGTGATGCTTCAGATCGCCGGACGCATGGAGCGAGAGATCGAGGTGGGAATATTTCGCGAGCGTCACCATCATGTGATCGAGGAAGCGATGGCCGGTCTCGACCGTCGAGCGCCCGTCGCCCTTCGTGATCTCGAGGCGAATGCGCGTCTCGGCTGTCTGTCGCTCTACGATGCTCATTCCGCAAACTCCTCGGCTGCGTGCCAGGGATCGATGGCGCCCGTGTAGAGTGCCATGCCGACAACCGCTGCCGCCACTCCGCGGTCAGCGAGGGCGCGGAGATCCGCAACGGATGCGATGCCGCCCGACGCGTACACGGGGAAATTCGCTGCTTCGACCACGTCCTCCATGAGAAATAAATCCGTACCCTGCATCCGGCCTTCACGATGAACAGCTGTGACGAGCAATCCTGCCAGTGGCAGCGCGCTCAACTCTTCCGTCACGTCGACGATCTCCCGCGGCAGCGTCCGCGTCCACCCGTGCGTCACGACGCGCCGATCCCGCACGTCAGCTGCAACGAGGATCTCGTTGGGGTACGCGTTCGCCACACGCTCGAGCCAGTCGGTGTCCTCGAATGCCCGGGTCCCGAGAACAACTGTCCGTGCTCCGGCAGCAACCAGCTCTTCGACTGCGGTCGTGCTGCGAACGCCGCCGCCAACCTGTATGTCGACCGGAATTTCCCGGAGGATCTCAAGCACGACGTCGCGATTCGACCCCCGGCCTGTCGCTGCGTCGAGGTCGACCACGTGGAGTCGGCGGAATCCATAACGCGCCCACTCGCGGGCAACCGAAACCGGGTCTGCAAGACGGACACGCTCGTCGGCATAGTCCCCGCCGACGAGCTGAACGCACGCACCCTCGCGCAGGTCCACCGCAGGTATTGCGATCATGACGTCACGTCATCGAGGAAGGCGTGCAGAAAGCGCAGGCCAGGGCCAGAACTCTTTTCCGGATGGAACTGCACGCCGACCGTACGACCCGCGCGCACGACAGCCGCGAATCGGTCATCCTCGTGCGTGCTCCATGCGCGCACGACCGAGTCATCGACCGGTCGGCACACGTAGCTGTTGGCGTAGTACGCGTAGGACAGGGGTGCGCGCACGAACAGTTCATCGTCCGCGGCGTCGACGGCATTCCACCCGATCTGCGGGATGCGTTGCGCGCGAAGTCGAGTAACCTCCCCAGAAAAGATCTCGAGACCTCGAGCGTTAGGCACGCTCTCCTCGCTCGCGCCGAACAACAGCTGCATCCCGAGACAGATGCCGAGGCACGGAAGCCCGCCGCGCAGTGCCGCCTGCATGTCGAGGCGGCCGGGTGCCAAACGCTCTGCGGCCAGCCCGAACGCACCGACGCCCGGCAGTACCAGCACGTCGGTCTCCAGCGCCAGCGCCGGGTCGGGTTCGACTTCGACTGTTGCCCCGAACGCCGCGATCGCTTTCGCGAGCGAGTGGATATTGCCCGCGCCGTAATCGAAGATGGTGACCTTCATCCTGTACGCTCGGTCGTCACGGCAGCCACACGCGCTGCGAGCAGCGCGTCCAGCGCGAGCTCCATGAGGGCCCAGGGCCCGATGGTGATGCGAAGCGCATCACCGATCCCCGGCAAACCGGGATACGGCCGAACCGCAATCCCACGCTCGCGCATCCGCTGTGCGACGACAGCGGCGTGCGCGATCGGTACCAGGAGAAAATTGGCCGCTGACGAAAGCGGGACGAGCCCATGAGCCCGGAGCGCATCCGCGAAACGCTCACGGTTCTCGACTGCTTTTGCAGCCAGCCCACGCATCCATGCGACGTCCTCGCGAAGGGCACACGCCGCGGCGCGTTCGGCAGGAGTGTTCTCCTTGTACGGCCCCCGGACTTTCTCGATCTCGTGAACGAGCGACGCGGCTCCGGTCCCATAGCCGATGCGAAAGCCCGCCATTCCGAACGCCTTCGACAGCGTGCGCGTGACCAGCACGCGGTCAAGGTTCGGCGCTTCGCTCACCCGGCCACCGTCGGTGAACTCGCCGTACGCCTCGTCGATAATGACAATTCCGGGTGCCCTCTCGATGACGCGATCAACGGACCGACGGCTCGCCAGACTACCCGTCGGGTTGTTAGGCGAACAGATGTAGACGATGCGCGCCTCGGACGCGAGCAACGCGTCAGCATCGATGTCGCCAGAGGATGCGAACGGGATTGGTGTGGGCACGAGGCCGTTCACCTTCGCGAACACCGGGATCATGCTGAACGTCGGGTCGGAGTAGGCGAGACGCTCGCCCGGTTCCGCGAAAGCGCGTACCGCCGAGTCGATCACGTCGTCGGACCCACAACCACTCACGACCTGATCCAAACGGACGCCGGCGTAGTCTGCCAAGGCCTCCCGGAGACGCCGCGCGTGGAGGCCGGGGTAACGGGTGATCTCGTCCCGCCCAGCCATCGTGAGCTCCCGAAGCGCGGCAGGGGGGGCGCCGAACAGATTGGTATTGTCACTCAGGTCGGCCGCACACGGCGACCGCTCCGTGGGGTACGGCACGATATCGCGAATCGTTACGCGCCCGAGCCGAAGCGACTCGCTCGGAGACGGTGATGGGGCCGACGTCATGCGGACCGCCTCCAGGCCCGGGCGGCGGCTGCGTGCGCCGGCAGATGCTCTGCCTCGGCGAACACCGCAACGTCCTGGGCGAGCCGCGCCGCGGCGTCGCGGTCGACACGCTGGTACGTCGTCCAACGGACGAAGTCCGCCGTGCTCAGGCCGGAGTACGAGCGTGCCAGCCCGCCTGTAGGGAGCACGTGGTTCGCACCGGTGATGTAGTCGCCGAACGTCACCGAGCTCGTTTCGCCGACGAACACGGTGCCCGTCGAGCGGACGTCGCCAAGGAGCGTGTCGGCGTCGCGTGTCGCGAGCAGCAGATGCTCCGGCGCGAAAAGGTTCGCAAACGTGAGCGCGTCGCGAAGCGATGGCACCGTGAGTATCGCGCCGCGCTCGGCAAACGCGCGCTCGATGATCGTGCGACGGCCCTGAACGGGCAGGAGCTTCTCGATCGCGTCGAGGACCTTGCTGCCTAACGTCTCATCCGTGGCGACGAAAGCGACAACTGCCTCCGGATCATGCTCGGCCTGAGCCAGCATTTCGGCGGCGAGGTGCGTCGGGTCGGCCGAGTCGTCGGCGACGATCAGTAACTCGCTCGGGCCGGCGGGAGCGTCGATGCCGACGACGTTCGACACCAGGAGCTTGGCCTGAGCCACGTAGGCGTTTCCCGGACCGACGATACGGTCGACGCGAGGAATGCTTGCGGTGCCGTACGCCATGGCGGCAATTGCGCCTGCGCCACCCACTGCGAACACTCGATCGGCACCGGTCAGCTCAGCCGCCGCGAGCGTTGCGGGCTCTGGCTGACCCTTCGATGTCGGCGGCGCGCAGATCATGACCTCAGCGACTCCTGCGACGCGCGCCGGGATCACCCCCATAAGGACGCTACTGGGATACGCGGCGCGCCCACCCGGTGCGTACACGCCGACGCGATGCAGTGGATCAGGGCGCCGGCCGATGATAACGCCGGGCTCGGGAGCTATCTCGACGCGCTGTGGCACTGCGGCGGCGTGGACGGCTCGGATGTTCGCGGCAGCCCGCTCCATTGCCGCACGCAGCGAGGGATCGAGCGATCGAAGCGCGTCACGCCACACGTCGCGCGGCACCTCGAGCGACTTGAGCCGAACCTTGTCGTACTCCCTCGCAAGGGAGATCAGCGCAGCATCGCCCTCGCGTCGAACGACGTCGATGATCGCCTCACTCGTGGTGCGCACCATGTCGTCAGTGGCGGGCGAACGATCCAGCAACTGCGCGCGGTCGGCATCGCTCAGCGCGTGCACCGGACCGCGGAACCGCATGCGTCCTGCTTTCATGGCATGAGCCTCTCGATCCGGGTCACGAGTATTCCCGCCCCGCCTAACGCCTTGAGCCGGGCAATCGTGCGAAAGATGGCAGTCTCCGGGACGACCGCATGCACGGCAACGTGCTGGCCGCCATCCAAGATGTCGATGACAGTCGGCCCGTTCAGGCCGGGGAGAACCTCTTTCACCCGGTCGAGCGCCGCGCGTGGGACGTTGGCCATGACGTATCGCTGTCCTCTCGCTCGCAACACACTCGCGAGCGCGTCCGCCAGGTCGTCGAGAGCGCGGCGCTTCCCCGGGTCAAGGCGATCGCCATTGGCCACCCGCGTGACGAGACGCGCCGTTGACTCGAGCACGGTCGCGACCTCGCGGAGACCGTTCACCTTGAGCGTGGAGCCCGTTGACGTCAGGTCCACCACGATGTCGGCTATTCCCAGGTGCGGAGCAATTTCGGCGGCACCCGACACGGGGACGACCTCTACGCGACAGCTACGGCGCTCGAAGAAACTACGTGTCACCCGCGGAAACACTGTTGCCACCCGCTCGGCAACGATCTGATCGAGGTGTTGGATACCGCTTTCCTCGCGCGCCGCGACGACCAGCCGGCAGGCGCCGAAGCCCAGGTCGAGACGGACGTCGAGATCTCGTTCCGACTCGCAGACAAGATCCCACCCGGTAATCCCGGCGTCGGCGGCGCCATCCGCAACGAACTCGGGAATGTCCTGGGCCCGCACGAATATCGCCTCGAACTCGCCACCCAGCGATGCCGTGAGCGCGCGGTCGCCGCGCGCGCGGATAGGCAGGCCAGCGTCCTCGAACAGTTCACGTGTCTCTTCGGCGAGGCGCCCCTTATTCGGTAGCGCAATTCTCAGCATTGGCAATGTGGTTGTGATGGAATCGTCGATTCCAGAAAAAAACAAAACGGCCCGTCTGGAGACGGGCCGCGGCGTTCGGTGTCTGGCGCGAATGTGTCAGTCGCTCATCCGCTCACACGCAAACGGCCCCGACCCGAAGGACGTGGCTCGCGTGGGCATGGTGATGATAAACGCTGGACGGACGCATGGCTCGCAACGTAATCGGCCGATGAACGGGGCGTCAATGCGCCGGCGGTATGGAGGCTGCAACCGGAAATCTCGACGATTTCGAACGCCGCGGCTATTTGCGTTCCCGGAGGCATGTGAATAAATTCACAATGCTCTGAGACCACGCATTCGAGGTCTCGGCTTCATTCACACGCAGCTATTTGGTACGGCACTGGAGGCCTCAGCAAAATGCGGTTTCTCGGATTTGTGGTCGTGAGCAGTGCGATTGCGCTTGGTGCATGTGGTGGCGGTGGCGAGAAGGCGGCGGATTCTACGGCGACCGCCGCGCCGGCTCCCGCGCCGGATTCAGCAGCGACTGCTGCGCCGGCGACTGCCGCTCCAGCTGGTACCGCGGCGCCGATCACGGGTCAGACGGTCGAAGTGAAAATGGTTGGTGACGACAAGGGTTATCGGTTCGAGCCGGCGGACATCAAGATCAAGGCTGGCGACGGCATCAAGTTCGTCATGGTTTCCGGCGGCCCGCACAACGTGGCGTTCGATCCGGCGACGATTCCGGCGGACGTCAAGCCGCAGCTTTCGGCGAACATGCCGGACCAGCAGGGCGAGCTCTCGAGCCCGCTCGAGGTGAACCCGAACCAGACGTATACGATTTCGTTCGCCAACATCAAGCCTGGTACGTATCCGTTCCACTGCACGCCCCACCTGGCGATGGGGATGAAGGGAACGATCACGGTTCAGTAAGTCGACGATCGGCGCAGTTCCCGCGCCGGTCGACGCAATGAAGTGAATCACGCGGAGGCGCTACTGCGCCTCCGCGTTGTTTTTTTCCCCGACACTTGCCTGTAGCGCCGGACGGCTGCGGCTCGTCAACCGAGCGCATATAAGCTTGCGCAGCGGACTCGCTGCTTCGATTATCGCCGGCGAATGGTCGACACGATCACTGGAGCGGTTCCTCGTTATACGCGACGCCGTCGCGCCGAAATGCGTGCGGCGTGGGTGGCGGCGCGAGCGCGAAACACACTCCGGCGCCCACTTCGGCTGGCTGCAATTTCCGGCACGGTATTCACCGTTGCGCTGATGCTGTTGGTGCTCACGCCGAGGAGCGCGCGCCGCGCGTCCCAGCAAATCGCACCGCTCTCCACACACTGGCGCGATACCGCCACGCTGCTGCTCGCAGTCGACACGGCGACGCGAAGATTCGCCGCCGCCGAATCGCTGCTTGCTGCGCGTCGGCCGCTAGCCTCGAGGCCGACATATGCTCCTCCGGCTGACACGTTCCCCGCAGCATTACGCTTCAGGCGTGATTCCCTCGCAAGCGCGGCAAGCGAGCTCACACGATTGCTCGAGCGCGTCGAGAACTCTCCCCTTCCACAGTCCTACCGCGCTCTTGGAGAAAGCCGATCGCTGGTCAACGACCCACGCGTCCGGGCGATGCTCGATTCGCTCGATGACGTCGAACGTGAACGCGAGGAGTTCGGCGCAGGCGGCGGTGTCGATCCCATCTTCGTCGCGCTTACGGCCCGAGCGACGGCGATCGGTCGGTCGATCCAGGCGATTGCAGAAGCTCGACAGACCACGATACGCGACTCGCTAGCGCTTCTCAGACCTCCGGCGGTCGCCGCACCGGTCGTCGTCACCGTCGATACTTTAGGGCCTCTGCAACGCCGCGACTCGCTGCAAGCGCAACGCGACTCGGCGCGTGGCGCGCTGGATGCGGCGAGGCGCGCGAACGTTGTCACTGAGCGACAACTGAGAGAGGCTCGCGCGCAGGCGAACGTAATCGCGCCACCGATCGCGATTCTTGGCGCGTCATTGGTTGTCGGTCTCACAATCGGGTTTGCAATCGCGCTGATGATCGAGGTCAGCAGACCTCGAGTCTCGGACCTACAGGAAGCGGAGCGCGTGACTGGAGAGCGGGTTCTCGCCGTCGTTCGCCCACGTGAGATTCCGCCCGAACGTGCACGACGTAAAGCCGATCTTCGGCTTCCCCCGCTAATCGACCCGACGTCCGATGCGTATCGCCTGCTCGCTTCGCACGCGAGCGTATCCGGACCAACGCGCGCGATCGTCACCGTGGCCGGAGATGTCCCGGCCGTTACGGCGACGATCGCCGCGAACATTGCCGCGGTGTCGGCGAACGAGATGCGGAGTACGCTCCTTGTCGATGGTGACCTCGAACACCAACCCGTGACGTCCGTTCTTCGCCTCCCGCCGTCGTCAGGTGTGGCCGGAGTCCTGGCAGGCTCGATCGATCTCTCGGCAGCGGCGATTCAAACGCAGATCGGGCGCGACCGATGGGTAGACGTGGTGCCAAGCGGAGCCGACCACCGCGGTCCGATATCGAATCGCGAGGCCGAGACATTACGTGCTGCCATCGTTCGCTCGGCTCGTCATTATGAGTTGACGGTCGTCGTCTCGCCCTTCGAACAGGCGAATGATGTTCGTGTCGTACCAGCGGTCCTGGTGTGCGCGCATCTCGCTCATTCACTCGTGGCCACTCTTCGAACGGGGGTCGCGGCACTTCGCGATAATGGGGCGCGGGTCATTGGCATCGTTCTCTGGGCGGCCGACGCACCGAATCTCGACCCACCGTGGATCTTCGAGAGCTGGTTCGCTGGCGAACGCCAGGTGACCGACGCGAAGCTCGCCGAGGCGGATCGCTAGCGCTATGTGGTCAGATACGCTCCTCGCGGCGGAGCGAAGTCACCTTATCCGCATCGTCATCTGGGCTGTCATGAGCGCCGTGCTCGGTACGACGCTCGTCGCGATCATCGCTGGACGTCGAATGAGCGCACCGATTGCCCTGTGGTTTGCGATACAGACGCTCGCATGGGGCTCGCTCGAGCTCATCATCGCGGTGGCGAGATGGTCGGCGTTGTCGATGCGCGATGTTTCGGGCGCCACGCGACTCGACCGCTTGACGTGGTTCGCGATCGGTCTCGACGTCGGTATCATTGCCGCAGGTGTAACGGCGGTGTTGATGGCGTGGCGATTCACAGGAAACGTACGCGCGTTCGGTGGCGGCCTCGGCGTCGTCGTACAGGGACTCGGGCTGTTGGTGCTCGACCTCACGTTCGCGTCGATTCTCGTGCGGCTGGTGTAGCAGGATTCTGTCTGCCCAACGCTCCGTGCGCGCGCTATGTTATCGATCCGCGCGTTCGACGTCGTTCTCTCGCCATTGCGGCCGTCATGAGCACCGGCTACTCGGATCGCATCAATCACGCGCTCGCGTTCGCGGCCAAGCACCACGATCAGCAGGTGCGGAAGGGGACCCGCCTTCCCTACCTCACCCATCCTGCGAACGTCGCGATCATTCTCACCCGCTACGGCCAGGATGAGGAGACGATCGTCGCCGGCATCCTCCACGATGTCATCGAGGATTGTGTGCGTGACGGCTACACTCGCGAGATGCTCGAGAGTCGGGTCGCCGACAAGTTTGGGCACGATGTGCTTGCGACGGTGCTCGCGGTGACGAACCGGAAGCTCGACGACGATGGGATCGAGCTCTCTTCGGACGAGCGCAAGGATGACTATCTCGCGCGGCTTGCACAGGCCAATGACCGCGCGCGATGGGTCTGTGCGGCCGACAAGGTGCATAACGCGAGCACGATCCTCGCCGATCTCAAGCGAACCGATTATCCCGAGACGGTCTGGGGCCGATTCCATGTCGGCCGGGAAGGCACGGTCCGCTGGTACCGTCGCGTGTACGAGCGACTGCGAGAGATCGGATTCGACGCCCCGATCATGCGTGAGCTCGACACCGTGGCGCGCGCGCTAGAGCTCTGGGAGCGTAACACCCAGGTGGACGCGAGCGTCTAGGGTACCGTCACCGGCTCGCGAGCCGGATAGCGTCGCGCGACGTACGTCTCGAGGATCTCGAGGAACTCTGGCACGATCCCCTCCCCTCGCAGTGTCGTCATCAACTTGCCGTCGACGTATACAGGCGCCTTCGGCTCCTCGAAGGTTCCCGGGAGCGAGATTCCGATATTCGCGTGCTTCGACTCGCCCGGGCCGTTGACGACGCACCCCATGACGGCGACACGCATGTCCTCGACGCCAGGATGGCGTTCGCGCCACGCGGGCATGTGATCGCGCAGGTAGGTCTGGATATCCTCCGCCATCTTCTGAAAGAAGGTCGATGTCGTTCGACCGCAGCCCGGGCACGCCGTCACCTGCGGCGTAAAACTGCGGAGGCCGAGTGATTGGAGGATCTGCTGTGCGACGTGGACCTCTTCGGTCCGATTCCCGTTAGGCTTCGGCGTCAGCGATACGCGGATCGTGTCGCC
>Ga0075434_100002427_pt1 | contig 16377 bp, 19 predicted proteins | sample RhiMethybrSRZTD3_FD_75298 | JGI IMG/M metagenome (GOLD analysis project Ga0075434, IMG submission 75298) | Populus rhizosphere microbial communities from Tennessee, USA - Rhizosphere MetaG P. TD hybrid SRZTD3 | ecosystem: Host-associated > Plants > Roots > Rhizosphere > Soil | place: USA... | reverse complement strand
CTTCCCGGAGCGTGGCGGCCTAGGGTTCGACCGCCGCGACGAACTCGTACTGGCGGTTCTTGATGCCGACGAACACGGCGGGTTTGACGGCGTTCCGCGCCGCGTCGAGCGTGATCCGTCCGGTGATCCCCGGGAAATCCTTCGTGGCCGCGATCAGGTCACGCAGTTTCTTGCGGGCCGCCGTCTGCGCCTCGCCGCGCGCGCCCTTGAGGGCGTCGAACGCCTTGGGATCCTCCTCGCGGAGCCGCTTCAACGCGGTCGTCAGCACGCCCGCCGCGTCGTAGCCGAGCGCGGCGAGACCGTCGGGGGTTCCTTTGTAGCGGGCGCCGAATTCGGTCACGAACTTTTGGATCGCCGGGTTGGGATCCTTCTCCCAGTAGTGATTCACGAAGTAGGATCCGTTCAACGCGTCCTGCGCGATCTCGAGCAGCTTTTCGGAGGTCCAGCCGTCGCCGCCGAGGAGCGGCACGGTGATCCCCAGCTCGCGCGCCTGGCGGGCGATCAAGGCGACCTCGGTGTAGTAGCCGGGCACGACGATGAACTGCGGCTTCTTCGCCCGGAGCACGGTGAGCTGCGCCTTGAAGTCCTGGTCCCCCTCCGCGTACGCCTCGTCGGCCACGATCGTGCCGCCCAGCGCCTTGAACGCCTCGGAGAAGTAGTTGGCCAGGCCGACGCTGTAATCGTTCTTCGCGTCGCGGAGGACCGCGGCGCGCGTGAGATTGAGGGTCGACTTCGCGAACTTGGCGATCACCATCCCTTGGAAGGGATCGATGTAGCAGACGCGGAAGATGTAGTCGCCGATCTCGGTGACCTTCGGATTGGTGGAAGACGGCGAGATCATCGGCACGCCCGCCTGCTGGCACGCGGGGGCCGCCGCCATGCTCCGGCTGGACGCGACCTCGCCGAGCACCGCGATCACGCCGTCCTGGTCGATGAGCTTGGAGGCCGCCGTGGCCGCCTCCTCGGGGTGCCCTTGATCGTCCTCGACGATGACGCGCACCTTGGTGCCGCCGATCCCGCCCGCCGCGTTCAAGTTGTCGATGTAGAGCTCGATGCCGTTCTTCGTGGAGACGCCGAACGTGGCGGTGCTGCCGGACAGCGAGCCGTACTCGCCGACGACGATCTCGTCGACCCGCTTGGCGCAGCCGAGGGGCATGAGGAGCGCCGAGATCAGGACCAAGGCGAGCGTCCCGGCGACCGTGGTTCCGATGCGCTTCATGAGCGATCCTCCATCGCGTAAGTGTTTGAAATCGCAGGGGGTTTCCATCGAAACATTCCCCGCGGAAACGTACTCGAAGCGGGCCCCCGATTCAAGGGGTTCCCGGGGCTTCGCCCGGTCAGCGCCCGGAGTCCGGAAGGATCGCGCGACCCGATCGAATGACGAGCCGCTCGGGCTCGGCCGGAACGGCGGGGCGAAGGGCGCGAAGCGCCCGACCCTCGTCCGAATCGAGAAGCTGGCCGCGCAGCGTCTCGCGGAGCTGCGCCGCGTTCACGCAGCCCGCCTGGAGCGCGCGGGTCACCGCGAGCCCGACGAGGTAGCCGCGCACCGACATCCGCGTCGGGGCCTCCTTGAACGAGCGCGCGTACGCGACGGCGAAGGTGTCGCGCGGCGCTCCGAGGAGCGCGTAGTCCGGCGCGAAGAACGACGCCCCCTCCAGGGCCTCGCGCGCTTCACGCGAGAGGCCCTCCGGGTCGAGCGACTCGAAGCCCGCGACCAGGACGCCCGACCAGATCGATCCGATTTGCGGCGCGGCGACCCCGACCAGCCGGGGCGGGCCCACCAGCACGAGCGCGGTCGCGCGCTTCGCCTTGAGCGAGGCGAGCTGCTTCGTCACGTCCACGGTTCCCTCGCCCACCCGCTCGACCCCCGCGAGCCGCACGCCCGCGTTGGCGCAGGCGACTGTCAGCGAGCGGACGGCCAGCGAGTCGTCCACCCCGTCCGCCGAGAGCACCGCGATCGACGCGCGCGGGTTCGTTCCCTTCACGTACCGCGCCAGCGCGGCCGCGAGCGCCGCCTGGCCGACGTGAAGCTGGAAGACGCCTTCCCCGAGGGTCGCCAGGCGTTCGTTCGTGGCCGAGGGCGAGAGGAGGACGGCACCGACGACCTGGGTCGCGGCGGCGAGCGGGGCCGTGCCCGCGGTGAAGAGCTCGCCGATCAGGAGCGATACGCCGTGATCCTTGAGCAGCCACCGGGCCTTTCGCGCCCCGACCAGGGGATCGCCCTCCGAGTCGTAGAGCACGAGGGAGACGTTGGGCGCGTATTCACGGTCGTGCTCCTCGAAGGCGACGCGAAGGCCGTTCACGAACGTCTCGCCGTATCGCTCGAAGCGCCCGGAGAGCGGCACGACGACGCCCACCTTGGTGAGGCCGATGGCGGCGCGCTTCACGGCGATCGAGTCGAGCGGGCAACCTTCGAGGCGGTCGATCACGCTGCGGAGGACCTTCCGCTCGTCGCCGGACGGTTCGCCGGTGAGTCCGATGCGCGCCGCCCACAGCTGTTCCGCGGCGCGCGAGACGGGCTCGAGGCGGGCGATCTCCGGAGACGAGCAATACTCGGCGGCCCACGCGGCGATCGACCCGGCGTTCTGGCGCTCGAGGAGACGTGCCTTCAATTCCGCGGCCCGGCGAGGCGGGTAGTGACGCTCGGCGGGGCCGGCGATCGCGGCAGGCGCGGTGGGCGGCGCAGTGGTCGGCGGTGCTGTGGTGGGCGGCGCTGTGGTGGGCGGCGCGGCGACGCCGGCCGGGGCGAACGCCATCACCATCGCCATCGCGAGCGCGTACGCCAGCGCGACGGCGCGACCGCTACGCATGAAGCGCCGCGTGCTCGCGCGAGAGCCGCACGTACGCCTCGGCCGACGCGCGGAGCCGGGCGAAGACGGCGGGGGGAATCGGTCCCTTGAGGGTCGCGGGAATTCCGGCGAGGAAGGAGCGCGGCGGCGCCTTCGTCCCCTCGAGGACGACGCTCCCGGCCGCCACCAGCGACTCTTCGCCGATGTCGCAGTCGTCGAGAAGGATCGAACCCATTCCGATCAGGCATCGATCCCGCACGGTGGCGCCGTGAAGGATGACGCGATGACCCACCGTCACCTCCTCGCCGATGAACAGTCCCGGTCGACCGTTCGTGGTGTGAAGCACGCAAAGGTCCTGCACGTTGGTCCGCGCTCCGATTCGGATGGGCCCCACGTCCCCGCGCGCGACCGCTCCGTACCAGAGACTCGCCTCGTCGCCCAAAACGACGTCGCCCACCACGAGCGCGGTGGGCGCGACGAATGCGGAGGCGGGAACGACCGGTGTCCGGCCGGAGAACGAGGCGATCACCCGCGCTGGCGCCCGGCGACCGCGGCTAGAGTTCCTCGGGATTCCACTTTCCGAAATCCTCGGGTCTCAGATCTTCCAGCGCGCGCCTCAGATCTTCCGCCTTCTCTTCCGGCGACTTGTCTTCCGGCGTCTCCGCGGAGGCGAGCGGAGCCTCGGTCGTCTTGTCGAAGAGCGTGTCCATGATGAAGATCGGCGCGCGGGAGCGGAGTGCGATGGCGATGGAATCGCTGGGGCGCGCGTCGATCGCCACGGCGCCGTTTCCCCCGTCGAGGTAGATGCTGGCGAAGAAGGTGGAGTCTTTCAGGTCGGTGATCACGACGCGGGACACCCGGCCGTTCAACCCCTCGATCACCGTGACGAGGAGATCGTGCGTGAGCGGGCGCTGGTACTTCTTGCCGACCAGCTCGCTGTGGATGGCCCCGGCTTCCATGGGGCCGATCCAGATCGGGAGCACTCGGTTGCCCTCGATCTCTTGCAGAAGCACGACGGGATTCTTGGACCGCTCGTCGATGGCGAGACCGCCGACGCGAACGGGAATCATGCTCATGGCGACCCTTGGGACCCCTTGGACCCTTGATGCGGGACGCTGCGGGTTGAATCGGACGCCGCGCCCCGTCCGCCCGTGTCGACGGAATCGCCCGGAGCGCCTTCGTCGAGCTCGGGGGCGGGCTTGTCCATGTTGTCCATCATCCACCTCGCGGAGGTCGCGAGCTCGTGCTTCGGATGGTGCTCGAGGAACTTCTGGAACTCCTCGCGCGCCTGGTCCGTGTCGCCCAGATCCTCCGCGTAGGTGAACCCTATCATGAACTCCGCTTGAACCGTAACCGAGTCGTTCGGAAAGCGGTTCACCAGCGTCCGGTAGAGCTCGATGCGCTTTTGCGGAGAGGTGGCCGCCTGGGCTTCCTTGAAGTAGTCCTGCGGCGACTTCGCCGGTCGGACAGCCACTTCGATCGATTCGGCGAACACGGTCGCGTTCGCCCGATCCTTGAGCGAATCGAGGAGCGCCTTCGAGAACGCGCTCTCGCGCTCGGTGGAAATCTGCCCCTCGATCTGCGCGCGCACGGCCGCGAGCGGCTGGTAGCCCCGCGGCTCCACGCTCTCGACGCGGATCAGATGCCAGCCCTTGTCGCTCTTGAGCGGCTGGCTCGTCTCGCCTTCCTTCAGGGCGAACGCGGCTGCGATGATCGACGGCGCCTTTCCGACTCCGGGCACGTACTCGACGTCGGGCGTGACGAAGCCGAGGATGCCGCCGTCCGCCTTCGTCGCCGCGTCGGTCGAGTTGGCGCGGCAGAGCGCGTCCCAGAGGCCGCCCTTCGAGAGCTGATGCCGGATCGCCTCGGCCTTGGCGCGCGTGGCGAGCAGGATGTGCCGGACGCGCGCGCGCGGCTGGATTACGTACTCCTCCTTGTGCGCGTCGTAGAAGGCCTGGATGGTGGAGTCGGGGACGGGCGGCATCGCCGCCATTCTTCCCTGGTAATAGCGACGGAGCAGGATGTCGCGCGCGCTTCGCGCCACCTCGGCCTGATAGGCGGGGTCCTTGTCGGCGCCGGCGGCGCGGGCCGCCTGATACACGGCCTCCTCCGTCACGGCGCGATCCACGAGGCTCCGATACCCCTCCGGAGTCGTGAACTGGTCCCGCACGTTCGGGGGCGCGCTCGCGATGAGAGAATCGATGTCGTGGGCCGTGATCCGGCGATTCCCGACGACCGCGACCACCGGCCCGAACGAATCGGGGCTCGACGGCTTCCAGCCGCGTGCGTGGGAGGCGCCGGAGGACCCGGCGCCGGAGACGCCGCCCGACGGATGTGGCGCGGACTGGCAGCCCGCCACGATGAGCGAGAGGGCGAGCGCCGGAACAACACGGGAGGCGAGGCGTGCGCCGCGAGCCGGCGCGCGACGACCGGCCGGACGGCTCATTTTCGAACCACCCACACCTTCACCGGCGCCTCGATGTCCTGGAAGAGATGCACCGGGACTTCGAACACGCCGAGCGTCTTCAGCGGCTCTTCGAGGCGCACGGCCTTCCGGTCGACGTCGAATCCCTGCGCGATCAACGCGTCGTGGATGTCGGCCGCGGTGACCGAGCCGTAGAGCTGCTCTTCCTCGCCAACCTGGACCGAGAACTGGAGCGAGGCCTGGGCCATGCGATCGCGAACCGACTGCGCGGCCTGGCGCTGCTTCTGCTCCCGGGCCGTCCGGGCGCGCTCGCGGTCCCGGAAGACCGCCGAGGAGTTGCCGACCGCCGCGATCGCCTTCTTTCGCGGCAGGAGAAAGTTGCGGGCGAAGCCGTCCGCGACGCGCACGGCCGCGCCCCGCTTGCCGAGCCCCGTGATGTCTTCGAGCAGAATGACTTCCATCGATCGCCTCCTATTCGCTCCAGCGGCCGGCGCCCTGCTCCGACGAATCGTCGGGACCCGGGACCAGGCGGCGCCGGAAGTCGTACCACGCGTCCAGAAATCCAATTCCCAAGAACGTCACCAAGAGCACCGGCATCAGAACGACCAGGATGAGAACGGCCGCCTGAACCACCCCGCTCCACTGGAAGGCGATGGCCGCGAACCGGGCCACCGCGAATCCCTGCACGACGAACGCCAGCGCCACCGGGAACGCCAGATTCACCCCGGCCTCCAAGGCGGGCTTCACCCGCGTGGCCATCAGGAGGAGCGACGCCAAGAGCACCCAGACCGCCGCGGGATGCACCCGCCACGTCGAGAACTCGTGGAACGCCGGGAACCCCGTGCCGTCCTGTTCCTGAAAGAGGACCGAGGCGAGCCAGCAATTAACGGCAAGCACCACGATCCACTTGAGCGCGAAGAGCGAAGGCAGAAGCGTCCCCCAGACCTTCGCGGTCTGGTCCAGCGCCTCCCCGAACTCCGCCGCCGAGAGGCCGAGCGTCTGCGACACGCGGTGTTCCATCTCCAGCCGGCGCACCTCTTCGAGCCGAGACGCCAGCACGCGGGTGAGCTCTTCCATCCCCCCGAGGAAGAGATAGCCCGCCGCGACGAGAAGCACCGGCGTCACCGCGAGCGCCAGCGACATCGAGGCGCCCATCCCCCGCTTGGCGCACGCCGCCAAGAGAAGTCCCGCGACCCCGAGAACCGCGACGAACAGGATCTGCGCCGGCTCGGTGATGCCCGCCGAGTAGACCGCGCCGACCGTCGCCGTCGCCGCCAGCGCCCCGTACAGGAGCCCGACCTGGCGCGTCAGCCAGAGGAGGGCCAGCGGAAGAAGTCCGTACGCCCACGGAAGCGGCGCCGGGATATCGGTGCTCGCGGCCAGGATCAGGCCCGCGCCCAGCAGAAGAACACCGGCCGCCCGGATCCAGTCCGACAGACCGCCAGCCCGCTCCGGATCAGCGATACTGGTCACTGGTGAACGGCAGGAGCGCTAGGATGCGTGCCCGCTTGACGGCCTCGGTGATCTGGGATTGATGCCGGGCGCACGTGCCCGAGATCCGGCGCGGCACGATCTTGCCGCGGTCCGTGATGAATCGGGAGAGACGCCGGTCGTCCTTGTAGTCGATCCGCTCCACCTTGTCGAAGCAGAGCTTGCAGAATTTCCTTCGAAACGACCGCGATTCGCCATCGCGAGCCATGTGATCCTCCTTGTGCTAAGTGAAGCGACGCGGATCGCCGAGGCGAGCCGCGGTCGCGCTATTCCGCCGCTCGCGGCGCCTCGCCCGCCGGAGCCGCCACACCGTCCGCCTTCGCCGCGTCCTCCGCGGCGCGCGGCGACTCCTTGACCGCGAGCACCGTCAGGTGACGCAGCACGCCCTCGTTCAGGCGGAAGCGCCGATCCATCTCCGCGATCAGGGTCGCGGGGCTCTTGTGCTTGACGTGGATGTAGGTTCCGTCGCGACGCTTCCGGATGTTGTAGGCCAGCTTTCGCTTGCCCCAGCGCTGGACCTCGATCACTTCGCCGCCGGCCTGCGCGATCGGCTGGGTGACGCGTTCCACCTCGTCGTTGATCCTCGTCTCCTCGAGACCCGGATCGTAGATGATCGTCGTTTCGTACAGTTTCATCGTTCCCTCATGGCTCAACCGGATCGAGCACGAACCGGTTCCAGCGGTTCATGGCCTGCGTGAGTCCTTCCGCGGCCGCATCGAACGCGGCGCTCGCCGCCGCCTCGATGACGCGCGGCAAGACCGCCTCCTCTTCATCTGTGAATCGCTCCAGCACGTACTCTTTGAGTCCATCCGAGGGGGGCGGCGGCCCCACTCCGATCCGAAGCCTCGGAAACGCGTCGGTGCCCGCGACGGCCACGATCGACTCGAGACCCTGGTGCCCCGCCGTCCCGCCGCTCGCGCGGAGCCGGAGCGTTCCCAGAGGCAGGTAGACGTCGTCGCACGCGACGAGGATCTCCCCGGCGAGAAATCCCTCGGCGAGGAGCGCCTTTGCCGCCAGGCCGCTCCGGTTCATGTACTCGAGCGGCTTCACGAGCCGCACGGTGTTCCGCCCGGCGCGCCCTTCGCCGCGATCCATCTGACGGTCGCGGCGCCACCCCGAGAACCGGCCCAGCTTTTCGGCCAGTCGGTCGATCGCGAGAAATCCCGCGTTGTGGCGCGTCGAAGCGTATTCGGGCCCCGGATTCCCGAGGCCCAAGACCACGGACGGAGCGTTAACCTTCCTTGCCTCCCTCGGCTTCCTCCTCCTCGCCCTCCTTCTTCTTCACCAGCTCCGGCTCGACCACGCCTTCCGCGGCCGCCGGGGCCACTTCCTCGAGGATCGTCGGCGGCACGACCGTCGCGATGGCGCGCTCCGCCTCGGTCTTGATCGTGACGCGCTCGGCCTTGATGTCGCTGACGTGGAGCGTGTCCCCGATGTTCAGGAGCGACACGTCCACTTCCAGGCGGTTCGGAATGTCGGTCGGGAGACACTCGACCTCGACCGTGCGCAACAGGTGCTCCAGGATGCCGCCGCCGTCCTTGACGCCGGTGGGCGTGCCGACCAGCTCGACCGGCACTTCGACCACGATCCGCTCCGTGAGCGAGATGTGCTGCAGGTCGATGTGAAGAATGTGTCCGCCGACCGGATCCCGCTGGATCTCGCGGATCAACGCCTTTCGGTCCGCGACCGCCTCGCCCGCGACCTTCAGGTCGACGATGACGTTCGCGGCGGCCGCGCCGTGAAGCATCCCCTCGACCTCCTTGGCGTTCATGGACAGGGGGATCGGCGCCTCACCCCTTCCGTAATAGACGGCCGGAATGCTCCCGGCGGCCCGAAGCTTCCGCGCGACGCCTTTCCCGACGCCACTCCGGCGCTCGCTCTTCAGATTGACGATGGCCATCCGACTGCTCCTTGCGTTGAGGTGATGCGTTCGTGCTTCAAATGAAAAGCGAAGAGAGCGACTCCTCGTCGTGAATGCGCCGAATCGCTTCCGCGAGGAGCGCCGCCACCGACAGGACCTTGATCTTGTCGGGCAGCGTCTCCGGCGCGTGCGGCACGCTGTCCGTGACGACCAGCTCCTTGAGCAGCGACCCCGTGACGCGCTCCATCGCGTCGCCGCACAGGACTCCGTGCGTCGCCGCGGCGTAGATGTCCCGTGCGCCCGAGTCCTTGAGCGCCCGCGCGGCTTCGACCAAGGTCGACGCCGTGCTGACGATGTCGTCGAAGATCACGACGTTCTTCCCCTCGACCTCGCCGATCACGTTCATCATCTCGACCGCGTCGGGTCGCGGGCGGCGCTTGTCCACGATGGCCAAGCTGGCGCTCAAGCGCTTCGCGTAGGCGCGCGCCATCTTCACGCTGCCGATGTCGGGCGCCACGACCACCATGTTCGGAATCTGTCGCCGCATGAAGTAGTCCACGAGGACCGGCGCCGCGTACAGGTGGTCGAACGGGATGTCGAAGAAGCCCTGGATCTGCGCCGAGTGGAGATCCATCGTCATCACCCGGTCCGCGCCGGCCGTGGTCATGAGATTCGCCACGAGCTTCGCGGTGATCGGCACGCGCGGCTGGTCCTTGCGGTCCTGGCGCTGGAATCCGTAGTACGGGATCACCGCCGTGACGCGGCGGGCCGACGCGCGCCGTACCGCGTCGATCATGATCAAGAGCTCCATCAGGTTCGAGGCCGGCGCGAAGGTCGGCTGGAAGACGAAGATGTCGGAGCCCCGGATGTTCTCGTTGATCTTCACGAACGTCTCGCCGTCGGCGAAGTGATCGACGGTCGCGTCCCCCAGGTCGATCCCCAAGTGGGAGCAGATCGCCTCGGCCAGGGGCCGGTTCGCGTTGCCCGAGAAGAGGCGGAGCCTCCGCTCCGCCGCGCGCGACTCCCGCGGATCCGGAAGCGGCGTGGAGACGGGAATCGCCCTTCGATCCGTGGCCAGCTTGACCGCCATCGACCGAAACCTCCTTCAGGGTAAAAATGAAAAAGGCCCAAAGCCCGATTGACGCCATCGTCAATCGGGCCCGAGACGCCGCGCGGCGCTCGATGGACCGGAGGTCGATGCCTCCGGGGCCCTACGACCGAGGTCGAAGGTGCTTTGGGTCCGTCTTTAGGTGCGACGCGGACCGGATTCGGGTCCGCTTGAAACCGAACGGAGAGTCTACCTCAAAACGGGCGATTCGAAAAGGTGGTTGGGGCGGGAGGATTCGAACCTCCGAATGGGAGATCCAAAGTCTCCTGGCTTACCACTTGCCGACGCCCCATCCGTGTGGCTTCCAGCGCGGGTCGTCGGCGATCGCCGACGCGAGCTACATCGCCGTCGGCGATTCTTCCAGTGCCGGCTGCTTCGCCCGCTCCCGCTCGTATTCCTCGAGAATGTATCCCTCGATGAATTCCCGAGTCTCATTGTTGATCGGGTGCGCGATGTCCTGGTACGTGCCGTCGGGCTTCTTGCGGCTCGGCATCGCCACGAACATCCCGTTCTTGCCTTCGATGATCTTGAGCCCACGGATGACGAATGCGTCGTTGAACGTCATGCTCGCGAACGCCTTCAGCTTGTCGTCATCCCTGAGGGAAATCCGAACTTCCGTGATCTCCAGAGCCATACCGTCTCCACCCACCTTGAGTTCGGGACCTCGATCCATCGAAGTCCCAGGGACCGATCCCCCATGGTCCCAGTGGAACACCTGCGCCCCACATTACCGGACGGTGCGGTCAAGAAACCTGGGCTACGGTGACGCCACGTTCGAGAGTTCGAACTACCCGGATGGACGCGGCGACCCGGTCCACCGAACTCGCCGCCCGGCACGCCTCCTCGCGAGTCTTCGCGATTCCGAACACCGTGGAGCCGCTCCCCGCGAGTTGCGACGCGGCTGCCCCGTTTGACCGAAGCAGCCGTTTCAACTCCGCAATTTCTGGGTACTGAGGAAGGATCACGTCCTCGAAATCGTTCCGCATCGCGTCTACGACACCGTCCCAGTCGCCTTTCGCGATCGCGGCAGCCAGGAGGTTAGCGAATGACCCCTTGGGTGTCAATCTATTTCTGACCTGCTCGTAGGCCCAAGTCGTTGAAATGGCGACAGGTGGAGTCGCGAGCACTACCCATGTCCGTGAAACGGGACACAGATGTCTCACTCGCTCTCCCCGACCGGTCGCGCGCGCCGTTCCGCCCCTTAATAAGAACGTAACGTCCGCTCCGAGAAGAGCGCACAGGCGCTCCAGGTCGGACTCCGGGAGCGCGAGGCCGAGGAGCCGGTTCACGCCCACCAGGAAGCCGGCCGCGTCGCTGCTTCCGCCGCCGAGTCCGGCCCCGGCGGGAATTCGCTTCGTGAGGCGGGCGTGAATTCCGGCGCCTTGGGGAAGGAGGCCATCCAATTCGAGCAGCGCCCAGGCGCGCTCCACGATGTTCGGCCCCGGCCCGGGAATCCGAAGCCCGCGCGTCTCGAGGCGAAGTCCCGGCGGACCGGGCGAGAGGAGGAGCTCGTCCTCGTGGGCGACGGTCTGGAGGATCGTGTCGATCTCGTGATACCCGTCCGGGCGACGGCCGAGGATCCAGAGGCCGAGGTTGATCTTTGCGGGACAGCGGACGCGGAGCGAGCCGGCCCCGGACGTGACGGCCATGCTACCGCGTGGGCCAGGTGAGGATCGTGACCACCGCCAGGCACCAGAGAACGACGTTCACGAGCGTGTGCGGATCGCGGAGCAAGTGCTCGGAGGGGTTACCCCCCTTCTCCTCCGCGTACATCAGGTAGAGATAGCGAAAGATGCCGTAGAGAACGAACGGAATGGTCAGGTAGAGGGGCCGCCCGTGGAACTTCGCCACGGTCTCGGGCGCGATCGTGTAGATCGAGTAGGCGAGCACGGTGGCGCTCGTGACGACCGCGACCAGCTGATCCAGGAGGCGCGCCGTGTAGTGCCCGAGCGCGGCCCGATGGCGCGAGGCGTCCGCCTCCAGCACCGCGAGTTCGTGGCGGCGCTTTCCGATGGCCAGGAACAGGGCCAGGAAGAACGCGCACACGAGAAGCCAGGGGGAGAGCTCGATCGATTCGGCGCCTCCCGTCCGATCGCGGAGCAACTCGACGCCCGCGGCGGCGCGGACGACGAACCCCACCGCGATGAAGACGACGTCGAGGAGCACGATGTTCTTCATGAAGAGCGAGTAGACGACGGTCAGCACGACGTAGAGGAGGGCCATCGCGCCGAAGTGCGGGCCGATAAAGAAGCAGCCGCCCAGCCCGAGCGCCAGGAGCGCGATCGAGGACGCCGTGGCGACCGGCAGGGACAGCTCGCCCGACGCGATGGGGCGCGATCGCTTGACCGGGTGGAGCCGGTCCCGCTCCACGTCGAGCACGTCGTTCAGGAGGTAGACGCCCGAGACCGCGAGGGAAAAGGCGAAGAAGCCGCAGACGGCGGCGATGGCCATCGAGGGGTCGAGCACCTTCAGCGTGAAGACGAGCCCCGCGAAGAGGACCAGGTTCTTGGTCCACTGGTAGACGCGCATGGAGCGGAGCAGCGCGACGATCACGGCCTCCTCTTCCGCGCCGGGCGCTTCGCGGGGCGCTTCGCCGGGCGCTTCACCGGGCGCTTCACCGGGCGCTTCGCCGGGCGCTTCACGCGGCGGGTGCGCGCGAGTTCCTCCGCGAACTCGCACCAGAGATGCCCCACCAGGAGATGGATTTCCTGCACGCGAGGGGTCTCCCGGGACGGAACCACCAGGCATTCGTCGCATCGACCGGCGAAGGCACGCCCGCCGGCCCCCGTCATCCCGATCACGCGCATCCCGCGCCGGCGCGCCTCCCGGATCGCCGCGAGGACGTTCCGCGAACGGCCGCTCGTGGACATGGCCACCAGGAGGTCGCCCTTCCGCCCGAGGGCCTCCACCGATCTCGCGAAGACGCGGTCGAAGCCGTAGTCGTTCCCGGTGGCGGTGAGGATCGACGCGTCGGCGGAGAGCGCGATCGCGGGGAGCGCGCGCCGATTCTTCACGTAGCGGCAGACCAGCTCGGTCGCGAAGTGCTGCGCCTCGGCCGCGCTGCCGCCGTTACCCGCGAAGAAGACGACGCCGCCCTTTTGCGCCGTCTCGGCGACCTGTCGCCCCATTCGCTCGATCGCCTCCGCGTCGCGGGCGTAGACGAGCGCGAGGAGGCGCACGCTCTCGGTGAACGCCTCCTTGACCCGCGATTTCCCGCGGCCGCCGTCCCGGCGGCTCGCGCCCGATCCGCGGCTCACGCCACCTCCCCGAGCCGCGCCCGGCGTCCGGCGAGGTACCGGTGGAGCGCGTCCTGCCACTGCGGCAGCGACTCGCCGGTCAGTTCGCGGAACTTGGCCCCGGAGAGGATCGATTCGCGCGGCCGCGGCGCGGCTTGCTGGAGCTGGTCCGACGAGATCGCGGCGATCTCGACCTCGATGCCTAGGTAGCGCGCGATCTCGACCGCGAAGCCGTGCCACGTCGTGTCGCCCGAGTTCGTGACGTGGACGATTCCGGTCGCGCCGCGCCGCAGGAGGAGCCCGATGCCGTGGGCCAGGTCCCGCGCGTACGTGGGCGACCCACGCTGATCGTCGACGACGCGGAGCGGCGCCGCCTTTTCGAGGCGATCGGCGATGGTGTCGACGAAGTTCTTCCCGCCCGACCCGAAGAGCCAGGACGTCCGGGTCACCAGGACCGCCGCGCCCGACTCGAGCGCGGCCGCCTCTCCCGCGAGCTTCGTCTTGCCGTAGACGCTCGCCGGGTTCGTGGGATCGCTCTCCACGTAGGGCGCGCCCTTCGTGCCGTCGAAGACGTAGTCGGTGCTCACGTAGACCATCGAGGCGTTCCGCTCGCGCGCCAGCGCGGCGACGTGCCGCGTGCCGTCGCGATTCACGGACATGGCCGCCTCGGGCTCGCGCTCGGCGCCGTCCACGTTCGTGTAGGCGGCGGCGTGGATCACGGCCTCGAACTCGATCCCCTTGGCCGCCGCGCGCGTCGCGGCTTCGTCGGTCAGGTCGGCCTCGTCGCGGCCCCACAGGTAGAGCGTGTTTCCCTGCTCGAGTCGTTCCCGCAGGGCCCGCCCCAGAATTCCGTTCGCTCCGGTGATGAGGATCCGCACGGCCGGCGCCTAGAGAACGTCCACGAGGCTGGAGTCCCCAAGCATGAAGCGGTAGGCGGTGGGCTTCATCTGGGAGCGCTGGATGTGGACTTCCTTGCCGATCAGGGACGCCTCGATGCGGACCGGGATGTCCTGGATCTGGCACCGTTCGAGGACGATCGAGTGTTCGATCTCGCTGTTCTTGAGGAGCACCTCGTCGTGGAGCGACGTGAAGGGACCGACGTAGGAATTCTCGATCACGCAGCGCTGTCCCACGATCAAGGGACCCCGAAGGAGCGAGTTTCGGATCACGGTCCCCTCTCCGACGATCACCTCGCCCTCGGCGCGCGACTCCGCGTCCAGCTCGCAGCTCAGGTGCCGCTTCGCGCGGGAGAGGACCATGCGATTCGCCTCGAGCATGTCCTCGAGCTTCCCGGTGTCCTTCCACCATCCGGAGATCACGTGATGGCGAACCGTCCGGCCGTGATCGATCAGGTACTGGATGGCGTCGGTGATCTCGAGCTCGTTTCGGAACGAGGGCTTGATCGCGTCCACCGCCTCGAAGATCGTCTTGTCGAACATGTAGACGCCGACGAGCGCCAGGTTCGACCGGGGCTGCTTCGGCTTCTCGACCAATCGGACGATCCGGTCGCCGTCCAGCTCCGCGACGCCGAATTCCTCGGGACGCGGGACGCGGGCCAGGAGGATCTCGCTGTTCGGACTCTCGGACCGGAATTCGGCGACCAGCTCCCGGATGCCGTCCAGGATCAGGTTGTCGCCGAGGAACATCACGAACGAATCGTCGGCCAGGTAGTCGTGGCTGACCTTGACGGCGTGCGCCAGCCCGCGCGGCGCGTCCTGACGGATGTAGGTCACGCGCGCGCCGAAGCGCTCGCCGCCGCCGACCGCGGCGCGAATCTCCGCCTCGGTGTCGCCGACCACGATGCCGATGTCGTCGATGCCCGCGTCCTTGATCGCCTCGAGGACGTAGAAGAGGATCGGCTTGTTCGCGACCGGGATCAGCTGTTTCGCGCCGGTGTGCGTGAGGGGCCGTAGCCGGGTCCCCTTTCCGCCGCTCAGAACGAGTGCCTTGATCGAACGCCTCCTTTCCTGGACCTGCTGGACCTGAAGACTAGACGAGCGCGGCGGCCCCGTGAACCGCTTCGGTAAAGGGCCGCACGGGCTGCCCGGACTCGTGCGCCGAGCCGGTGACGAGGAAGCGAGCCCCCGCGGCGGCCAGGGCCGCCGCCTCCGCCGGATGGCGAACGCCTCCGCCTACGATCACCGGGATCGAAACGGCGCGGGAGACCGCGCGGACCAGCGCGACCGGCACGGGCGCGGCCGCGCCGCTTCCGGCTTCCAGGTAGGCGGCCGCCATGCCGAGGCACGCCGCGGCTTGCGCGTGGCGCACCACGACGTCGGCGGCCTCCGCGGGAAGCGGCGCCGTGCCCGTGACGCGCTCGACGCTGCCGCCGCCGGGCGGGCCCACGAGCAGGTATCCCACGGCGATCGCCTCGACGCCCCACTCGAGCAGGAGCGGCGCGCCCTTCGTCTGCTCCTCGATCAGGAACCGCGGGTCGCGGCCCGAGAGAAGCGAGAGGAAGAACGTGGCGTCGACGTCGGGGCGAAGCTGGGCCGCGTTCCCGGGAAACTGGATCACCGGGAGCGCCGGCGCGCCCGCGCGGATCGCCTGGAGCACGGGCGCCGGATCGCGCTCGAAGGCCGTGCTGCTCCCGAAGAGGAGCGCGTCAGCCTCCGCCTCGACGCACTCGCGCGCCAGGGCCCGGGCGCGGTCCGGCGTCGCGCGGTCCGGATCGACGAGCACGACGTGCGCCGTTCCCCGGCGCCGGGTCGCCTCCAAGAGACGGGCCCACAGAGGCCCGCTCACGCGGCCCCCGCCGCCGAGCCCGCGGCCTTGAGGCGCTCCGCGGCGTAGGCGCGGCCCCGCGCCAGCACGTCCGGGATCCCCTTCGTGTCCTTCGCGCCGGCCACCGCCGACTCCTTCTTGCCACCCCCCTTGCCGCCGACGATCGACACCGCGTCGCGCACCCATTGATCCGCCGGAAGCTGCCCGACCGCCTGGGCGCCCACCGAGGCCAGAACGGAGAGCTTGCCGTCGATGGCGGCGGCGAGGAGCGCGGCCCCGTCGGGAAGCGACGCCCGGATCATGTCGCCCGCCTCGCGCAGCTCGTCGACGCTTCCCGCCTCCACCTCGGCCACGATCAAGGGTGGGCGCGATCCCTTCGCGGCGTCCACCAACTCGCGCACGCGCTCGCGGAGCGCCATCTTGCTCTGAAGCGCGTGGGACTGCTTGATCCGCTTCGCCTCGTCCTGGATCTGCGCGAGACGCTCGAGGAGACCCTCCTTGGGGGCGCCGAGGCGCTGCGCCAGGTCGCGGAGGAGCGCGCGATCCTCTTCGGCGTGCCGATAGGCCAGTGCGCCGGTGACCGCCTCCACGCGTCGGGTACCGGAGGCGATCGCGGCTTCGGATTCGAGCCTCAGGTATCCGATCTCGCCCGTCCGCCGGACGTGGCAACCGCCGCAGAGCTCGCGGCTCACCGTCCCGATGATCACCTGGCGGACGCGCTCGCCGTACTTCTCGCCGAAGAG
>Ga0075434_100002425_pt1 | contig 16382 bp, 16 predicted proteins | sample RhiMethybrSRZTD3_FD_75298 | JGI IMG/M metagenome (GOLD analysis project Ga0075434, IMG submission 75298) | Populus rhizosphere microbial communities from Tennessee, USA - Rhizosphere MetaG P. TD hybrid SRZTD3 | ecosystem: Host-associated > Plants > Roots > Rhizosphere > Soil | place: USA... | reverse complement strand
ACCGCTGCCGCCATCACAGCGGACCGAGCTTCCTGTTCCGCCAGACCTCGAAGCCCTCATCCTGCGCTGTCTCGAAAAGAAGCCTGCACGCCGCCCGCAAGACATCGACGAGTTGCAGCGCTTGATTCGACAGTGCCGCGTGGCGGCCGCCTGGGATCGCGACCGCGCCAGGGACTGGTGGCTGACGCATCTCGCAGAAATGTGTCAATAGGAAGGAATCAGGAATCAGGAATCAGGAATCAGAGAGACGGGCCAGCAGGCGTTCGGCGCGCTCGATAATGAAGGCTCGTCGACGCGTTGATGCCGATCGGGGTAGCGCATGCCACTGGTGCTCCAGATCGTCTAACGCGTCCACGGCGCTCAACCAGGGGTCGTTCGCGTAGCTATCGGCTTCCGCCAGTGCCCACGTTTCGCCTCGTCGTCCCAGGCGTCGTAGCTCGCTCAAGAATAGATATCCGTGCCCGTGATGCGAGGGAAGCCTGGCGTGACACATCTCGTGGATCAGGACGCGACGCTCGGCGCGCGGCGACAGGCCGGTCTGAATGAGGATTTGATGGCGCGACGGTTCATACAGGCCGTCACACCCGTGCTGTCGTGAGAGGTAGGCAGCGCGCCGCACCGCGCATGGGGCGATGCGGCCGTCAAAGAGCTGGGTATTCAGGTCGTCAAACTGCCGCTCGAGAACGGTCCTTGGGTGGTAGCAAAACACTCACGAGCACTAACGTTCGTGAGGGACGTTCCGAACGCAATTTTTTCGGACGTGCTTACTTGGCGTTGGCCTTGCGGCGCTCGGCCCAATACTTCTTCATTCGGCGGCTGACCTCTCGCTTCATTGCGGCCGACATCGGCTTACGACGACGAACCGGCCGGTCGCTTGCCGCCGCCGCCGCGCCGCCGCCACGCCGCAGTCCTGGAAATGCCCGATAGATGGCGGTAAGTTCCTGTTGCAGCTCCTGCATACGGGCTTGCGCGCCGCGCAGGGCGTATTGCTTGAGATCGAAAGTGGCCAAATGAAGCCTCCTAAAAGGTGGAGAGACAATCCGACATCCTATCAGCACACGCTGGGAGTAAGGAACGAGAAAACGGGAATGGTAAGGGTAAGGAGGAGGTTCTTCATTACCCACCGAGGAGCGTAATCAGTTCGTCGGTGTGCGCCGCCTTCATCAGCGCCGCCTGGCGATCCAGCTTCTGTGCCCGCACGAGCGCGGCCAGCGACTCCTCGAGCGTGAACGATCCCGCTTTGCGCGTGATCGTGATCTCCTGGTTGAGGTGCTGGAGCGCGTTCTTGCGAATGTGCTGGCGCGCGCCGTAGCTCACCATGAGCAGCTCCGCGGCCGGAACCAGCGCACCTGATGGCGTGCGCATCAGCGTCTGCGTCAGCACGGCGGCCAGCGCCATGGCCAGCTCCTGCCGGATGGTGTTTTGACGCTCGTTAGGAAATGCGTCGGTGATACGGCCGACGGTGGACGCGACATCGGTCGTGTGCACGGTGGCGAACACCAAGTGGCCTGTTTCGGCAGCCGAGAGCGCGATCCGCATCGATTCGGGATCGCGCATCTCGCCGAGCACGATGACGTCGGGCGCCTGGCGGACCGCGGCTCGCAGCGCGGTGGCGAAATCCGGTGAGTCGACGCCGATCTCGATCTGCTCGACGACGCACGTGCCGTGCGGGTGCTCGTATTCAATCGGATCCTCGACGGCGATGATGTGTCGCTGGTCGCGTGCGTTCATCTCGGCCACGAGCGCAGCGAGCGTGGTGGTCTTCCCCGATCCGGTCGGACCGCCGATCAGCACCAGCCCCCGCGGCAGCCGGCTCAATACCGAGATGTCGTGCGTGAAGTTGAGCTGTGCGAGCCGCGGAATTGTCGTCGGCAGCGCGCGAATCGCTGCAGCCGGACGTCCGCGCTCGTAGTGCAGGTTGACGCGGAAGCGTCCGAGGCCCGGACGCGAGAAGGCGAGGTCGACCGATTCGCCGGCGCGATGCCGCTCGAAGAGGCGGGTCGGGACGAGCGGCGCCACCGCCTGAAGAATGTGCGTGGCCTCGAGGGGCCCCGATGATGCGGCGACGAATGCGCCGCGGACACGAATCGTCGCCGGCGCTCCGGCCACGAGGAGCAGATCGGCTCCTGACAACTCCCGCATCCGCTTCAACCACTGAATCAACACGCCATCGTCGAGGCCGTCGTCCGGCGACGCGCGCCGCGCGTCGAGGCGAAGCTCCGACACCAGCTTGTCGAGATCCTCGATGGGGTCGTCGTCGAACATGACCGAGATGGAGCCAAGACTTTACCAAGATTTGGGGGATTTCTCGTAGGGCGCGCTGAGGACTTCGCACCGATGCGCCCCACAGACCGCGCCGATCCTGCCGAATCGCATCGATCGCTGCGGCATCGTCCTTGCCCAGCGGGTTTCAGAGCACGATCGCCACGACGCCGGGTGACGCCGACTCGATCGTGACAGCGGATCGAGTTGGGAGGGTGCCATGCGGAACCCCGATCGCTCGTTGGCGTTGCGTCTCGGCCGGGGGCTGCTGTTTGCGATCGGCATTGTGGGCGCCCTGGCGCTCCTCGATGCCGTGATCCTGTTCTTCGTCTTCCTCCTCGCAGCGATGTTCTCGGAGAGGCCTAGCCCCTACATCGGCATCGCCTTCGTCGGTTTGCCGATCCTCGCCGTTCTCGGCGCTGGCATCGCCGCGATCGTGTACGCGGTGCTGAGGGGCCGCGCCGAGGAGGTCACCGGCGAGTGGCGACCACGTCCACGTCCACGTGTGACTTCCGCGACGGAAGGAGCCGGAGATGGCGCGCTTCCGATCGTATGAACACCTGCTGAGGCTGGCCGCAGTCTTTGCCGCCGGAGTGGCGCTGTTTCTCGGAGCGCGATGGCTGCTGGTGCCTAGCGACTACGGCCGTCTCGGCGCGTATCGCGCCAGCGCGCTCGCGCAGAACCAGCTGCGCCCGATCGCCTACGCGGGTCAGGTGGCTTGCGTTGAGTGCCATACCGACGTCGCCGACCTGCGGCGCTCGAACGCTCATGCGCGCATCAGCTGCGAGAGCTGTCACGGCCCGCTCGCGCGCCATGCTGCCGATCCGGCGGAAGCGGTTGAGCGGCCCGATCCGCGCGCGACGTGTGCGGTGTGTCATCTCCCGTCGCCGGCCAAGCCGCCGTGGTTCAAGACGGTTGCGTTCACGGAGCATGCCGATCCGGGTCCGTGCACGACGTGTCATCAGGCGCATGCGCCAAAGCTGTGAAAGGGGAGCGGCGTGTCCATCGATCGCCGATCGTTCCTGCTCGAGGCCAGCAAGCTGATCGTGCTGACGGCGCCGGCCGCGGCCGCATGGGACTACGTGATCGCAGGCGCCGCCGAGCAGGCGCCGGACTACGACGCCAGCGCGCACTGGTGGGCGATGATCATCGATGTCGAGAAGTGCATCGGCTGCGGTCGCTGCGTGCAGGCCTGCAAAGCCGAGAACGGCGTGCCGCTCGAGCCGCAGTACTTCCGCACCTGGGTCGAGCGGTACGAAATCGATCCTGACGATCCCGAGCATCCACACGTCGAATCGCCAAACGGCGGGTACGACGGGTTTCCCGGTCCGACCAAGCCCGGCACCAAGACCTTCTTCGTTCCGAAGCTGTGTAATCAATGCGCCGACTCGCCGTGCGTCCAGGTGTGCCCGGTGGGAGCAACGTTCCGGACGCCCGACGGTGTGGTGCTGGTCGACAAGGAGTACTGCCTTGGCTGCCGGTACTGCGTTCAAGCGTGCCCGTACGGATGCCGCTATATCGATCCACGCACGCACACCGCTGACAAGTGCACGCTCTGCTATCACCGGATCACGAAAGGGCTGCAGACCGCGTGCGTGGAAGTGTGTCCGACCGGTGCGCGGTATCTCGGCGATCTGAAGGATCCACGCGATCCGATTCACGAGTTCCTGCGGACCCACAAAGTGCAGGTGTTGAAGCCGCAGATGGCGACGCATTCCAAGACGTTCTACAACGGGCTCGACGGCGCCGTGCGATAGGAGAGGGCGATGGACGGCATGCAGGGTTTCATCTATCCGAACGAAGCGGAGCTCCAATGGAGCATCCTGATCGTGCTCTATCCGTTCATCACCGGCCTGGTCGCCGGCGCGTTCATCCTCGCCTCGCTGGAGCGCGTGTTCAACGTGCAGGCCGTGAAGCCGACGTATCGGCTGGCGCTGCTCACGGCGCTGGCGTTCCTGATCGTGGCGCCGCTGCCGCTGCAGCTTCATCTCGGCCACCCCGAGCGATCGTTCGAGATGTACCTGACGCCGCATACGACCTCGGCGATGGCGATGTTCGGGTTCGTCTACCTCTGGTATCTGATGGCGGTGCTGGTCGTCGAGATTTGGCTCGAATACCGTCAGCAGATCGTGACCTCGTGGCAGCGGTCATCGGGACTGACGCGGATCGCCTACGGTGTGCTGGCCCTCGGTTCGACCGACATCAGCGCTGATGCGCTGCGCGTCGACGATCGCGTCGGCCGCCTCGTGACGATCGTCGGCATTCCATCCGCGTTCCTGCTGCACGGCTATGTCGGATTCATCTTCGGCTCGGTCAAGGCGAACCCGTGGTGGTCGACGCCGATGATGCCGATCGTATTCCTGTTCTCGGCCATCGTATCGGGCGTGGCCCTCGTCATGCTGATGTACCAGGCGATGGCGTGGTACCGACGGGTCGCTGTGGACATGACCTGCCTCGACACGATCGCCCGCTATCTGCTCTACGCGTTCCTCATCGATTTGTCGCTCGAGCTGCTCGATCTCGCGCATCGCATCTACGAGGCCGACGAATCGTTCAAGACGCTCGATTTCATGGTTCACACTCGTTTGTTCGTGTCGCAGATCGTCGTGCAGATCGTCCTCGGCACGCTGGTGCCGATCGCGCTGCTCGCCAGCATGCGGTGGGTATCGCGCGCACGTGTTCGCCAGGTCGTGTACGCGATCGCCGGCATGTTGACGCTCGTCGGCATTTTCGCGATGCGGTGGAACGTGGTGATCGGCGGCCAGCTGTTCTCGAAGAGCTTCCTCGGATACACCACCTACAAACTGCAATTCGCGACCCGCGAAGGCCTTGGCGTGTCAATCGTGCTTCTGCTCCTGCCGTTTCTGATGCTCGGCGGGCTCGTACGGCTGCTTCCGCCCTGGCCGCACGAGGACAGGGCGAACGCCGCTTGACCTTCTCACTGCCGACTGCTATTAAAGCGGCGCCTGAGACATATCAGTCCGCCTTCGCCTTCGGCTTCGGCGCGACGGCCCGCAGACGGGCCGTCGGTCGTACCGAGCGCGCGTGCATGCAGGGAGGCACCATGAGCTGGCGCACGGCCGTTATCACCGGTTTGATCCTTCTTTGCGCCGCGTCCGCGCGTGCGCAGTTCGATTCGGCGCAGATATCCGGAGTCGTGAAAGACACCACCAACGCCGTCTTGCCGGGCGTCGACGTCACGTTGACCAACGTCGGGACAAAGCTCGAGCGCCACTCGGTGACCAACGAGGCCGGTCTGTACACGTTCCCGAACGTGCCGGTCGGTGAGTACCGCATCACCGCAATGCTGTCAGGCTTCAAGCCGATCACGAAGGCGGGGGTGCAGGTCAACGCCGGGTTGAACATCAGGGTCGATGTGGCCCTCGAAGTCGGGGCGTTGTCGGAGACCATTCAGGTGCAGGCGGCGACGACGCTGGTCGACACGTCGGTGATCGGCCGCACGCTGCGCGCCGAGCAGATCGCCGAAACGCCGCTCAGCGGCCGGCGCGCCTCACAGGTGGCGCAGCTCGCGCCCGGTGTCGTCGGCGGCAACATGGGCGGCTCGGTGCCGACGGGCGTCGGCACGTTCGCCACCGGCGTGACGTCGATCAATGGCGGCCGCTCCGACGAGTTCATGACGACGATCGACGGCGCACCGTCGATTCGCGTGCGCGCCGCCGGCGGCTTCATGATGGGCGCGCAGAACTTCGACACCGTTGCTGAAGTGCAGGTGCTGACGACGAACTATCAGGCCGAGTACGGACGGTCGTCGGCCGGACAGCTGCGGCTCGTCACCAAGAGCGGCACGCAGAGTTTCCACGGCAATGGCTTCTGGTCGCATCAGGACGATGCCCTCGACTCCAATACCTGGACGCGCAAGCGATCTGGACTCGAGAAGTCGCCGCACAACTACAACGCCCAGGGCTTCACGCTCGGCGGCCCCATCTATATTCCCGGCGGCTTCAATGCCAATCGCCAGTCGCTGTTCTTCTACTGGGGCGAGGAGTGGCAGCGCGATCGTACGGTGGAAGAGCAGACCGCAATCGTACCGACCGCGGCGATGCGCAATGGCGACTTCAGCTCGCTGCTGCCCGGCCGCGTCGTTCGCGATCCGGCGACCGGCTTGCCGTTCCCCGGCAACATCATTCCTCCCGAGAAGATCAGCCCGCAGGGTCGCGCGCTGCTCAACGCCTTCCCACAGCCCATTGCCGGTTTCTCACAGGGCGCGAACAACTGGATCGGCAATCCCTCGGTGTTCAACAACCAGCGGAAAGACAGCGTCAAGATCGATTGGGTGCCGAACACCAGCAATCGTCTGGCCGTGCGGCACACGTGGGCGCCCAACGTCTGGAACGATCCCGAGCCCATGGGCGTGTACTCGACGATCTGGGACTATCCAGGCCGCACGCTCGCGGCGACGTTCACGAGCACGCTTTCGAACTCGCTGATCAACGAGTTCTCGTTCTCGTGGGGCTCGACCAGTCCGTCGAAGTACTTCGGGCAGCGCAACTGCGACTACTGCCCCGGCGGCGGAGAGGCGTTCCTTTATCCGCGTCAGCGTGACGTCGGCATCAACTACCCGTACTTGTTCCCGGGTACGAAGCTCGATCCGGACAAGATTCCGAACGTCTCGATTCAGGGCCTGACGGCGATCAACAACGCCGCCTATCCCGGCTCGTGGAACGACTTCGTGTTCTTGTGGGCCGACACGGCGACGAAGATCTACAAGAACCACGCGTTCAAGACCGGCGTCAGCATCGAGCGATCGGGGATGAACGATCGCATTCAACTCAGCTTCGCGCAGGCGCCGGCCACGACCAATCAGAACGGGTCGTTCCGTTTCTTCGACACCCGGGCGGGCGGCAGCGGCAGCGCCATCGCCAATGCAATGCTGGGTCTGTTCGACGACTACACCGAGTTCGGCAACAAACCGAACACCAAGTGGCTGGCGATGGCCTACGACGCGTTCGCGCAGGACAGCTGGAAGCCGACGCGCGATCTCACCCTCGAGCTCGGCCTGCGTTACTCGCTGTGGCAGCCATGGGGCACGACGAATCTGGCGATGGCGTCGTTCCAGTCGCAGTTCTACAGCGCCGCGACTGCACCGGTGATCGATCGGGCGGGCGGCTTCGTCGTGAGCGGCGATCGCTTCGACGGGGTCGTGCTTCCCGGCGACAGTCCGACCGATCAGGCGTTGAAGGATTTCCCGCAGCTCGCCGGTCTGCAGCGCCTCTATCACGGTGTGCCCAACGGCTTCTCTGAGACGCCGAAGAATGGATTCCAGCCGCGTCTCGGCATGGCCTACGCCATTGGCGATCAGACGACGGTCCGCGCCGGCGTCGGCCGATTCCTCAATCGCGTGCAGATCAACACCACGGCCGCATACGGCTTCAACGCGCCGCTGTCGGAGATGCAGACGGTGATCAATGGCATCGTCGATGCGCCCGGCGGCGCCTCGACGCGCAATTTCCCGCTCGTGGGCGCGATGCAGTCGCCCGATTTCACCAACCCGACGTCGTGGGCGTGGAATGCGACCGTCGATCGCCAACTGCCGTGGCAGATGCGCGGCTCGCTGTCGTATGTCGGCCGATCGGCGTCGAATCTCGAGCGCGCGCGCAATATCAACCAGTTGCAGACGGGCACCATCCAGGCGAATCCGGGCGTGAACGCCAACGCGCTGCGCCCGTTTCTTGGTTTCGGCAGCATCACGCAGTACGAGACCACTGGCACGTCGAAGTACAACAGCCTGCAGGCACAGGTCGAGCGGCGCGCGACACGCGGCGTCGGCTACAGCGTGGCCTACACGTTCTCTCGCACCAGAGACGATGGCAGCGGACGCGGCGACATCCTGCCGAACGCGTACGACGACAGCAACTACTACGGCATCTCGGATCTCGATCGCCCGCACGTGCTCGTGTCGCAGGTGCGCTACCGCTTCCCGACATTCGATTCGAAGCCGGCGGCGATGCGCTGGGTGCTCGGCCACTGGGATGTGTCGGGCATCTTCCAGGCGCAGTCGGGCGCACCGTTCAGCGTGACCACAGCGGTCGACGTGGCAGGTGTCGGCCCTGGAAGCGGGCCACAGTTCTACGAACTGGTGGGCGATCCCAACGCGGTCCGGACCGACTGGGATGACTCGCTCGCGCGCTCGACGTGGTTCGACAAGAGCGCGTTCCGCATTCCGACCACCGGCACGTTCGCGACGTCGCAGGCGAAGAATACGCTGCGCCAGCCCGGCTTCTGGGACATCAACATGTCGTTGCGCAAGGGCTTCGCCACCCTCGGTACACAACGCTTCGATGTACGCCTCGAAGTGTTCAACATCTTCAACCGTACGCGCCTCGGCAACGCGGTGACGAATCCGACGCTACCCGACTTCGGCTACATCACATCGCGCGTCGGCAACCGCACGATGCAGGTGGGGATGCAATACGTGTTTTAGAGCAGTTCCGAGGTTCGAAGTTCCAGAGTTCCGAGTTCGTGAGTGCCAGGTTCCGTCGAACTTCCGAACTCAGGAACTTCGGAACTCCGGAACTCTGACGCGAACTTCAGTCTTGCGTCAGGATCCGTTCATCTGACAAAGAATTAATCAAGACTTCAGATGCACCGCGCCGACGTCGCCCCTACGCTGGCTGTATATGGCGACGTTGCTCTCATTCTGTCAATGGCTCGGCAATACTCCGTTCAGCACCGGCATTCGCGAATCGACGTGGGTGTATCCGGTCATCGAATCGGTGCACGTGCTCAGTCTGTGTGTGTTCGTTGGTCTGCTGCTGCTCTGGGATCTGCGGCTCATCGGCGTGTCACTGCGCCGCGTGGCGGTATCCGAAGTATGGGCGTGGCTGATTCCGTGGATCACGCTGGGCGCGGGTCTCATGGTGATCAGCGGGCTGCTGCTGTTCGCTTCTGATCCGGTTCGCTTCTACGGCAACATCTTCTTCCGCCTGAAAGCGTTCGGTCTCTTCCTCGCGCTGCTCAACGCCGTTGCCTTTCATCTTGGCGTCGAACGGCGTCTGCCGGAATGGGATACCGCATCGGTGACGCCGCGCGGGGCGCGCGTGGCCGGCATGGCCTCGATCGGCCTGTGGGCGTTCATCGTCCTGACCGGCCGCTTCGTCGCGTACAACTGGTTCCCGCCGCTGTCGTAGCGCCGGAGGAGTCGCATGCAGACACTGTTTCAATGGATTGAACATTCCTGGCTCGGCACCTCCGTCAACGGATCGCTGTGGGCCTTCGCGGCGTTCGAAGCGGGGCACCTGCTGGCGCTCGCGGTGATCGGCGGCGCCGTGCTGGTCGTCGATCTGCGTTTGCTCGGATGGGTGTTCCCCCGCCAGACCGTGCGCGACGTCGCGCGCGAAGCGCGGCCGTGGCTGATCGGCAGCGTCATCGTCATGTTTCTCACGGGCGTGCCGTTGCTGGCGTCGCTCGCGTTCTCGAAGTATTACTTCAACGAAGCGTTTCGATTGAAGATGTACTTCCTCGCCGCGGCGCTGATCTTCACGTTCGCGATCCGTCAGCGCATCGCGCTCGGCGACCAGAGACGAGCCAACTCGCGCATGGCGAAGATCGTGGCGGTGGTGTCGGTGCTGCTGTGGTCTGGAGTGGGAATCATGGGGCGCGGGATCGGATTCTATTGAGACGGCGGGTCTAAAGACCCGCCTCTACGAGAGCTTCTCAGCGGCTGCCGTAGCGGCGCCTCTTTAGACGCGCCGGCAGTTTCATCGGTACAGCACGTACGTAAACTGTCCATGTAACCACGCCTCATTGGCGCGGTCGTCGTGCCGGCTGTCGATCGATTCGTGGAGGACGTGCGCGTAGCGTCCGCCGAGTCGCGCGATCTCCTGACGCAAACGTTCGTCGGTGTTCGCCATCAACTCGTCGTAGCAGCGATCCCAAATCTCGTCGCGATGACTGAGCGTCCCGGGGACGCGCCCGCTGACGGCTTCCAACGTGTGCTCGCCGATGACGTCCGCATCGACCGGCGGAAGATCGCGGTGCCAGAACACCGCCTTGAGGGAGTCCGTTGCCGAAGTGGTCATCAGGTCGTCTCCGGGATGCTGTCTCGACGTCAGGCGCTGGCTGCGACCGCCGCCTCCGCCGTCTCGCGCACGTCCGCAGCCTGTTTCGCGCGTACTGTCAACACCGGACAGGTGGCTGTTCTCACGACCTGCTCGGCGACGCTGCCGAGAATCAGGTGCGCGAAACCGCTGCGGCCGTGCGTGCCGATCACGATCAGATCCATCCCGCGGTCGGTTGCGTAGTCGACGATGGCCTGCGCCGGCGAGCCGGTGACGATCGCGGTGGACCCATGAAACTGCTTGCGATCGGCCGGCGGCAGCCGGCGCAGCAGACGGCGTCGCGCCTGCGAGAGCTCGGTGGCCCGCATGCTGTCGTAGACGGACGGGCTCATCTCCGCAACGAGGGCGTTGCCATAGGGATCGTCGAACACGTGCACGAGATGAAGCGACGCCCCGAGCGAGTCGGCCAGTGTTCGTGCGTAGGTCAAAGCGGCGTCCGACGTGTCGCTGAAATCCGTCGGCACCAAGATCCGTGTGGTCTTCCTCACGTCGCCCTCCTTCTCGCTCGCGCGAGGCGTCGGTTGTCACCAAGAAGAGCAGCCTTCGTACCAACTCGAACGCACACGCGTAGACGCGATGTCGACTGTGGAGAGCCGGCGGGGTGGGGGAATTTCCGCCGTAGCGGGTCTTCCTCCGCAACCCGAGGTTCGCCGGTGGTCAGGTGCGCAGGTGTTGACGTGCTCGCGTGCTTACGTCCCGAGCACGACGTGCCGCGCTTCTTTGAACGCGTGCGTCAGCTCTCCGCGCATGTCGGGGTGGGCGATACGAATGAGCCCCTCGGCGCGTTGGCGCAGCGTCAGCCCAAACAGGTTGACCGCACCATACTCGGTGACCACCCAGTGCACGTGGCCGCGCGTGGTCACCACGCCGGCGCCGGTTTTGATCGCCGGGACGATGCGACTGATCGCGCCGCCGGCGGCGGTCGACGGCAGCGCGATGATCGGCTTGCCGCCGCTCGACAGCGCGGCGCCGTGAATGAAATCCATTTGACCGCCGATGCCGCTGTAGATCCGGAAGCCGATCGAGTCGGCGACGACCTGGCCCGAGAGATCGACTTCGAGCGCCGAGTTGATGGCGACCACTTTATCGTTGCGGCGGATGATCGACGTGTCGTTGGTGCGGTTGCACGGGTGGAACTCGACGAACGGGTTGTCGTGGATGTAGTCGTAGAGGCGTTGCGTGCCCATCACGAAGGACGTGACGATGCGTCCGCGATGGATCTGCTTGAGCCGGTTGGTGACGGCACCGGCCTCCACCAGATCGACGACGCCGTCGGAGAACATTTCGGTGTGGATGCCGAGATCGCGGCGCGAGTGCAGCCGCGCCAGCACCGCGTCGGGAATCGCGCCGATTCCCATCTGCAGCGTGGCGCCGTTGTCGACCAGCGGCGCGACGTGATCGGCGATCGCTTCTTCGACTGCCGACGGCGTGGCCGGCTCGTGGGCGTGCAGGGGTCGTGACGATCGCATGAAGCGATCGACTTTCGAGAGCGGGACGAGGGTGTTGCCCAGTGTGCGCGGCATCCGCTCGTTGATCTCCGCCACGATGAGGCGCGCATTCTGCGATGCCGCCAACGCCGCATCCACCGACGTTCCCAGCGTGCAGTAGCCGTGCGAGTCGGGCGGCGACAGCTGCAACAGCGCCACATCGAGCGGAATCTGTCGCGTGCTGAAGAGAGCCGGTATGTCGGAGAGAAACACCGGTATGAAATCGGCGGCGCCGCTGTCGATCGCGGCACGCACCGGCGGACCGGCGAACAGCGACACCGAAAACAAGCGCCCGCGATGGGCCGGATCGACGAATGGTGCTGGTCCGCCCGTGTGAAGGTGGTAGAGGGTGACGTTCTCGATGTCGGTCCGTCGGGTCAGCGCGTCGAGGAGCGGGGTTGGCGTCGCCGCGGCACCATGCACGAACACCTTCATGCCGCTGGCAATCACTGCGACGGCGTCGTCGGCCGACACCGCTTTCTGTTCCCAGGCGATCATGCGATCGCACCACCACTCGTGACCCCACTCGCTACGGGCAGCGATAGCGTCACGATGGTGCCGCCGCCGGGCGGACAGTCGAGCGTCAGCGTGCCGCCGTGCATCTCCGCGGTGCGCTTGGCGATCGGCAGGCCCAGTCCGCCGCCTCGCGCCTTGGTGGTGAAGAACGGCTCGAGCACCTGATCCCTGATGTCCTGTGGAATGCCCGGACCACTGTCGCGAACCGCGATCTCGGCGAGCCTGCCGTCCCGCCGCAGCCCGACCTGGATGCGCCCCTCGCCGCCCATCGCCTGCACGGCGTTGAGCAGCAGATTCAACACCGAGGCGCGGATCATTTCCGCATCGACGTCGGCCGTGATCTCGCTGCCCTCGACCTTGAACTCGATGTGTCCCGCACCCGGGTCGCGGCGGACGATGGTGATCGCATCGCTGGCGAGCGCGCGAAGCTCGGTCGCGTGCAGCCGCGGTGCGCGCGGCCGTGCAAACAGCATCAGGTCGTTGATCAGCTCGCTCAACGAGTCGATGCGCGCCACGATGTCGTGCATCACCGGCAGCTCCGGATCGTCCCCGGCGCGTCGCGACATCAGAATCTGAATCGCGCCCTTCACTCCGGCGAGTGGATTGCGGACTTCGTGCGCGACGACCGCCGCCAGCTGACCGACCTGAGCCAGCGCTGCCTGACGCGCGAGCTGTTCTTCAGCCTGTTTGCGCGCGGTGATGTCGGCGCGAATGGCGATGTACTGATACGGCTTCGCCTGCTCGTTGAGGAACGGCACGATCGTCGTGTCGACCCAGTAGAGATGACCATCCTTGGCGCGATTGCAAATCTCGCCGTGCCAGACGTGCCCATTGGCAATCGTCCGCCACAGCTCGCGGATGAACTCTTTGGGGTGATGGCCCGAGTTGATGATGCGATGGTCCTGCCCGAGCAGCTCGTCGCGGCTATAGCCGGAGATCTGGCAGAACTTGTCGTTGACGTAGCTGATGCGGCCCGACACGTCGGTCGTCGCCACAATCGCCGCATGATCGAGCGCGCGCTTGATGTCGGTGAGCTGCTGAACGTGATCGGGGCCAGTCACGGCGTCGAGCGGCCGATGTGTCGATCCGCGCGCGCTGGATCGTGTCCGCTTCGCGACAAGTATACCGACCCGCCGCGCTGATGACGTTCGCCGCCGGCTTCGCAGGGTATCGGCGCGCCGACCTGGGGACTTGTTCCGAACGAGGGGAAATCTTCCGATGTCGGCGCCAGCGAGTCGTGAGTTCCGAGCCGCAGACGCGATCTGCCGACGGCATGACCGTTGCGGAAGGATGGAGCATGGGTCGCGAAGGCAGACCGGGATCGATGGTAACCACGAGGTGCCCGCACTGCGGGCTGCCGGATGTGCCGGCGTGGCCCGAACGCTCGGCGGTGATCGCGTGGTTCACCTGCCCGTCGTGCGGCCACGACTGGTCGGCGCGTCTGAGGAACGGCCATCCCGTCGCCGGGCAGGTGATCGAGGTGCTCGTCCCGCATCAGCTCCGTGCCTGACATCCTCGACAGCGACGCGCGGATATTCGTCGTAACGATAGGACCTGTCACGGTATACGCACCAGCGCCGACGAACTCTTAAGTCTGTCGTTGACGACGGCGGATGCTGCTGCTAGACTCTCGAAGTCTTAAATTTTTAAGAGTTCACGCCATACCGATGCCGCGCAAGCGTTCACCTGCTCTCACCGATGCCGAAGCGCGGGTGATGGCCGTGTTGTGGCAGCTCGGGACGGCCACAGTAGCCGATGTCGTCGACGCCCTTCGCAAGAAGCGCGCCGTGACGTACAGCACTGCGCAAACGATGCTGCGAATCCTCGAGGTCAAGGGCTACGTCGCGCACGAGAAGGTGGCTCGCGCCTTCATTTACCGTCCGCGCGTCGACGAACGACAAGCACGAGTGCGGGCGCTGCGCCAACTGGCGAACCGCCTGTTCGACGACTCGCCAAGCCTGCTGGTGCTCAACGTGCTCGAAGACGAGTCGTTGGATCCTGCGGAAGTCAGGCGACTCAAGAAACTGATCGAAGACGCGTGACAGGAGCTCGCGTGGACGTTCTTCTGAACTGGATCTGGCAGGGAAGCGTGATCGCGGTGGTAACAGCGATCGTGCTCGTCGCCATCGAACGTTCGCGCGCGCGCGATCGGTATCTCACCGTCTGGGCCGCCTTGCTGTCGGTGCTGGCCTTGCCAATCGTGGCTGCGCTCGGCGCGGCGCCTTCTGGTCCAGCCTCCGAGGCCGTCCTCCAGGCCGTGACATCGCCCGGCCCCGCGGGCTCGACGGCCGCTGTTCCCCTGTTGTCGGTGCCGGCCGCGTGGTGGACGTCGAACGTGACGATTGCTGCTCTCTGGCTGCTCTGGTCGTCGATTTCTGCCGTTCGTCTCGTGTTCGCAGCGCAGTCGCTGCGGCGTATCAAGCGCGGGTCGACGCGCATCGCGCCGGGACGACAGGTCAGGCTGCCGCACTGGGCGTCGGTGATGCGGCGCGGACGGCGCACCGAGCTGACGATGTCCGACGGCGTGCGAGCGGCGGCGGTGCTGGGCTGCGGATCGCCGACGATTGCCCTCGCCCCCGCGCTGCTCGATCAGCTCGACGATGACGAACTCGATCACATCGTCATCCACGAATGGGCCCACGTACAGCGGCGTGACGATCTGGTGCACCTCCTGCTGTCCTGCATCCGAGTCGTCGCTGGATGGCATCCGGCGGTCTGGTGGCTGGATCGTCAGCTTCAAAACGAACGCGAGATCGCGTGCGACGAGATGGCGGTTGCCGTCACTGGGTCGGCCAAGGGATACGCCGCCAGCCTGGTGAAGCTCGCGAGTCTGCCGGTCCTCCGGCCGTTGGGGCAAGCGGCGCTGCCGGCCATCGGCCCCGTCAGCCTGCGCCGACGTATCGTCCGCATCCTCTCGCGCAATCACGGCGCGACCGCAACGCTCTGGCGGCTCGCCGCCGCGGGCTCGAGCGCGGCGCTGTGCGTGCTGGCGATCATGCTTGGCGACGTTCGTGCGATCGAGGCGACCGTCGAGCGCGAGTTCGAGACGACTGTCGTCGACGCCCGGTCGCATGACATGATCGCGTCGCCTCTGTCTGCGATCGCGTCGAATGATCTGGCCTCGACTCAACAGTCCAGCGGGCCGTTGCCAGCGCTCAGAAGCGCCGACACGCAGCTTCGAGCGCGTGCGGCGGTTGCTCCGGTCGCTGCCGCGATGACGGCGCAGACCGCTGCGGCCTCCCACTCTATCGAAGGCGCGAGCGAGCGGACGGCCGAGACGATCGCCGCCTCTCGTGTCTCCGGGGCGCTGAGCGCGGCGGCGCCGCGTCCGCTGACATCATCCGGCCCTGCGACTGCCGCCGGGCCCATCGTTCCGTGGCGCGAGGTTGCGGCGGGAAGCGCCGCCGCTGGAGTTGCAGTGGGTCACCAATCGCAAGACGCCGCCGTGGCGTCCGCAGGCTATTTCACCCGGCTCGGGAAGCGAATCGCGAGCTCCTTCTAAAAGGACGAACGGCGTGCGCATACACCTCGTCAACCCGAGCGATTTATCTTTTGGTACTGCGGTCATCACACCGCGGTGGCTGTACGTCCTGGCGGCCGCGACGCCCGAGCGCTACGGCACACCCGCCGTCGTCGACGAGACGATCGACCCGTTCGATCTCGACACGGTGGCACCGGGCGACGTCGTCGGGATCGGCATTCACACCGGCAACGCGCTGCGCGGATATCACCTGGGGCGACTGGCCCGCGAACGCGGCGCGTTTGTCGCCTACGGTGGCATTCACGCCACGCTCTACCCGGAAGAAGTTCGCGAGCACGGCTCTGCTCATACCGTCGTCAAAGGCGACGGCGATCTGGTGTGGTCTCGAGTGCTGCACGACTGCGAGGCGGGAACGCTGTCGGAGGAGTACGACGGCGGACGCATCTCGGGCGAATCGTTCGTTCCGGCGCGATGGGACCTGCTTCCCGAGGGCAAGTACATGTGGGCGTCGGTGCAGACCGTGCGCGGCTGCCCCAAGCACTGCTCGTTCTGCTCGGT
>Ga0075434_100002422_pt1 | contig 16387 bp, 12 predicted proteins | sample RhiMethybrSRZTD3_FD_75298 | JGI IMG/M metagenome (GOLD analysis project Ga0075434, IMG submission 75298) | Populus rhizosphere microbial communities from Tennessee, USA - Rhizosphere MetaG P. TD hybrid SRZTD3 | ecosystem: Host-associated > Plants > Roots > Rhizosphere > Soil | place: USA... | reverse complement strand
GTCATCAACCAGCCCTCCGAGCTTGGCAGCGCAGCCTTCGCGAACCCGTCGGCCTTGCCGGAGAGCACAGCGACCGTCTCGGATGGAGGCACGACCGAAAATCCAGGATGGCGCGCGACAAAGGCGCGGATCTGGTCTCCGTTTTCGGCCGCAAGCACCGAGCAGGTGATGTAGGCGATCCGCCCGCCTGGCCCGAGCATCGGAGCCGCACGGTCGAGCACCTCGACCTGCTCGTTGATGCGAATATCAAGCGCGCCGGGGCGCATGCGCCATTTGGCATCCGGATTGCGACGCCAGGTGCCCGTGCCCGAACAGGGCGCATCGATGACGACGAGGTCCGCCGTTTGCTTGATATCGGAAAGCGCATCAGCCTCACCGCGAGGCTTCCGCACCTCGGCATTGTGGACACCGGCTCGCGACAGGCGCTCATGGATCGGCGCCAGCTGCCGTTTGTCATGGTCCGTTGCGATGAGCCGGCCCTTGCCCTGCATCATGGCGGCCAGCGCGAGCGTCTTGCCGCCGGCGCCTGCGCAGAGATCGATGACCTGCTCGCCGGGCTTTGCCGCCGAAAGCAGGGCAGCGAGCTGCGAGCCCTCGTCCTGGACCTCGACGAGCCCTTTTATGAAATCTTCTTCCGCATGAATGCCCACGTTGCGGGCATCGGCGGCAAGCGTAATCCGCGCGCCGATCGGAGACCAGGGCGTCGGCTTCGCGTCAAGATGGGCGAGCGAAGCGAGGACCTTTTCGCGCTTGGTCTTCAGCGTGTTGACGCGCAGATCCAGCGGCGCGCGTCGCGCCATCGCAACTGCTTCGGCAACACGATCATCGCCGAAAACAGCCGCCAGATGCGGATCGAGCCATTCGGGATAATCGCCGGCAACCCAGGGCGGCGCATCTTGCAGGGAGCGCGATTCGAGCGCGGTGCGCTCGGCCTCGGTCAACGGCTGCGGCGCGAAGCGACCGCCATCGCACAGCGCCGAGATCGCCGCCAGATCCAGGCCACGCTCAAGCCTGAGCATGCCAAGGACGCGGGATCGCGGAGTGTCTTCATCCATGATCCACGAGCTGGAGGCGCGCCGGCGCAGTACGTCCCAGACGAGACCCGCAATCGCCGCGCGATCGCCCGAGCCGGCAAAGCGGTGGGTTGTCCCCCATTCCTTCAGCGCTTGCGCTGCTGGAACGCGCAGCGTTTCGATCGTTCCCATCACTTCGATGGCAGCAGACAGTCTCGCTGGGGGGGTCATTCAGAGCTTTCTGGAGCTTTGGTATCTTGATGAAAATGTGAACTGGTTGTCATGATTTCGAGGCCCGGCCAGACTACTCTGCGATCGGCCTTTGGAAGGATGTTTGCATGAGCGAATTTCGCCTGACCCAGATTTCGGATACGCATCTTGCGCGACGCGCCCGCAAGCTCGCGCAAAACTTTGACAGGGTACGAGAATATATTGACAAGACACGCCCTGATCTTGTCGTCAATACGGGTGACCTCGCGTTCGATGGCCCGACGAACGCGGATGATCTGGACTTTGCGCGCTCGCTGCACGATGCCCTTCCAGTCGCCTGCCGCTACCTGCCCGGCAATCACGATATCGGCGACAACCCGACCCTGATCGGACCGGTCCCGACGGATCCAGTCACGGAAGCGGGTCGGCAAAGTTTCATCTCGATATTCGGCGACGATCGCTGGCGCTTCGATGCCGCCGGTTGGTGTTTTATCGGTCTCAATTCGCTGGTCATGAACTCGGGCCTCCTCAGCGAGGCCGAGCAGTTTGATTGGCTCGCATCGGAACTGACGAGCACGAACGGCAAACCGGTCGCGCTTTTCCTGCATAAGCCGGTCTTCCTCAATGCGCCGGAAGATCCCGAACTGGAGGCCAGCGCGATACGTTACGTGCCGATGCCGGCGCGCAGACGGCTCATTGAAACGTTGCGCGACGTCGACCTGCGTTTGATTGCGAGCGGCCACGTGCACCAGCGCCGCGACTTTACTTACCGCCAAACCAGACATATCTGGGCGCCGTCGGCGGGGTTCATCATCTCCGATGCGCGGCAGGAGCGCATCGGGATCAAGGAAGTGGGCCTGGTCGAGTACCGCTTCCAGCCAAACGGATTCGAGGTCCGTCACGTTCGCGCGCCGGGCTTGGTGGACGTCGACCTCGAAGAACTGCTTGACATGATACAGGCAAAGGCGCCGGCCATTTAGGAAAACCGTTGGTGTCTCGGCTCATTCCCTATCCGGACCGACGCGGACAAGCTGCTTGCCGAAATTGGCGCCCTTCAACAGACCCATGAAGGCAGGGGGCGCGCTGTCGAGGCCTTCGGTGACAAACTCCTTGTACTTGACCTTGCCCTCGCGCACCCACTGCGACATGTCGCGCAGGAAGTCCGAGTGACGCGCAGCGAAATCGCTGACGATGAAGCCGCGAAATGTCAGACGCTTGATCAAGATTGCGGACATCAGCGAAGCCGCCCATTTCGGCGGTTTTGCCTGCGTGTCGTTGTAATGCGCGATCAGTCCGCACACCGGAATGCGGGCGAACGCATTCAACAGCGGAAACACCGCCTCGAAAACCGCACCGCCGACGTTCTCGAAGTAGACATCGATGCCCTTCGGGCAAGCCTCTTTCAGCTTGGCGCCGAGATCGGGATCCCGGTGATCGAGGCAAGCGTCGAAGCCGAACTCGCGCGTAACATAGTCGCATTTTTCCTTGCCGCCGGCGATGCCAACCGCACGCGCCCCCTTGATCTTCGCGATCTGACCCACGGCCGATCCGACTGCGCCGGACGCCGCCGCGACGACGACTGTCTCACCTGCCTTCGGCTTGCCGATGTCGAGCAAACCCGTATACGCGGTCATACCGGGCATGCCGAGCACGCCGACAGCGGTCGATATCGGCGCCAGTTTCGGATCGATCTTGGTCAAGCCCTTGGAGTCGGAGACCGCATGCGTCTGCCAGCCGGCGCGCGCCAGCACGACATCGCCCTTCTTGAACTCCGGATTGTTGGAAGCGATCACCTCGCAGACCGTTCCGCCCTCCATCACACCGCCAATCGGCACCGGCTGGGCATAGGATGCCGCATCGTTCATGCGCCCGCGCATATAGGGGTCGAGCGAGAGCCAGACGGTTCGGAGCAGGACCTGCCCCTCCCCAGGAGTTGGTACGGCGTATTCCTCGATGCGGAAATCTGATGATTTCGGCTCGCCAACCGGACGCGACGCCAGCACGATCCGCTTGCCTTGGGGCATAGTTTTCCTCCTCCGCCTTGTCTGAGCGATAGACATTTAGCGACGAAGTTGCCGCAGAGGAAGACCGTAAGGGCCGGACCGCGTTCGCTTATGACCCACCGGGATAATTTGGGCTTTCTCGCGTGATCGTCACGTCGTGGACGTGGCTTTCACGAAGGCCTGCGCCCGTGATGCGCACGAACTGCGCCTTTTCGTGGAACTCCGCTATGTTGCGCGCACCGACGTAACCCATCGCCGCGCGCAAGCCTCCTGCGAGTTGATGCATAACATTGGACACGGGACCCTTGTAAGGCACCTGCCCTTCGACACCCTCGGGCACCAGTTTCAATGTGTCCTTGATGTCCTGCTGAAAATACCGGTCGGCCGAGCCACGCGCCATCGCGCTGACCGAGCCCATGCCGCGATAGGCCTTGTACGAGCGGCCCTGCCATAAAAACACATCGCCCGGCGTCTCATCGGTACCGGCCAACAGCGAGCCGACCATTGCGATGTCCGCGCCGGCCGCTAGCGCCTTTGCGAGATCGCCCGAAAATTTGATGCCGCCATCGGCGATCACGGGGACGTCGGCCTTCTTCGCCGCCTCGACAGCATCCATGATCGCGGTGAGTTGCGGAACGCCGACACCCGCTACGATGCGCGTGGTACAGATCGAGCCCGGCCCAATACCGACTTTGATCGAATCGGCTCCCGCGTCAATCAGCGCCTGCGCACCTTCCTTCGTTGCTATGTTACCGGCAATCACCTGCACTTCATTGGACAGCCGCTTGATGCGGTTGACCGCTTCAAGCACGCGCGAGGAATGGCCATGCGCCGTATCGACCACGATGAGGTCGACACCTGCATCGATCAGCCGTTCAGTGCGTTCGAATCCACCCTCTCCAACAGTCGTCGCGGCCGCAACTCGCAATCGCCCCTGCGCGTCCTTGCAGGCGAGCGGATGCGTCACCGCCTTTTCCATATCCTTGACCGTGATCAGGCCGACGCAACGATATTGATCGTCGACGACGAGCAGCTTTTCAATACGGTGCTTATGCAGCATCCGCTTCGCCTCGTCCTGGCTGACGCCCTCCCGCACTGTTACGAGATTTTCATGTGTCATCAGCTCCGAGATTTTTTGACGCGGGTCGGTCGCAAATCGCACGTCGCGATTGGTCAATATGCCGACGAGCTTGCCGGGTTTGCCGTTGCCGCCGCCGACCACCACGGGAATGCCGGAAAACCCGTGATCCTTCATCAGCGCGAGCGCGTCCGATAGCATCGCATCTGGGCCGATCGTGAGCGGATTGACCACCATCCCGGATTCGTACTTTTTGACTTGCCGCACCTGAGCGGCCTGTGCCTCGGGTTCGAAATTGCGATGAATGACGCCGACGCCGCCGGACTGCGCCATGGCTATGGCCATCCGCGCCTCGGTGACGGTGTCCATGGCGGAGGCGATGATCGGGATATTGAGCGGGATCGCGTGGGTCACGCGGGAGCGAATGTCGACCTCGGATGGCAGCACATCCGAAAGACCAGGTTTCAGCAGGACATCGTCGAACGTAAAGGCTTCGCGAAATCCGTGAAATCCCTGCGCCATCGTCAACTCCTTCTCGCAGCCGCCGCTGCTCTTGCAGTGATGAACACCGCCGTCCGGCGGCGCACCGGACGCCGCCGCCGAATCGAAGCCCATCGGTGGGGTTGACGCTGGTCGATAGCACGGTGCCGTAACGAATCAAAGCCCAACACGGGCTTTTCGTGACAGACCTTCCGTTGAATCAGCGCGGATAACCTGGCGGTGGGCCGTGCTGCCGGATCGCTTCTACCACCTCGCGATGCCTTCGCTCCTCCCGCTTCATATGGACAGCAATGATCGCGTGCGCTGGCGGCACCAGGAACAGGATGTGAGAAACCAGCCCGAAAATCACGCAAAACACGATCAGAACGACGTTCAGAATCGCCGAAAAAGGCTGCCCGTTCAGCAATAAGCCGACCGGCGGCAACAAGGCGGCAAGCACGTAGATCATCATCGAACCTCCAGCGCCTGCGGCGCGAAAGCGTCACGCAGGATTTAGGTGGTTTAACGCCGTCCGCAATAGCCTCCATTCCAGGAGGATGATACAGCCCATTGCCTGCCCTCGAGTCTTCCGCCGCGAGCGACATTTGATGAACAGACAACGCCTGATTCCGCTCGTCGTGGCGGCCGCGCTTTTCATGGAAAACATGGACTCGACCGTCATTGCGACCTCGTTGCCGGCAATCGCCGCCGACATCGGGACCAGTCCCCTGACGCTGAAACTCGCCATTACCTCCTATCTCCTGTCGCTTGCCGTCTTCATCCCCGCGAGTGGCTGGACCGCTGACCGGTTCGGCCCGCGAGTGGTGTTTGCCGTTGCGGTGGTCGTATTCATGGTTGGGTCGATCGGTTGCGCCTTGTCCTCCTCGGTCACTCACTTCGTCATCGCGCGCATCCTGCAGGGCATGGGCGGGGCGATGATGACACCGGTCGGTCGGCTCGTGCTGCTTCGGTCGATCGACAAGAGCGCGCTCGTCAACGCGATGGCGTGGGTCACCGTGCCGGCGTTGATCGGACCAGTAATCGGACCGCCGCTGGGCGGCTTCATCACAACCTATTTTTCATGGCATTGGATTTTTCTGATCAACATTCCGATCGGGCTCGTCGGCATCGTATTGGCGTTGAAGTACATTGATCCGATCAAGAGCATCGATGCCGAGCGGTTCGATCTGTATGGACTCGTGTTGGCGGGCATTGGATTGGCTGGAATTTCGTTCGGGCTTTCGGTCGCGGGGCTGAACCTGTTACCGTGGAAGGTCGTCGCCGCGCTGATCGGAATCGGCTCGATCTCGATGACGGTATACGTGCTGCACGCGCGACGGACGGGATCGCCCGTGCTCGATTTTTCATTGCTCCGGCTTGCCACCCTGCGCGCATCCATCATCGGCGGATTCATGTTTCGGCTCGGGATCGGCGCGTTGCCATTCCTGTTGCCGCTCTTGATGCAGGTCGGCTTCGGATTATCGCCGTTTCAATCGGGGCTCGTGACGTTTTCCTCCGCCGTCGGGGCCATGGGCATGAAGACAGTAGCAGCGCGGATCATCCGCACCTTCGGCTTCCGCTACATGATGACGATCAACGCCGTGATCAGCGCTGTCTTCATTGCCGCCTGCGCTCTGTTCACGCCTTCAACGCCGCTCCTGCTGATCATGATCATCCTGGTGGTGGGCGGATTCTTCCGTTCGCTGCAGTTCACTGCGATCAACACGGTTGCTTATGCCGAGGTCGAACCAGGGCAGATGAGCCGGGCGACCACCCTAGTGAGCGTCAATCAACAACTGGCGGTCTCGGCAGGCGTCGCGGTCGGCGCTTTTTCCGTCGAAGCCACGATGTGGCTGCGTCACCAGGACGAATTGAATGCCACCGTTTTCGCGCCAGCGTTCCTGATAGTCGCCCTTACTTCAGCATTGTCGTCCTGGTTTTTCTGGCAAATGCCTGACGACGCGGGCCACGAAATCTCCGGTCGCAAGGCGCTCGCGATATCGAGCCGGAAGGGAGCCGCGAAAGAGGTCGCGCTTGCGGCCAGCGAAACGACTGAAGAGGTCCGGGATCAGAAACTTTAGCCTCGAAATCCCGCCGCCAGCACGTAACGCTCGGACGAATCCTGCCGGCTTGCAGCCGGCTTCACGTGGCGGACGCTGCCAAAGCCGCGTTTCAATTGCGTCAGCAACTCAGCATCCGCGCCGCTTTGGAGAGTTTTTGCCAGAAAGCTCCCGCCCGGCTTCAAAACCTCAGACGCGAACAAGGCCGCGGCTTCCACCAGACCAACGATGCGCAACTGGTCGGTCTTGCGATGACCCGTGGTGTTGGCAGCCATATCGGACAAGACGATATCCGCGCGACCGCCAAGCATCGAGATCAGCTTTTCCGGCGCGCCCGGATCGAGAAAATCCACCTGCGCAAATTGGACGCCGGCAATCTGGGGCATCTCCAACAGATCGATCGCAACCACCCGGCCTTTTCCCTCTCCAGCACCGACACGTTTCGCGGCAACCTGGCTCCAACCGCCGGGTGCGGCTCCAAGGTCGACCACCGTCATGCCCGGCCTCAACAGGCGATACTTGTCGTCAATTTCGATCAGCTTGAAGGCTGCGCGCGAGCGAAAGCCCTCGCGTTTGGCTTGCGCCACGTAGGGATCGTTCAGTTGCCGGTCCAGCCACAGTTTTGACGACAGCTTTCGTTTACCGCCTGTTCTCACCGCTACATGCAACCGGCCCGTCTTATCCTTCGCCATGACACAAGTCCTATAGCGCGCCGTCCTCGCGCATCATCTCGACGAGCATACCTTCACGTAGGCCTCGGTCGGCAACGCGCAGACGCGGCAGCGGAAAGGCGCGGCGGATGGCGTCGAGGATCGCACACCCTGCCAGCACGAGGTCGGCCCGATCGACGCTGATGCAATTGTTGTCAGCGCGGTCCTGGTAGCTCATGCCGAGCAGGCGGTTGATGGTGTTGGTGATATCATCGTGATCCATCCAGATGCCATCGACTCGTCGGCGGTCGTAGCGCGGAAGGTTGAGGTAAATGCCAGCAAGCGTTGTGACCGTGCCGGAAGTGCCGAGCAGGTGCATGTCACGGACATCGCGGCCGTGCTCGGCGGCGAAGGGAACGATGTGCGAGGCGACCTCGCCGACCATTCGGTCATAGATCTTTCGCGTAACATCCCTGCCGCCAAAATGCTCAGCGAGCGTGACCACGCCGAGCGGGATCGATATCCAAGCCCTGGTGCTTGGCTCGGCGTGGGCATCGGTCGGGTCGCGTTCAATCCGCACCAGTTCGGTCGAACCACCGCCGATGTCGAACAGGATCGCGCCGCGACCCTTTGGATCGAGCAAGGGCGAGCAACCGATCACCGCAAGGGCTGCCTCGGTTTCACGATCAATCACTTCCAACCGAATTCCCGTTTCGGCAGCGACACGGTCGCGAAACCCTTCGGCATTCGCGGCGGCGCGGCAAGCCTCAGTCGCAATCAGGCGCAGACGCCTGGCCTTCCTGCTCTCGATCTTGTCGCGGCAGATCGAAAGTGCCGCGATCGCCCGTTGTATGGCCGCCTCGCTAATGTATCCCGTTGCGGAAACGCCCTCGCCCAACCGGATGATTCTCGAGAAGGAATCCACGACGCGGAATCCATCGCCGGAGGGGCACGCGATCAGGAGCCGGCAATTATTGGTCCCCAAGTCAAGCGCCGCATAGACCGTGTTTCCGGGGACATGGTCCGGGCGTGCCGCGCCGGCGGCGGTCGCCGCATCCGGCCTTTGCAGGTCTTCGCGCGCCATGAGGCCGTCGCGAAGCCGCGTGTCCTGATTCATTCAAACTGTCTTTCCGCGACCGTTACCGGCCAGCCTGGAAATGGGAATTTCTGTTCACGGAAACTTTAGCAGCGCCAAATGGCCATGCAACTCCGCTACATAGGACTATTGCCCAAACGGCCATTGTCGCGGGCACCCCGGCACGTTATCTGGCCGGCAGACGCGAAATCGCGTCAAAAGCAGGTTCTTTTCTCATGCAGCACCACACTTCGCCCTCGTCTCTCGAAAATGCTATTGCACTGCAAAAATACGGCGTCGGTCAGCCTGTGCGTCGCAAGGAGGACGACACCCTGTTGCGCGGCATGGGCAAATACACCGATGATTTTTCACTTCCCCGTCAGGCCTACGCGTGGATAGTCCGCTCCAGCCACGCGCACGGCATTGTTCGCCGCATTGACACCGCGGCGGCCAGCGCAATGCCTGGCGTATTAGGCGTCTGGACAGGCGCGGATCTCACGAGCGCCAACTACAAGCCCTTCATTTGCGGCCTGCCGCTCAAGAGCCGCGATGGCTCGCCGCTGCTGCAGACGAATCGCATGCCGCTTGCTGTGGACAAGGTTCGTTTTGTCGGCGACCCCCTGGCCTTTGTGGTCGCGGAAACGCTGCTGCAGGCACGCGATGCCGCGGAAGCCGTCGAAGTCGACATCGAAACGCTGCCGGCGGTGACGGATGCCGCGGAGGCTGCAAGGCCCGGCGCACCGCAGCTCTACGATCACATCCCCAACAACGTGGCGTTGGATTTTCACTATGGCGACACCGCCAAGATAGATGCCGCTTTTGCAAGTGCGGCGCACGTGACAAGACTTGATATGGTCAACACGCGCGTTGCCGTGGTGTCGATGGAGCCGCGCGTGGCAATCGCGCACTACGACAAAACCAGCGAGCGCTACACCATTCAGGTTCCCACTCAAGGCGTATCCGGCAACAAGGCGATCATCGCCAGGATCCTGAACGTGCCGCCGGAAAAGGTTCGCGTGCTGACGGCCAGTGTCGGGGGCTCGTTCGGCATGAAGAACCTCAACTATCCTGAATACACCTGCATCCTGCATGCGGCGAAGGCGCTGGGCCGTCCGGTGAAATGGACGGATGAACGTTCGACCAGCTTTCTGTCCGACAGCCACGGTCGCTCGCAGATCATCCACGGTGAGCTTGCGCTCGACGCAGACGGACGGTTTTTGGCGGTGCGACTCTCGGGCTATGGCAATCTCGGCGCCTATATTACGGGAGTTGCGCCCGGTCCGTTGTCGCTGAACACGGCGAAGAATCTCGCCAGCGTCTATCGCACCCCTCTGCTCGGCGTCGACATCAAGACGGTCGTGACCAACACCACGCTCATGGGCGCCTATCGCGGCGCGGGCCGCCCCGAAGCCAACTATTTTATGGAGCGGCTGATCGACCGCGCCGCTGACGAGATGGGCATCGATCGCCTTGCCCTGCGCAGGCGCAACTTCGTCAAGCCCGCGCAACTGCCGTTCTTGGCGGCTTCCGGCGTGACGTATGACAGCGGTGATTTTGCAAGTGTCTTCAACAAGGCACTGGAGATTTCGGACTACGCCAACTTCGCCAAGCGCAAGAAGGAAAGCCGCAAGCAAGGCAAGCTGCGTGGGATTGCCGTCGGTTCGTATCTCGAAGTTACCGCACCTCCAAGCGGCGAACTCGGCAAGGTCACCTTCGAGCCGGACGGGACGGTTACGCTCACCACCGGGACCCTTGACTATGGCCAGGGTCATGCCACCCCGTTCGCGCAAGTCTTGTCAGCTCAACTCGGCTTGCCCTTCGAGAAGATAGTGCTGGAGCAGAATGACAGCGATCGAGTCCGTTTCGGGAATGGAACCGGTGGCTCTCGCTCGATCACGGCGAGCGGCACGGCCATCGTGGAAGCCTCCCAACATGTGATTGCCAAGGGAAGACAAGCGGCTGCGCACATCCTCGAAGCCGCGGAAGGCGATATCGAGTTCGCCAACGGCCGCTTTACGATCACCGGCACGGACCGCAGCATCAGCATCATGGAACTTGCCGAGCGCCTGCGCGAAAGCAAGATGCCGGAAGGAGTGCCCTCCTCGCTCGATGTCGATCACGCCACCAAGGAGATTCCGTCGACCTTTCCCAACGGCTGCCATGTCGCAGAGGTCGAGATCGACCCCGATACGGGCGTGGTCCGAATCGTCCGCTACACCGGCGTCAACGATTTTGGCACCATCGTTAATCCGATGATCGTCGCCGGCCAACTGCATGGCGGCGTCGCCCAGGGCATCGGCCAGGCGTTGATGGAAGAGATCAGATACGATTCGAGCGGACAGCCGATCACCGGCTCGTTCATGGACTACGCGTTGCCGCGCGCGGAGGACATACCGCCCATTGCAATCGGCGACCATCCCTCGCCAGCAAAGTCCAATCCGCTGGGCACCAAGGGGTGCGGTGAAGCTGGTTGCGCCGGCAGTCTGGCAACGATCGCGAATGCAGTGCTCGATGCGCTCTCCGGCTATGGCATCAAACAGCTCGAAATGCCTCTGACGCCGGAAAGAGTCTGGCGCGCGATTTCGGATGCAAAGGCTCGCGCTGCGCGGGCTTCACCCGCCCATCTGCCGCCTTCGTAAGAGAGGACCTTTCGGTAGCACCGGCTCGCTTGGGTCAACCTGCCAAATGGCGAATGCTCCTTACGCCGCGGCCTGCTCGCGTGGTTGATAAATCGCGATGTGCCAGCAATGCGCAAGCGGGGTTTTGCCGTTCGCGATGATCAAGGCGTCGAGTTCGACGAATCTATGGCCCTTCTTTTCATAATTGCCGACGACCCGTGCACGCGCCGTCAATTCGTCGCCGACATGTGCTGCTGACAGCATTTGCATTTTGCTGCCGACGTGTATCCACGGACCCAGGATGGCGTTGTCGACCAGAACCTTGTTCATCATGCGCTGCAAGAGTCCCGGGTGGCCGAGGCCTTCGCGAGAATAGATATGGTCAGCCTCCCTGATATCGGCGAGATATTGCTTCGCAGCCTCGCCATTCCAACCGCGCGGGACGGTGCCGAGCCATTTGTTGAGTTCATACGATGTGGCATTCACCGGCCTGCGCTCGGCAACAGGGGCAACGTCCAAGAAATCAGCCAATGCAAAGTCTGGCGCGGATGAAGGCAGTGATGCGCTGCCAGTCGCACAGAGTTCGCCGCGGCTTTCGACTTCAAGTCTCAGCACGCCGCCCCTCTCGATCGGGCTGACTTCAGCGACCTCACCATCATAAACCGGCTTGATAAAGCGCGCCTCGATCAGGCCACGCTCCAGGAAGGCGCGGCCCCATCTTCGGACCGGCAGATGCATCATATAGGCCATCACGTCGACGCCGGGGACGAGGCCGCCGGAAAAGCCATAGCGGCGCGCGACCGTATCGTCGTGGATCTTGTTCTCGGATTGTTTTGAAGTGTTGTGGGCCGAGACGCGGTAGGTCTCCGACGCGCCGGACATGCCTTGGTTCTCCAATTTCAAGATTTGCTGGCCGCGATCCTACGCCAAGGAACTGGCCCGGCAAAGGCCGCGTTTTGCTCGCTATTTTCTGCCCGATGGAGTACCCACGCGCCACAATCCCGCTTGAACCGTCGTCATGGCGCCGCCGCTCATTCAACTCAAAGATATCGCGCTGACCTTCGGTGGCACTCCGCTGCTCAGAGGTATCGAGCTTAGCGTCGCGCCTGCCGAGCGCGTCTGCCTGGTCGGCCGCAACGGCTCCGGCAAGTCGACCCTGCTGCGGATCGCGGCCGGCCTGGTCGAGCCCGACCGCGGAAGCCGGTTCGTGCAGCCCGGAGCGACGATCCGCTATTTACCGCAGGAACCGGATTTTGCCGGTCATGCGACGACGCTGTCCTATGTTGAGGCGGGGCTAGGCCCTGGGGATGATCGCTATGCGGCCCGCTATTTGCTCGAACAGCTCGGCCTTCGCGGCGATGCCGATCCAGCGCAACTGTCCGGAGGGGAAGCGCGCCGCGCGGGGCTGGCGCGCGTGCTGGCGCCTTCGCCTGATATTCTCTTGCTTGACGAGCCGACCAATCATCTTGATTTGCCGACAATCGAGTGGCTTGAACGCGAGCTCGATCGAAGCCGCAGCGCGCTAATCGTGATCAGCCACGACCGGCGCTTCCTCACAAATCTTACCCGCTCTACCGTCTGGCTCGATCGCGGCGAGATCAGGCGGATCGACCGCGGATTTGCGCACTTCGAGGCATGGCGCGACGAAACTCTCGCCCAAGAAGAGCGCGAGCAGCACAAGGTCGACCGCAAGATCGTCAATGAAGAGCATTGGCTCCGCTACGGCGTCTCCGGCCGCCGCAAGCGCAACGTCAAACGACTTGGAAATCTCGTTGCGATGCGAGAGGCGCGTCGAGCCTATCGAGGCGCCGCGGGCAGCGCCAATCTCGCCGCAGCGGAAGCCGAAAAGTCCGGCAGGTTGGTGATCGAGGCAAAAAACATCGGCAAATCATACGGTCATCGGAAGATCGTTGAGAATTTTTCCATCCGGGTGCAGCGTGGCGATCGGGTCGGCGTTGTGGGTCCGAATGGCGCCGGCAAGACCACGTTGGCAAACCTTTTGACGGCGACCGATGGGCTCGATAGCGGCAGTGTCAGGCTCGGCGCCAACATCGCCATGGCAACGCTTGATCAGCACCGCGAAAGCCTTGATCCCAAGGCGACGCTCGCCGAAGCGCTGACTGGCGGTCACGGCGATCAGGTCATCGTCGGCGGCAAACCAAAACACGTCGTCGGTTACATGAAGGACTTCTTGTTCGCGCAGGAACAAAGAGGAACGCCGCTTGAGGCCTTGTCCGGCGGCGAACGCGGGCGGCTGATGCTGGCGCGCGCGCTGGCGAAACCATCCAATCTGCTCGTGCTGGACGAGCCTACCAACGATCTCGACCTGGAAACGCTTGACGTGCTGGAGGAGATGCTCGGCGACTACGAAGGCACGGTGATTCTGATCAGCCATGACCGCGATTTTCTCGACCGGGTCGTTACATCCGTATTTGCGCCGGACGGCAGCGGCAAATGGATCGAATACGCCGGCGGCTATACCGATATGCTCGCACAACGCGGATCCGATCTGACGCGCGAGACTGCCAAACCGGCCGTCATCGAAGAAAAGAAGGAGTCGAGGCCTTCCGCACCCGCGGGCGCGTCGAAGCGCAGGCTCAGCTTCAACGAAAAGCACGCGCTGGAGACACTGCTGAAGACAATCGCAAGCTTGCATGCGCTGATCGAAAAACAGCAGCGGCTGCTTGACGACCCCGACCTCTACCAAAAGGATCGCAGGACATTCGAGCAGGCTTCCGCTGCAATCGCGGCTGCTCAGCAGAAATTGGCCGCGGCCGAAGATCGCTGGTTGGAGCTTGAACTGCTACGCGACGAAATCGAACAGGCATAGACCCATGACCACACCGCTCGCTGCAAAAATCGCCCGCGAATATGGCACACCCTGTGCCGTCATCGACATGGACAAGGTCGAGCGGAACATCACCCGAATTCAGAAGGCGTGCGATGCCGCCGGTGTCGCAAATCGCCCCCATATCAAGACTCACAAGAGCCCGCTGCTTGCAAGGCTGCAGGTCGCTGCCGGCGCCAGGGGCATAACCTGCCAGAAGCTCGGCGAGGCCGAGGTGATGGCGCAGGCCGGAATAGACGACATTCTCATCTCCTACAATCTTCTTGGCGACGAAAAGATGGCCCGGCTTGGCGCGCTGCAGAACCAGGCCAGCATCACCGTAACGGCCGACAATTCGGTGGTCGTTGCGCAACTGCCTAATGCGGCTGCAGCTTCCGGCCGACCGCTTTCGGTGGTGGTCGAATGCGACACCGGGCGCAAACGTGCCGGCGTCGAGACGCCACAAGAAGCGGTCCAACTCGCGTGCGAGATCGCGGCCGCCAAGGGCCTGAAGTTTGCGGGCTTCATGCTTTATCCGACCGAAACCGGATGGGCGGAGGCGCAGAAGTTTTTTGACGAGGCGCTATCAGGCGTGCGCGCGCAGGGTCTCACGACGGAGATCGTCTCGACTGGCGGCACACCCAACATGAAAAATATCGGCAAGCTGAAGGGCGCGACTGAACATCGCCCCGGCACCTATATCTACAATGACCGCATGCAGGTTGCAGCCGGGGTTGCGACCTGGGACGATTGCGCACTGAACATCTATTCCACGGTCGTGAGCCGCGCTGCTCCCGAGCGCGGCATTCTGGATGCCGGCTCGAAAACGTTGACCTCGGATTCCGGCGGCGGGCTCGACGGCTTCGGGCTGATCCTCGAGCATCCCGAGGCCAGGATCGCACGCTTTGCCGAAGAGCACGGATTCCTTGATCTCGCACGCAGCAACACCCGGCCTGGTGTGGGCGACGTCGTCCGGATCGTCCCCAATCACGTCTGCGTTGTCGTGAACATGATGGATGAGGTGGTCATGGTACGCGGTGAGGAGATCGTCGGCGTGCTGCCGGTCGCGGCGCGCGGGAAGCTTCGCTAGCGCGCGATCGCTTCAGGTCGAAACGCAATCGCATTCTAGAGCTTTGCACCGGCCCGCGCCGCAGCCTGACCGACGTATTTTTGGGTCTGCTGGAACGCGTTTTCCAATGCCTTCGCGGTCGACATGTCGCCGATCTCGGAAAAACGCGCGGCGATCCCATCCGGCGTCCATTCGGACTGCGGCAGGTTGATGCCCTCGGTCTCCATGATCCGGATCAGCGCAAATGAGCCCGCACCCGCACCCATGATCGTGCGCGTGGGCGCATCCTCACTGAGCAGATACTCCACGGCAGGCGTAATGGCTTCAGGTTTCATCAGCGACAGCGCCTGCGGCGGCAACAGCTCTTCCGTCATACGTGTCGCCGCGGTCGGCGAGATGGTATTGACGCGAATGTTGTTCTTGCGCCCCTCCTCCGCGAGCACGTTCATGAGCCCGACCATGCCTGCTTTCGCGGCGCCATAATTCGCCTGGCCGAAATTACCGTAAAGACCCGACGACGAGGTCGTCAGCACGATCCGGCCGTAATTTCTTTCGCGCATGCCGTCCCACACTGCCTTGCAGCAATAGAAGGTGCCGACGAGATGGACCTGCAGGACCTTCGAAAAATCGGCAAGCTCCATCTTGCCAAACGACTTGTCGCGCAGGATGCCGGCGTTGGCGCAGAGCAGATCGACGCGGCCCCACTTCCTGGTTGCGCGCTCGACCATCGCTTGGACCTGCTCGAAATTCGAGATGTCGGCACCGTCAGCCATCGCAGTGCCGCCCGCTTCGCGGATTTCCTCGACGACGCTTTCCGCCGGCGTCATCGACCCGCCGGTGCCGTCACGCGCGCCGCCGAAATCGTTGACAACGACCTTGGCGCCTCGGCCCGCTAATCCCAGCGCATGCGCGCGCCCGAGACCATTGCCCGCGCCGGTCACGATGGCGACGCGTCCGTCAAACCTGATTGTCATAGGTGATGCTTCCTGCAGTTTTCACGCGAAATAGATGAGGCCGATCCAGTCGGCAACAAGCGCGGGTCTGTCTTCGCCCTCGATCTCGACGGTGACATTGGTGCGCGATTGCAGCTCCTTCGGCTTTCGCAGCCTTGCCTCCGCCAGCACGAAGCGGCCGCGGACTCGCGAGCCTGCGCGCACAGGCGAGATGAAGAGCAGTTTGTCGAACCCGTAGTTGACGCCCATAGTGGTGCCCTCGATCACAGGCATCACTTCGTAGGACATGATGCTCAAGAGCGACATGGTGAGAAAGCCGTGTGCGACCGTCGAGCCGAACGGCGTTTCCTT
>Ga0075434_100002420_pt1 | contig 16390 bp, 13 predicted proteins | sample RhiMethybrSRZTD3_FD_75298 | JGI IMG/M metagenome (GOLD analysis project Ga0075434, IMG submission 75298) | Populus rhizosphere microbial communities from Tennessee, USA - Rhizosphere MetaG P. TD hybrid SRZTD3 | ecosystem: Host-associated > Plants > Roots > Rhizosphere > Soil | place: USA... | reverse complement strand
GCCGAGCGCGTGCGCCGATTTGGCGATAAAGAAAATTTTTGGGAAATGGGTGAAACTGGTCCCTGCGGCCCCTGCAGCGAAATTCATCTCGACCGCGGGCCAGAGGCCTGCGACATACGAGGGACGCCCGGCCATGAATGCCGGATTAACGGCGACTGCGCGCGTTACATCGAGCTCTGGAACCTGGTTTTTATTCAATACAATCGCACGGAAACCCGTGAACTGGAAGAACTGCCGTCGAAGCACGTCGACACCGGAATGGGACTCGAGCGCATTACCGCGGTCCTGCAAAACGTACTGTCCAACTACGATATCGACTATATGCGCGCGCTCACGGCGACCACAGAACGGATCGCCGGGAAAAAATACGGTGCCGATCCGGCAGCCGACATTTCTTTTCGCGTCATCGATGATCATGCCCGCGCAGTAAGCTTCTTGATTGCCGACGGTGTCATGCCGAGCAACGAGGGCCGCGGCTACGTTTTGCGCCGACTGCTGCGTCGCGCCGCCCGTCACGGTCGGCTCCTCGGTCTAAAGGACCCTTTCCTGCACGAAGTAGCCAAAACCGTATCGGCTGTACTGGGCGACGCTTATCCCGAGCTCCGCGCGGAAAAAGAGCGTATCCGCGAAGTCATCCGAATAGAGGAGGAGCGGTTCGGGGAAACGTTGGAACGAGGTTTGGGTTTGCTCGAAGAGGAAACGGTAAAGCTCAGATCGGAAAAAAACCGTATGCTCAGCGGTGAGATTGCCTTTCGGCTGTACGACACTTACGGCTTTCCACTCGATTTGACCGAAGACATTCTGCGTACTGAAGATATCGCCGTCGACCATGCCGAGTTCGACAAATTGATGGAAGAGCAGCGCATGCGAGGACGTGAAGCTCGCGTGGTTACGCTGAATGTTTACGATCAAGTATCGGCTACTGACGCTGTTCAAAGTCGCTTTATCGGCTACGATCGCCTCCAAACAGAGAGTGAAGTTCTCGCGATCTACAGCGGCGGCGCGGGAAAACCGGAGGCTGTGGAAGGAGAGGATATCGATGTATTAACCGCGGAAACTCCGTTCTACGGCGAGTCCGGCGGTCAAGTCGGTGATCGCGGTATAATCACCACCGGGAGAGGTGATCTGATCGAAGTCTTTGATACGCAGCACCCAACGCCACAGCTGATTTCACATCGGGGCAGGGTGAAAAAAGGCCGCGTTCAGGTCGGTGACAAAGTCTTTCTGCAGGTCGACTCACACTATCGGCAGAAAACCAGGCTCAATCACTCGGCAACCCATATTTTGCATTCCGTGTTACGTCGGGAGCTTGGGCCGCATGTGCACCAGGCGGGATCCCTTGTTGCTCCGGATCGGCTGCGCTTCGATTTCAACCATACGGGAGCCATTCCAGAGGAAAAGCTCGAAGCGATCGAGACCGCGGTCAACCAACACGTCCGGGACAATGTCGACGTGTCGATCCGCGAGCTGAAATACGATCAGGCGATCCGCGAGGGTGCGCTCGCTTTCTTCGGTGATAAGTACGGCGATCGCGTGCGGGTCGTCAAAATCGGCGATTTTTCCACTGAACTTTGCGGCGGTACGCATGTTCGTGCTTCAGGCGAGATCGGGATCTTCAAGCTTCATTTCGAGGGCGGCGTCGCGGCGGGAGTTCGACGGGTTGAGGCGTTTACCGGCGAGGGCGCTCTGGAGCTGATTCACAGCTATGAAGATCGACTCAGGGAAATCGGGTCTCTGCTCCGTGGTACGCCTGAAGATGCTGCGGACAAGGTAAGAAGGCTTTTAGAACATCAGAAAGAGCTGGAAAAGGAGATTGAGAAACTCCGCGGCCAATTCGAACAAGATCAGATTCGTGAATTGCTCGCGCAGCAGCGCGCCGTGAACGGCGCCAAAGTTTTGATCAGCCGGGTCGATAATCTCGATGCCAAGCAACTGCGCGATATCGCCGATCGGCTCAAAGAAAAGCTCGGCTCGGGGGTTATCGTCTTGGCCAGCGCTGGGGCAGCAAATGTGAATTTAGTCGCAACTGTGAGCAAGGATCTCATCAAACGCTATCACGCCGGCAACATCATCAAAGAGCTTGCCGCGATGCTCGGCGGTGGCGGGGGCGGACGGCCAGATTTTGCCCAAGCGGGCGGCAAAGATCCTGGTAAAATAACTGATGCTTTGCGCCGTGCTGAGGAGCTTGTGCACCTAACAAACTAGTGTCTACGATTCGATCGATTTGGATACCGAACGGCAAAGCGCTAAACTAATCTCCCAAGCGTGACGAGCTTTCAGACGAAGAGATTTTCGGAACAAACGCAAACGGCCGGTAACGGCGACATTAACGATTTTACGCCTAAACTTCGGAAGACGATTAGAAAACCACGTATCCACCACGGCTTCATTACGCGGTTTGTTTCAGGTACCAGCGCTCTCAACACCACCGAACCCGAACCGGGATTGATTCACCTCCGGGCGACGCCCTTTACTCCGTTCACAGCGATAGCCGCCGAAAATAGCAAAATCTCGCTGCGAGATTGGCGCCAAACGATTTGGCGCGATGTAATTCAGCATCGACGCACGCGTAGACTCATCTGCAACTCATAGGAGAATCCGAGTGAAAGATGAAAAACAACAGATGGCCGAGCTAGTGGCTGAGGTTGGAGTCAACTTTCTTGAGTTTCATGACCCGCGGCTTTTTCGCGACCTTTTGGGACAGCATGATCAGCACATAAAAATTCTGCAGCATACGCTGCATGTCAAGATCCGCGTGCGCGGTTCGGGCATGGAGATCGAAGGTGACCCGATTCAGGTCGAGCTCGGTAGTCAAATTCTCCGCCAGCTCTATGGCCTGCTGGAAAAGGGTTATCCGGTGTATGCCAGCGACGTCGATTATGCCATTCGGATTTTGAGTGGTGATTCGCGCGCTCGTTTGCAGGACATTTTTCTCGACACCATTTACATTTCCGCGCACAAGCGAACGATCACACCCAAAAGCATCGCGCAGAAAGCTTACATCGACGCGATTCGCCGTTACGACATCGTCTTCGGGATTGGCCCCGCCGGTACCGGCAAAACTTACCTAGCCATGGCTATGGCGGTGGCCGAGCTCATGAAAAACAACTATGTGCGGATCATTCTCACGCGTCCAGCCGTGGAAGCAGGCGAGAAACTCGGATTTTTGCCCGGCGATCTCGCCGAAAAGGTCAATCCCTATCTCCGGCCGCTGTACGACGCTTTGCACGATATGGTGGACTTCGATCGCGCGCGCAAGCTGGTTGAACGCGGCACAATCGAGGTGGCACCGCTCGCGTTCATGCGCGGAAGAACGCTCAATGATTCGTTTGTAATTCTAGACGAGGCGCAAAACACCACTCCCGAACAGATGAAGATGTTTCTCACGCGTTTGGGCTATGGCTCGAAAGCTGTGATTACCGGTGATGCGACACAGATTGATTTGCCGGCGGGAAAACCCTCGGGCCTGAAGGAAGCGTCACGCATTTTGAAAGGCGTGCACGGCATTCGCTTCATTAATTTTACCGAAAAAGACGTGGCGCGGCATCATCTGGTGCAGCAGATTATCACCGCCTATGAGCGCGACGAGAACCAGTCAGGCAAACATGAACCTCAGGAGGCAAATTAAAAGCAGCGGTTTGGATTTAACGCACCTCTTCAAGGGTCACGCGCGACTCAACCGGCTTACCATTGCGCAGCATCGTCACAGACACCACATCGCCCACCTTGTATTTTTCCAGAATGAGATAAAGATCGTTTGAGGATTCGGTTTTTTTGCCCTCGATGGCCGTGATGATATCGCCCAAGCGGAGGCGTCCCTCGCTATCCCGTCGCGTCGGCTGTATGCCGGCCTTCGCTGCGGCTCCACCGCGCGTGACCTCCACGACCAGGAGGCCGGTCACGCCAAGTCGTTCAGCGATTTGCTCATCCGCGATCTGAATCCCTAATCCGGGCCGCATCACCTTACCGCTACGAATCAGTTCCGGCACGATCCGATTGACAATGTCCACCGGAATGGCAAAGCCGATTCCGGCCGAGGTCCCCGACGGGCTATAGATGGCGGTATTCACACCGATCAAACGGCCGGCGCTGTCGAGCAGCGGCCCGCCCGAATTACCGGGATTGATCGCCGCATCGGATTGGATCACGCCTTGAATCGGACGACGCGTGACGGACTCGATTTCGCGGTTGAGCGCCGAAATGACCCCGGTAGTCAAGGTCTGGTCGAGCCCAAACGGATTGCCGATTGCAAAGACACTCTGACCCACCTGTAAGTCTTTTGAGGTTCCGATCGGAATCGGACGGAGCCGGCTCGCCGGCGCATCGATCCGCAGCACTGCAATGTCTTTATCCGGCGCAACTCCCACGATGCGCGCTTTCCAATTCGATTGATCGGCGAGCGTTACCTGCGCGGCGTCGGCTTGCTGAATGACATGAAAGTTCGTGATGATGTCCCCATTCGTATCCCATACGAAGCCCGACCCCGTCCCTTGAGGTATTTGATAAAGATTGAGCGTGAAAAGATCTCGCTCCACACCGATGGCCGTGATGTTCACGACCGACGGCGATGCCTGGCGAAAAAGGCTTATGGTCGATTTCTCGTCGCCCAGCAGGTCGCCGCGCGGGCTAACCACTCGCGGCGCCGCTCGGGGGTCAAAGAGCGAAGCACTACGAACCCAGGAGGCTTTGAAGAAAAATAAGCCCGCCGCACTCAATGCGACGGCTAAGATCAGACAAAACCAAGCGGAGCGTTGCCTCGAGCTGCGATGGCTGAGTAACATTGAAGTTTTTCTATTCGTGGTTTAGCCGGTGCAAGTTCTCATAGCATTTTGAAGCGGAAAATTCCAAAGCGAGTCCGCGCGGCGGCTTGAATGGTTTTAGAGGAGAAAGGCTTCGGGGCGATGCATCGCGCGAACAGTTTTTCGCGCCCGATGCATCGCCGGAGTCGAATTGCGGAAAGACCAGAATGAGTTGAGCTTACTCCACGCGAACCTCGATTTTCCTGGGTTTCACTTCTTCTGCTTTGGGTAGCTGCAACGTCAGCACGCCGTGCTTGAGCTCCGCGGAGATTTTGGATCGGTCGACTTTCTCATTCAGCTCGAACTGGCGGAAAAAGTTAACCAACTCATATTCACGATACACCGATTCGCCAGCGCTCGTATGGGTCGGTTTCGCGCGGATTGTGAGCAGATTGTTTTCGACCTGCAAATCGAGATTTTCTTTCTCGACGCCCGGCAAATCAGCTTTAACGACGAGACCTCCCGCCGTCTCATAAATGTCGACCGGCGGCGTCACATATCGTTCCTGGCTGCGGGTCCCTTCGCGACTGGGAGCGTTTTGGTTTTGGCCATTCGTAGCTACGGTTTTTTCTGCCATGACGTATCCTCCTAATGTAAGATCGGTCCAACATCACGCTACTTTGACACTGATTTGCTTCGGCTTCGCTTTTTCGGCTTTCGGCAGACTGACCAGAAGCACGCCGTTTTTGTATTCAGCCCGGATCCCTTGTTCGTCTACTTCCACGGGCAACTCCACCGTGCGGACAAATTTGCCGCTCGCCCGTTCACTGCGATGAAAGGCTTCCGGCTTGACATCTGGGGTGATGCGGATCTTTTCGCCGGACAGCGTCAAGCGATTATGCATGATGTCTACATTCAGAGATTCGGGATCGATGCCCGGTGTCAATGCTTCCACATAGAATTTTTCTTTTTCATCGAATAGATTCACCAGCGGATAGCGCCGCGGGCTACTGCCGGGAAGAAAAGCGACTCGCCGCGATGGTTCCTGCCTTCCGCCAAACCCTTCGAAGGCTTTGTCGACCTCGCGCCGGAGCATTTCCATTTCTTCAAACGGATTCCATTGAGCCATGGGACGTTACCTCCTCGTGACATTATCGCGATGAATTTAGCCACAGAACACTGGTTGTCAAGCAGAAAACCCGCGCAGCTCAAGTCCGAAAATTCGGTGGTATGCCTTCTCAGAGGACGGTAAGAAATCGGCTTGACAGCATTTGGGATGATGTTTACCTTTCGGCCAAAAGATAAACCAAGGAGGAGCTTATGGACTTGGTCAGATGGGAACCCTTCGAGGGATTGAGCAGAATTCAAAATAGAATCAATGATCTGTTCGACGATACTTTTGGGCGGGCTCGCAGTTCGTCAATGGCTGCCCCAGGGGTATGGTTTCCACCCGTCGATATTCTTGAGAGTAGAGACTCATACCTGATCAGGGCGGAACTTCCAGGAATGAAACGCGAGGATTTCAATCTTGAAATCCACGATGGATCACTGACGCTTAGCGGTGAGCGCAAATTTGACGAAGTCGCTAACGGCGTGGAATACCATCGCGTCGAACGCGCCTCAGGAAAGTTCTCGCGATCCTTTTACCTGCCACAGACTGTCAAAACTGACGCCATCAAAGCCACCTACCGTGACGGCATTCTGGAAATCCATGTACCAAAGGCTGATGAAGCGAAACCAAAGCAAATCGCCATCAGCGTCAATTAGTCGCGCGGGGTTCTTAGCACTAAAAAAGGGAGGCAATTGCCTCCCTTTTTAATCCCATTTTCGGATTAAAACGGATTCGGAATCGTCAGATTTCCTGATGAAACCGGCCAGTTCGCCTGGAGCGCGAAGTAATCTCTGAACCGTGGTTTAATGGTCGGGCAAAAAAAGGCGCCTGTTACCAGGCGCCTTTTTTCAATACGCGAGAGAAACTTAGTAATCTTCGTGCTCATGCGGCATCGCAGGTGCGTCTTTTTTCTTCTCCGGCTTGTCCGCGATCATTGCCTCAGTCGTAATCATCATTCCAGCAACTGAGGCGGCATTCTGCAAAGCAGTGCGAACAACTTTAGTCGGGTCCACGATTCCGGCCTTTACTAAATCTTCGTATTCTTCCGTTGCAGCATTGAAACCGAACGCGCCTTTACCATTCTTTACTTTGTCCAACACCACCGAGCCTTCCATACCCGCGTTTTGGGAGATCCAACGAAGTGGTTCCTCCAGCGCCTTCTGGATGATCCGGACACCGACCTTCTCATCTTCCGAAACTCTCAAATTCGCCAAGGTCGCCGAAGCGCGAACCAGCGCCACGCCACCACCAGATACAATACCCTCTTCGACCGCGGCACGGGTCGCGTGCAACGCATCTTCGACACGAGCCTTCTTTTCCTTCATCTCCACTTCTGTTGCGGCCCCGACCTTGACGACTGCAACGCCGCCGGCGAGCTTCGCGAGGCGCTCCTGCAGCTTTTCGCGATCGTAGTCCGAGGTCGTCTCGTCGATTTGGGCTCGGATCTGAGTGATACGCCCCTCGATCGCTGACTTCTTCCCGGCCCCTTCGACGACGGTGGTGTTGTCTTTATCGATGATCACTCGTTTGGCGCGGCCGAGATCCTTGATCGTAACGTTCTCCAGCTTGATCCCAAGTTCCTCAGCGATCATCTTGCCATCGGTGAGGATTGCGATGTCCTCGAGCATCGCCTTGCGCCGGTCGCCGAACCCTGGAGCTTTGACGGCCACAACCTTCAGAGTCCCGCGGATCTTATTCACCACGAGAGTGGCCAAAGCTTCGCCTTCCACTTCCTCGGCGATGATCAGCAAGGGTTTGCCGGTTTTGGCCACGGATTCGAGCACCGGCAGCAGATCCTTCATGCTGGAAATCTTTTTCTCATGGATCAGCAGGTAGCAATCCTCGTAGACGCATTCCATGCGCTCGGGATCGGTGACAAAGTAAGGGGAAAGGTAACCGCGGTCGAAGCGCATGCCTTCCACGAGATCCAAGGTTGTTTCCAAACCTTTGGCTTCTTCAACTGTGATCACACCCTCTTTTCCAACCTTGTCCATGGCTTCAGCGAGAATGTCGCCGATGGTTTTGTCATTGTTGGCAGAGATCGTGCCGACCTGAGCAATTTCATCCCGGTCGCGGGTTGGTTTGGACATCGATTTGAGTTCGTCGACGACTTTGGTCACCGCTTTGTCGATGCCGCGCTTAATACTCATGGGGTCATGCCCAGCGGCAACCAATTTTAGTCCCTCGCTGAAAATCGCCCGTGCCAATACGGTTGCCGTGGTCGTGCCGTCGCCAGCGACGTCGGAAGTTTTGCTGGCAACTTCTTTGACCATCTGTGCACCCATATTTTCGAATTTGTCTTCCAGCTGGATTTCCTTCGCCACGGAGACACCGTCTTTCGTCACGGTTGGCGAGCCCCAGGATTTTTCGAGGACGACATTTCGCCCTTTGGGCCCTAAAGTCACCGTTACCGCATCGGCGAGCAGATTTACCCCGCGGAGAACCCGACCCCGCGCCTCTTCACTAAACCGTATTTCCTTCGCAGCCATGTTCAATCTCCTCCTTATTCCACGACTCCAAGGATGTCATCTTCACGCATAATCAGATGCTCCTCGCCGTCTAACTTAATCTCTGTTCCTGAATACTTTCCAAAGAGAATTTTATCGCCAGACTTCACCCCAAGAGGTATGAGCTTCCCGTCTTCGTATTTGCCTGGACCGACCGCAACGACTTTGCCCTCCTGCGGTTTCTCCTTGGCTGTATCCGGGATGATGATACCTCCCTTGGTCTTCTCTTCTTCCTCAATCCGTTTGACAATTACCCTATCGTGTAGGGGACGAATCTTAGTCGCCATCTAATAACCCTCCTGAAATAAAACATAAATTTAGATTCCTGCAGAACAGGTTGGATGCGGGCTAATTTAATCCCGTGGAGTTAATCGTCAAGGGGTGAACGAAAAAAAATCTGCAGTTTTCCGATATCCTATTTCTCGGCTTGTTTGGGGGAAACTGCAATCGACCGAATGTACGAGACGACATCCCGGATTTGTTTATCGTTCAACGCCCCGCCCCATGCGGGCATAAAAGTCGATTTGCCCACGGCGCCGCCCCCTTTGGAGATGATATTTATCAAGAAACTGTCGCTGAGCTGGTTCATGGCGGCTCCGTTGGTATGATCGGCTGGCCGCACCGGGAGCGAGAGCCCGGCCGAGCCATCACCTTTGCCCGCATCGCCGTGGCAGGTGGCGCAATAAGTCAGATAAAGTTTTTTGCCCTCTGCCTGGTCCTGCGCCCAAACAACAGACGGCGCCATCAACCCTGTTACAAGAGAGATCATAGCCAGCCAGTTAGTCGTATGCATTTGCCTCCGCCTTCCATTGTCGCTTTTCTTTTCCTAGCAGATATTTCTCGGCAACGACAGCAGCCGGTACGGAATCGCATGACCACTGTATTCATTCGTGCAAAACAATGATAAGAGATTCCCGATAATTTAGGTGATGGGAGCGAACATGATCAAAATCTGGGGCAGGACGGACTCGTCGAATGTCCAAAAGGTACTGTGGTGCTGCGGCGAGCTCGATATCGAGTTCGAGCGTGTCGATTGGGGCGGAAAGTTTGGTGGAAATAACGATGAAGCCTATAGAGGAATGAACCCCAATGGCCTCGTCCCGACGATCAAGGACGGTGATTTTATTCTGTGGGAGTCCAACAGCATCATGCGCTACTTGAATGCCAAATACGGCAGCGGCAAGCTTCTGCCGGCCAGCCCCGAGGCAATGGCCAACGCAAATCGCTGGATGGACTGGCAGCTCTCGACCTTTAACGCGGCCATTGTTCCGCTGTTCTGGAATCTGGTTCGAACGCCCCCTGAGAAGCGCGATGCCAAAGCAGTTGAATCCGCCCTAGAAAAAACCAGCAAGGCCTGGCAGACCGTTGAAAAAGATCTCTCGGAGAATCGTTTCCTGGCGGGCGAAGAGTTTTCCCTGGGGGATATTCCGCTCGGAGTCTGGGCTTACCGGTGGTTCAATTTGCCGATCGAACGACCGAATCAACCGAACCTTGGGCGCTGGTATGAGCAGCTCAAGCAGCGCAAAGCTTATCGAAGCTACATCATGATCCCGCTAAGCTAACCGAGTTGGGCGCAGCGCCCGATGTCGTATGCGGGAGCGATTTTTTTTCTTCACCGGCCATCGGTAGCAAGATTTCTATTGCGGCGCCCGCCCCTGAACCGTTGGCAATACGGATCGTTCCACCGTTTCGTTCAAGAAATTTTTTCGCGAGCGGCAATCCGATCCCGGTTCCCTGCGGTTTCGTGGTAAAAAACGGCTCAAAAATACGCTGGTGATTCTCCGTCGGAATGCCGCTGCCCGTGTCTTCGATCAGGAGGCGAACCGCGGAGCCAACCCCATTCGACCGTGATTGGGTGCGTATAGTCACCACCCCGTTTTCCGGTGTCGCCTCCAACGCATTCGTGATCAACGCCATCAACGCCTGCTCAAGGTGGTTGGCATCCGAGACGATCGACGGCAGCTCCGCATCAAGATCGAGGTTTAACCTGACTCGCGCGTTCTGAAACCGAGCTCTCAAAGTTTCCGTCACGTCGCGTACAATTGCATTGATATCGATCTGTGCCGGGCGCGGCTCGAGCGGCTTCACAAAATTCAGAAGACCCTGCATGCGTTTCTGCACGCGATCGACCTGCTGCACGATTTTTTGCAGATTCTCTCTCATCTGAGGGCTCTTTTCACAGCCGTCAGTCTCCGCATCCAACATCGCGACTTGCGTCGTCGCTCGAATCGAGGATAGCGGGTTGCCGATTCCGTGCGCGACCGCGGCCGCCATTTCACCGATCGCCGCCATGCGCTGCGATGCGATCAACTCCGAACGCATCTTCAACAGGTTTTCCTGTTGTTCGGCAATTTTGCGGGCCGCTTGCTGCACAATCGCGAACAGCGAAACATACAAAAGCAGGCCGCCGCCGAGAGCACCCAACAACACAACCAATCGGGCCTGGTGAATAGCCCGGATAACGCCATCTGCGCGACGGTGCGTTTCAAAGACGCCCAGCAGCTCCTTGCCGTTCTCGGAATAAATCGGCACGTAGATTTCAATGGCTGAAGCCGCCGCATTTCGATCGAGAGAATTTTCGCTTCTCCTGAATGACGCCATATCGGCAATGACTTCGCCGCGCAACGCTTTTTGTAATTGCGCGTTATCTGCAAACGCTTTACCCACCAGCTGTTTGTCGTCCGACCATAGCACGACGCTTTGAGAACTATAGACCTTAAAACCGAATATATCGGGCGACAGACGCATGTAATCCAGTAAGCTCGCAAATTTGTAGCCCACCGATTTGCGATCCTTGGTCTTGAAATCATAGGCCTCGAGAAACTTTCGCACGTCGGTGCGCACCATCTCCGCGGTCGTTTGCCACTCACGATCGAGGATTTGATTGATCAAATAATTGGACACGATGAGCCAAAGGCCCACGGTCATGATGCTGACGCAAACGAAGCTGTACAGGGCAAATCGCGTCGTGAGACTGGCGTTGGCAAAATGCTTCCTGATTCTAAAATGATCGAGCTTTCTCAGGCCGCGGAGTTTTTGCCAGGGAGCCTGCGAGCGCACCGGATAAGGCATCGTGAGGGGAGTTCTCATTTTAGTGAGCCTTTCCGCCTTCCGCCAAACGCATGACCGCGTCGACGATCTGGTCCACGTCGGGGATCATCGCATCCACGAGCGGTGGACTGTGGGGTGGCGGGATCGGCTGAGCCGCGATCCGCAACACGGGACCTCTTAAATCGCTGAACAGATTTTCCTGAATCATCGCAGCGATTTCCGCCGATAAGCCCCCCACCATCGGTCCTTCATCGAGAACAATCGCTCTCTTCGTCTTTGCCACCGATTCAAGAATCGCTCGTTTGTCGAGGGGAGCCAATGAGCGCAGATCAACGATCTCGATATCGATCCCCTTTTGCTTCAAGGTTTCAGCGGCAGCGTCGGCCTTTAAAACCATCCCGCCGCAAGTCACGATCGTCAAATCTTTCCCTGTGCGCCGAATCGCCGCGAGTCCGATCGGCACGGTGTAATCGCCTTCGGGTACCGGGCCGCGCTGGCCATAGAGATGATGACTCTCAAAACAGAGCACTGGATTAGGATCACGAATCGCCGAAAGCAACAAGCCCTTCGCATCGGCGGGTGTCGTCGGCATTATGATTTTTAGCCCGGGAAAATGAATGAAGGCACCGTGATTACAGCTGGAATGGCTCGGTCCGCCGCCAGACCGAGTGGCAAACTTATTTCGCACCACCAGTGGAACACTGATTCGGCCGCCGGTCATATAATGATAGCGCGCCGCGTGACTGGCAAGCTGATCCATGGCGAGCGGCAAGAGATCGGAAAACTGAATTTCTACCACCGGACGCATGCCGTTGATGGCGGCACCGATGCCTAAGCCGACGAGCGCCGCCTCCGAAATCGGCGTATCCCGCACGCGATTTTCGCCGAAATCCTGCATGAGCCCACGAGTTACCCCATAAGCACCGCCAAACAGCGCCACGTCCTCACCCATGACGAACACGCGAGGGTCACGCGCCATCTCATATCGGAGCGCTTCGCGGAGCGCCTCCTGGACGCGCATTTCCTTTGCGACGCCGTGCGGCTGCGCGTTCCCGATCGCCTCAGCCATTGACCACCTCGGCGTTGGCAAAAATGCCCGTGAGATCGACTTCTTTTTTTGGCAAGGGCGCCGCTTCGGCGCGCTGCGCCACGCAATCGACCTCCGCATAGACAGTCTCATTTACCTTCTGAAACTCCTCTGCGCTTAGCTCCCCTGCTTCAATGAGTTTCTCGCTGAGTCGTTTGATCGGGCACTTTAACTTCCACGCCTCGATTTCCTCTTTGGACCGATAGCCGGTGCCCGGATCGCCGCCGAAATGACCATCCCAGCGATATGTGACACATTCGAGAAAGGTTGCTCCGCCGCCGCTGCGCGCTTTTTCGGCGGCAGCGCACGTGGCTGCGTACACCGCCTCCGCGTCGTTGCCATCGATCGTTTTTCCGTCAAAGCCGTAGGCCGCCGCGCGATCCGACAAGCGCTTGATCGCGACGCTCTTTTCCAAGCTCACCGTCATCGCATATTGATTATTCTCGCAGACATAAACGACCGGGAGTTTCCACACACCCGCGAGGTTCATCGCTTCATGGACAACGCCTTGATTGACCGCGCCATCGCCAAAAAAGCTTACGGCGATTTCTTTCGAGCCACGGATCTTGGCGGCAAGCGCCGCTCCGGTCGCGGTCGGCACGGTTGCGCCAACCGTGCCCGTGTTACCCAAAAAGCCAAATCCCATGTCGCCCATATGCATTTTGCCGCCGCGACCTTTCGAATAACCATCGGCACGCCCCATACATTCGCACAAGAGCGTATACAGCTCGGCGCCCTTGGCGATGAGATGCCCGGTGCCGCGATGATAGCTGGCGATCAGATCCGTCGGTTCCAGTGCCGCACAAACGCCCACGGCAATCGCCTCCTGCCCACGATAGGAATGGGTGCTGCCGAACATGGCTTTGCGCTGATAAAGCTCTTCGAGCTTTTTTTCAAAGGCACGCAACAAAATCATCTGCCGCAACATGGCGAATTTCTTGGCTGTATCCAAATTGAAGCCTCCGGTTGAATTTGGAACGATTCCGTATCGGAGTGTATTGTAGTTTGTGTTATTTGGCTGTGGGGCGGTTGTCAAGACGAGATCCGCGAGAGCCCTCTCCCATGCGGATTGCAACGCGAGACTAGAAGTGCGTCTCCTGGAACGGCAACAACGAAGCTACGCTCGATGCACAGCTATTTTACAAAGAAGCTTAGCGACTTGGTGGTATAGCGCACGAGTGGGGAAAAATAGACGCCGAAAACGATCGTAAGCACGGTCAATGGGATCAAAAGGGTGAAGTTAGTGGTAGCCACGCAAACGCTTGTGTCCTCGGGATTGGGAGCATCGAGAAACATCGTCTTGACGATCTTCGCATAGTAATAAAGCGAGATCACACTGTTGATCGCGGCGACCACGGCAAGCACGGCGAATGCGCCGCCTTGTTTGAGCACCGCCGAGAACAGAAAGAATTTACCGACAAATCCAGCAAACGGTGGCAGGCCGGTCAAGGAAAAAAGAAAGATCGCCAAGCACACGGCGGGAACGATGGCACCGCGCCAGGCTAGACCGCGGTAGGTCCCGATGTCTTCATCGCCGGTGACATTGGCGATCATCGCCACAACGAGAAAAGCCCCGACGTTCATGATGAGATAAACTACGACATAAAAGAGAATCGCTGAAAGTCCGTCGTTGGTCAGAACCGCCAATCCCATCATCATATAGCCCGCATGGGCGATTCCCGAGTAGGCGAGCATCCGTTTCAAGTTGCGCTGGTTGAGCGCGCAAAGATTGCCGACCGTCATGGTGATCATACTGAGAAAAAGCAACACCTGGGGCCACTCGACGCCTGAGGTGAAGGCCCAATCGCCACTTGGCAGCACGCGCGAAACACCGGGGAAAAAGAACCGCGTCATGATTGCGATCCCGGCTGCGTTGGAGGCGACCGACAAGAATGCCGTAAAAGGCGTCGGCGCCCCTTGATAAACGTCTGGCGACCACATGTGAAACGGTACGAACACGATCTTGTAACCAAAGCCGGCCATAATGAACACGAACGCCATGAACAACGCGGCCTTGTTGAACGGAGCTTGGCCGAGGGCCGCCTGAATCGCCGCATAATCGAGGCTGCCGGTCATGCCGAAGATCCAGCTCATGCCATAAATCATCGTCCCCGACGCTACGCCGCCATAGATCAAGTACTTCAATGCCGCTTCGCTGGAACGGCGGTCGTGCGGCAAAAATCCGGTGAGCACATAGGAAGTCAAACTGACAAGCTCCAGCGACAGGTAGGCCATCAGCAGATTGCTCGATGAGGCCATGAAAAACATCCCGAGGGTGCAGGTTAGCAGCAATGTGTAATATTCACCCTGATGAACCTGCTTGATCTCGTTGCTACCGAGCGACATCCAGATACACAGAATCGTCGCCGCCAACGCAATCACTTTGAAGAACAGACTGAAATTGTCGAGCACCATCATGCGGTGAAATAACCACCCGGACGGCGCTTGATAGAGATCCAAGGTGGCGATCAGAGATGCCGCACAACCGACAAGGGCGATCATCGCCACGCCACGCCGGCTCCGCGCAATCAAGTCGAGGACGATCAGCAGCAGAATCGTACCGGAGAGGATGATCTCCGGGATAAAGAAGGTGAGGCTCGCAACGTTCTTAAGGTCCATCAGCAAGATTAGAGATGCGGAATGACGACCTGATTGATTTGATCCAGCGAAGAGCGCAGCAGGTCCAACACGACGCTCGGATAGACGCCGACGATGATGACAATCGCGCCGAGCGGCACCAGAGTGAACATCTCCCGGCCGTTGATCTCCGGGAACTTCAGATACTTTTCATTGGCCGGACCTAGATAAACACGCTGGATTGTCCAGAGGAGATACCCGGCGGTGAGGATCACACCACTGGCACCGAGGATGGTCAGAACTGGATACTTTTGCCATGTACCAAGCAAAACCAAGACTTCCGAAATGAATCCCGAAAGTCCCGGCAGCCCCATTGATGCGAAAAATGCCAGGGCCGTCACGCCGGTATAAACAGGCATGATCGCCGCCATCCCGCCGAACCCATCGATTTCACGGTGGTGCGCGCGATCGTAGATCACGCCGACCAAAAGAAACAGCATTCCCGTAATCGTGCCGTGATTGAACATCTGCAAAACCGCGCCGTTCAGTCCCTGGGTCGTGAAGCTCGCCATGCCGAGCATCACATAACCCATGTGACTGACGCTCGAGTAAGCGACCAGTTTTTTGAGATCCTTCTGCGCCATCGCGCAAAGCGCGCCGTAGATAATATTCCATGCGCCGAGCGCGCCGAGGCACCAGTAAGCCATGTCGGCGGTCGCAGCGGGAAGCATTGGAAAATTCGTGCGCAGGATACCGTAGGTGCCCATTTTGAGGAGCACGCCGGCGAGAATTACTGAAATCGCCGTCGGTGCTTCGACGTGGGCATCGGGTAACCAGGTATGGAACGGAAATGCCGGAATCTTGATGGCAAAGCCGATGAAGAGCGCCATCCAGATCACATGCTGAAATCCCCAGCGCAGTCCATTAAACGGCCACATCGGTATCACTTGAGTGCTGTATTTGTTCCCCTGCGCCATCATGATGCGCATATCAAAGGTATGCGGGTCGGTGGTGAAGTAAAGCGCGAGGATCGCCAGCAGCATCAATACGCTGCCGAACAAGGTGTACAGAAAAAATTTGATCGCGGCATATTCGCGCCGGGGCCCGCCCCAGATACCGATGAGAAAATACATCGGCAGCAGCATGACTTCCCAAAAAACATAAAAAAGGAAAAAGTCGAGGGCGCAGAAAACGCCCATCATGCCGGCATCGAGCAAAAGAAAGAGCGCGAAATAACCTTTCACCGCCTTCTCGATGCCGAACGAAGCAAAGATGCAGAGAAAGCTCAACAGCGCGGTCAAGAGTATCATGGAAATAC
>Ga0075434_100002419_pt1 | contig 16392 bp, 19 predicted proteins | sample RhiMethybrSRZTD3_FD_75298 | JGI IMG/M metagenome (GOLD analysis project Ga0075434, IMG submission 75298) | Populus rhizosphere microbial communities from Tennessee, USA - Rhizosphere MetaG P. TD hybrid SRZTD3 | ecosystem: Host-associated > Plants > Roots > Rhizosphere > Soil | place: USA... | reverse complement strand
ATTTTAGGGGGGACAGGTTCGATGGATCTGCGGAAGCTCAAAACCTTGATTGAGCTCGTCGAAAGCTCCGGCATTGCAGAGCTCGAAATCTCGGAGGGGGAGGAGCGAGTCCGAATCACTCGCTCGCTGCCGCCAGGGACGCCATCCGCGACGGCGCAGGGCGCCCAGCTGATTGCTCCGGCGGCGGCGCTGGCATCTTCGCAAGCGACATCCGGAGCCGTGGCAGCACAGGCGGAGTCCGAGGGACACGTTGTTAAGTCGCCGATGGTCGGAACCTTTTATCGATCCGCTTCCCCTGGCGCCAAGCCATTCGTCGAAATCGGCGACGAGGTACAGGTCGGCGATCCGCTGTGCATTATCGAGGCGATGAAGCTCATGAACGAAATCGAAGCCGACCGAGCGGGGGTCGTCAAGGCAATCCTCATCGAGAACGGGCAGCCGGTGGAATATGGCCAGGCGCTCGTCGTCATCGGCTGAGGATGCCCGCGCCGCGGTCGGCGGATGCGCGGCATCCGTTAGGGCCGTCTCTTTCCCGAACCGAAGCCCATGCCGACCAAGACCGACGGCCAATTGTTCGACAAGGTCCTGATCGCCAATCGAGGCGAGATCGCGTTGCGCGTCCAGCGCGCCTGCCGCGAGCTTGGCATCAAAACGGTGGTCGTACATTCCGAGGCGGACGCCGACGCGAAGTACGTACGCCTTGCCGATGAATCGGTTTGCATCGGTCCGCCGCCATCGGCGCTGAGCTACCTCAACATCCCGGCGATCATAAGTGCAGCGGAAGTGACCGACGCGCAGGCGATCCATCCGGGTTACGGCTTCCTCTCGGAAAACGCCGACTTCGCCGAAAAAGTCGAGAAAAGCGGCTTTGTCTTCATCGGCCCGCGTCCGGACACGATTCGGCTCATGGGCGACAAGGTGAGCGCGAAAATCGCGATGACCAAAGCCGGCGTGCCGTGCGTGCCCGGGTCCGTTGGCGCGCTGCCGGACGATTCGAAGGAAGTGATCAAGCTCGCGCGCGAGATCAAATACCCGGTGATCATCAAGGCGGCCGGCGGCGGCGGCGGCCGCGGGATGCGCGTGGTCCACACGGAAGCCGCGCTATTGCCTGCGGTCAGTCTTACGAAGGCGGAAGCGGGCGCGGCATTCGGCAATCCGACCGTGTACCTGGAGAAATACCTCGAGAACCCGCGCCACATCGAGATCCAGGTACTGGCCGACGAGCACAAGAACGCCGTCTACCTCTTCGAGCGCGATTGCTCGATGCAACGTCGGCATCAGAAGATCATCGAGGAGGCTCCCGCGCCGGACATCCCCCTGCGCTCGCTCACGCGAATCGGCGAACGCGCTGCCGACGCCTGCCGCAAGATCGACTATCGCGGCGCCGGCACATTCGAGTTCCTGTATCAGGACGGCGAGTTCTTCTTCATCGAGATGAACACGCGCATCCAGGTGGAGCATCCGGTCACTGAGCTGATCACGGGCATCGACCTCGTGCAGCAGCAATTGCGCGTTGCAGCCGGGCAGAAGCTCGCCTTTCGACAGCGCGACATCGTTCGCCGCGGCCACGCCATCGAATGCCGAATCAACGCCGAGGATCCCGAAACGTTCGTGCCCTCGCCCGGGCGTATAACCTCGTATCATGCGCCGGGCGGACCCGGCATCCGCGTCGATTCACACGTGTATCATAATTATCTCGTGCCGCCGGATTACGACTCGATGGTCGGCAAGGTCATCGCATATGGCGACACGCGCGAGCAGGCAATCGCCCGCATGCGCGTGGCGTTGTCCGAAATGGTCGTCGAGGGCATCAAGACCAACATTCCGCTGCATCAGGAGCTGTTGCTGGACGATTCGTTCCTGCGCGGCGGCACGTCGATCCATTACCTCGAGCAGCGGATGGACAAGCGCAAACAGGCCGCGTGATTCCCGTACGCGTAGCGCCGTTGTTTGCAGCCACCAACGCGCGCGCGCAGCAAAGTGTTAGAGGCTCTTAGCTTCGACGCTGCCGCCGATGCCGCGCAGCGGTGGGCGGACGCGCTGCTCGATGCCGGCGCGCTGTCGGTCGACGTCACCGATCCCCACGCCGGCACGCCGGCTGAGACGCCTCTCTACGCCGAGCCCGGCGGATCCAGAACGCCGTTCTGGCCCGTGAGCCGCGTGACTGCGCTCTTCAATACCGCGGTCGACGCCGAGGCCGCGCTCGCAAGCGCCGCCGCAGGCCTCGACGAATCGGTGCCGGTACATCGGCGCGCGGCGATCCCCGACATCGACTGGGTGCGCAAGACCCAGGCGCAGTTCGTGCCAATCCGCGTGACCGACCAGATGTGGATCGTTCCCTCCTGGCGTGAGCCGGTGGATACGCGCGCGATCAATATCGTGCTCGATCCGGGACTTGCCTTCGGCACAGGCAGCCACCCGACGACGCTTTTGTGCCTGCGTTGGCTCGCGGCAAACGTCGAGCGCGGCGCATCGGTGCTCGACTATGGTTGCGGGTCGGGCATCCTGGCGATCGCGGCGGCTAAACTGGGCGCAGGCGCGGTGACCGGCGTCGACGTCGATCCCCAGGCGATCGCGGCAAGCCGGACAAACGCAGAGGCCAACGGTGTCGCGGCAGAGTTCTGTTCGCCCGACGCCTTGCCCGTGCTCGCGGTCGACATCGTCGTCGCGAATATACTGGCGAATCCTCTCGAGCTTCTCGCGCCGCTCCTGGCAGGACGCGTCCGGGCGGAGGGCCGCATCGTTCTCTCCGGCATCCTCGAGCCGCAGGCCGACCGCGTGGCCGCGGCGTATGCCCGATGGTTTAATATCGCGCCATGGGGGAGCGCGGACGGATGGACGGCGCTTGCGGGCGTGCGTTACACCGGCTGAGGGCCAAGCGCATTGCCGCATCACACGATGGCTGAAGAAAAATTCACGCGCTGTCCGGGTTGCAGGACCATCTTTCGCGTCACGTCGCAGCAGCTCTCGATGCGCGGCGGCCAAGTGCGCTGCGGCCATTGCCACACAGTATTCGACGGCGTCGCCGCCTTGCTCTCGCTTGCGCCGCGACCGCGCGACGAGCGCCACGAGCCCGAGTTTGACGAAGCGACGCTGGGGCCGCCCACGGTGACGCTGCGCGACGCGCATGCGCTCGAACCGGCACCGACGCCGGATGAGGCCCCCGGCGGCCGCACGGAGCCCTCGGTCGCAGCGGCTCTCGCGGATGCCGAAACGCGTGACAGCGCCGATGCGGAAGCCGATTATGCGGCGCGATTCTCGTGGCAGGAAAAGCCTGCGCGCCGCTGGCTGCCGGGATGGGTCTATGCGATAGCAGCGCCGCTGCTGATCCTGCTCCTCGCCGGGCAAGCGATGTTTCACTTCCGCGATTGGATCGCCGCGCACTGGCCCAGAACCCAGCCTGCATTGGTCAAGCTCTGCGCAGCTGCCGGCTGCGAAGTGCGACCCCTGCAGGAGATCAATGGGCTTTCGATCGAAGCTTCGGATCTGCAGGCGGACCCGGCGCACAAGGGCCTGCTGATCCTCTCGGCGACGATCCGAAACCGGATGCCCTACACGCTCGGGTATCCATATCTCGAGCTGACGTTGTCCGATATCCAGAAACAGACGCAGCAGGATATCGTTGTCGTGCGCCGCGCCTTCGCCCCGAAGGAATACGTCAGCGGCGCCGCCGATATCGACAGCGGCCTACCACCCAACGCGGAGCTCAATGTGAAGCTGTTCATCGACGCCAGTGCGACCACGCAGGCGGGCTACCAGGTGTACCTGTTCTACCCTTAGAAAGGGCGACTTGCTTCAACCCTGAACCCAGGGCAAGCCGGCCTTTCGCCATCCGCCGAGCGTTCCGCGGTGGCCCTCCGCATCCTTGGGCCCCTCGAAGCCCTCGAGGACGTTGAACGCCATCGTGTAGCCTGCGGCGGCGGCCGCGCGTGCGGCGCTATCCGAGCGCTGCCCGCTGCGGCAAAAGAACAGCAAAGGTGCCTGCGGATCGTCCGCGACGGTCTTCAATTCATCGAGGAATACCGGATTCCGGCTGCCGGCCGGGTACGTCGTCCATTCGATCAAGATGCTTCCTGGCACACGGCCGACATAATCCCACTCGGGGCGCGTGCGGACGTCGATCAAGCGCGCATTCGGGAAAGCCTTGAGAAGCGCTTGGGCTTCGCTGGGTAAGACCGCACCATAGTAGGGCAAATCGTATTCGGCTCGGCGCTTTTGCGCAGCAGCAAGCGCCGTTTCGCTAGGAGTCGTCATCGCAATTTTCGGGTTACGGGGGTAATTTCCGGCCGCTAGCCCAAGCATGCGCCGACTTTGGGGCAAGACGCGGCTTGGATTCGCAATGTTTCAGCCCTCAGTCATTAGCATACGCCAAGCGTCCTGCAGCAAGAGCGCCTCGACGCACTACCGCGCAGCAGCGGACCGCCGCCCCGCCCCATGCTGGTGCACCGCCGGCACAAAAGCGGCCTGGCCGCCTCGTGTCAGCGCGTCCAGGTTATGGCATAGTTTCTGCTTTTCGTTTTTCTGCGAAAAACGTCGCCTTATCGCGTCAAATTCCCTCGTAAAGCTTCGGTCTCGACAGGAGAAATGCATGGCTGCACCCGCCGATGTGCTCAAGACAATTAAGGATAAGGAAGTCAAGTTCGTCGACCTGCGCTTCACGGATACGCGCGGCAAGGAACAACACGTCCAGGTGCCGGCGAAGGTATTCACCCAGGACAAATTCGACAACGGCCATGCCTTCGACGGTTCGTCGATCGCCGGCTGGAAGGGGATCGAAGCGTCCGACATGCTGCTCTCGCCCGACCCGGATTCGGCGCGCATCGACCCGTTCACCGACGAGACGACGCTCAACATCACTTGCGACGTGATCGAACCGACCGACGGCAAGGGCTACGACCGCGATCCGCGCTCGCTTGCCAAGCGCGCCGAGGCGTATCTCAAATCCACCGGTCTCGGCGACACCGCGTATTTCGGCCCCGAGCCCGAGTTCTTCATCTTCGACTCGGTCACTTGGGGCGTCGACATGTCCGGCTGCTTCGTCAAGATCAAGTCGGAAGAAGCGCCGTGGTCGTCGGGCGAGGAATACGAAGGCGGCAACATGGCGCATCGCGCTGCCGTCAAGGGTGGCTACTTTCCGGTGCCGCCGATCGACACCTTGCAGGACATCCGCAACGCGATCGCGCTCGCGCTCGAGGAGCAGGGCGTCGAAGTCGAGGTGTTCCATCACGAGGTTGCAGCGGCGGGCCAGAACGAGATCGGCACCAAGTTCAACACGCTGGTCAAGCGCGCGGACTGGATGCAGATTCTCAAATACACCGTGCACATGGTGGCGCACACCTACGGCAAGACGGCGACCTTCATGCCCAAGCCGATCGTGGGAGACAACGGTTCGGGGATGCACGTGCATCAGTCGGTATGGAAGGGCGGGCAAAACCTGTTCGCGGGCAACGGCTACGCTGGACTGTCGGACCTCGCGCTGTACTATATCGGCGGGATCATCAAGCACACCAAGGCGCTTAACGCGATCACCAACCCGGGGACCAACTCGTACAAGCGCTTGGTGCCGGGGTTCGAGGCGCCGATCAATCTTGCTTATTCCGCGCGCAATCGTTCGGCCGCGTGCCGCATCCCCTACGTCAGCAACCCGAAAGGACGCCGCGTCGAGGTGCGCTTCCCCGATCCGACGACCAATCCGTATCTCGCCTTCGCGGCGATGCTCATGGCGGGCCTGGATGGGGTGCAGAACAAGATGCATCCCGGCGATCCGTTGGACAAGAACCTGTACGACCTCGAGCCCGAGGAGGCAGCCAAGGTTCCACACCCGTGCGCATCGCTCGAAGAGGCTCTCGAGAATCTGGACCACGATCGCGAGTTTCTGACCCGCGGCGGAGTGTTCTCGAATGACATGCTCGATGCCTATATCGCACTCAAGGAGGAGGAAGTTACTCGCTTCAGGATGACGACCCATCCGATCGAGTTCGAGATGTATTACAGCCTGTAAGTCATCGGCATCGGGGTTGGAACGTTAGATGTGGGGGGCGGACCGGCGACGGTCCGCCCCCGTCATTTGATACACTGCGCCGCTATGCCGCGACCTCTCGGACCCTTCGCCTTCGCGTGGTGCGCGCGCGCCATCGCTTGGTGCGTGCCGCTCGCGATTGCCGCGCCGGCCATGGCGGACATCTGCAAATATGTGGACCGCGATGGGAATCTCCATTACACCAATGTCGCGCCGGAGAAAGGTTGGAAGAAACTTTCTTGCGGAGTGGGTGGATCGACGGCACCGGGCGAAAAGGGAGTGAAATCCGCGCCGGGGTCAGCCGGCTTTCCCAAGGTCGACACCGGCACGCAGAAAGGTCGCGACGACCTGCGGCGCAAGGTATTGACCGAAGAGCTCGCGACCGAGGAGAAGCTTCTCGCCGAAGCGCGCGTCGCGTACGCCGGCGGTGCGCCACCGGCGCTGCCCGAGGAAAAGGAGGTCCCACAGAAATACGCCGAGCGCCTCGCCAAGCTGAGACAAGGGGTCGTTCTTCACGAAAAGAACATCGAGGCGCTGAAGAAGGAGCTCGCCGCGACGCGATAGCCCGATACGTCATCTCCTGCGGGCGCGGAACTTGCTAAGCAGCTTGGTAAGATTGCCGCTGGAAATCCAGCGACACCGCATGCCCGTCCATCCGTTCTCCTTGGCCGCCGACGACCCGCCGGGACCCTACCCGGGGCTGGAACTGCTCGCGACCGCGGTACTGCTGCTCGACGAGAAGCTCGAGGTCTGTTACGCAAATCCTGCCGCCGAGAATTTGTTCGAGCTCTCACGACGACAATTGCGCGGTAACTCCGCGCGTGCGTTGTTCGGCGATGCGCCGGCACTGTTCCAGGCGATCGATAAGGCACTTGCCAACGGCGCGACGTACACCGAGCAGGAGCTCGAGCTGGGCGTCAATGGCAAGCCGCGGTTGCATCTGTCCTGCACCGTCTCGGTAATCGACGCGGCCGACGTCACGCTGTTGCTCGAATTTCGCCACATCGACCAGCAGCTCAAGATTGCGCGCGAGGAACGACTGCTCGAACAGCAACAGGCGAACCGCGAGCTCATTCGCAGTCTCGCCCACGAGATCAAGAATCCGCTCGGCGGCATCCGCGGCGCCGCGCAGCTCCTCGAGCGCGAGCTGGATCGCCCGCCGCTGATCGAATACACGCAAGTGATCATCGGCGAGGCGGACCGGCTGCAAACGCTGGTCAATCGGCTCTTGACGCCGCATCGCCTGCCGTCGTACCGGCGCACCAATATCCACGAGCTTCTGGCGCGGGTTGCCAGCGTCGTGCAGGCGGAGTTTCCCGACATCGTCGTCCATTCCGACTTCGACATCAGCCTGCCGGAATTCGAGGCGGACCCAGAGCAATTGATGCAAGCGCTGCTTAACGTCGTCAGAAATGCCGCGCAGGCGTTGCAAGGCCTTGCGGGAACGCGCGAAATACGCTTGAAGACACGCGTTGCGCGCAGCGTCACGCTGGTGAAGCGGCGCTTCCGGCTTGCGCTCGCGGTTTCGGTCGAGGATAACGGGCCCGGCGTACCTGAAGAACTGCGCGACCGGATCTTTTATCCGCTGGTATCCGGCCGCGAAGGCGGCAGCGGCCTGGGCCTTACCATCGCGCAGACGTTCGTGGCGCAGCACAACGGTACGATTGAATGCGACAGCATTCCCGGATGCACCGTATTCACGATCCTCCTGCCGCTGGAATTCAACCGCCCCGGCGCGTAGAGTGGGGGCAGAGCATGCGCGCCTATGACGACCATCAACCCTCCCGAGGTGAGCTCGTGAAGCCTGTCTGGATCGTCGACGACGACCGGTCGATCCGGTGGGTTCTCGAAAAGGCGCTGGCGCGCGAAGGGATCGCGTACAAGACGTTTGCCTCGGCGTATGAGGTGCTGCAGGCACTGCAGCAGAGCCAGCCGCAGGTCCTGGTTTCCGACATCCGCATGCCCGGCGAGTCCGGCCTGACGTTGCTCAACAACATACGGGAGCGCTTCCCACAGGTTCCGGTGATCATCATGACCGCGTACTCGGACCTCGACAGCGCTGTCGCGGCGTTTCAGGGCGGGGCTTTCGAGTATCTGCCTAAGCCTTTCGACGTCGATCACGCGATCGCGTTGATCCGCCGCGCCAGCGCCGAGACCCCGGCGGCGGCCGCGGCTGCATCCGCTATCGGTGAAACGCCCGAGATGCTCGGCCAGGCTCCGGCGATGCAGGAAGTCTTTCGCGCCATCGGCCGGCTTTCGCAGTCGAACGTGACGGTATTGATCACCGGCGAGTCGGGTACGGGTAAGGAGCTGGTCGCGCGCGCCCTGCACCGGCACAGTCCTCGTATCGGAGGACCGTTCGTCGCCATCAACACCGCAGCGATCCCGAAGGACCTCCTCGAATCCGAGCTGTTCGGACACGAGCGCGGTGCGTTCACCGGCGCGCAGAACGCGCGCCGCGGCCGCTTCGAGCAGGCCGAGGGTGGCACGCTGTTCTTGGACGAGATCGGCGACATGCCGCCGGACCTTCAGGTACGGCTGCTGCGGGTGCTGTCGGACGGCGAGTACTACCGCGTCGGCGGCCACGCGCCGCTCAAATCGAACGTGCGCATCATCGCCGCAACGCACCAGAATCTCGACGAACGGGTGCGGCAGGGGCTGTTTCGCGAGGACCTGCTGCATCGTCTGAACGTCGTCCGCTTGCGGCTGCCGCCGCTGCGCGAACGCGGTGACGACATCGCTCCGCTGGCGCGCCATTTCCTGCAGAAAAGCGCGCGCGATCTCGCTGTCGAGCCGAAAGTCCTGTCCGAGGCGGCGCTGCGCGTGCTGTCGACGTTCGCGTTTCCTGGCAACGTCCGCCAGCTCGAGAACATCTGCCACTGGCTGACGGTGATGGCGCCGGGTCTGCGCATCGACGTGGCCGATCTGCCGCCCGAGCTCCGCGCGGACGCCGGCGCGGGCGCCGAGAACGACGGGGACTGGCAGCAGGCGCTCGATCGCGAACTCGCGCAGGCGCTTGCGCGCGGCGAGCGCGCCGTCGGCGAGCGCCTCGAAAAGGAGTTCGAGAAGACGCTGATCCTGCGTGCGCTGCAGCACACCGGCGGCCACCGGATGGAAGCCGCGCAGTCGCTGGGCTGGGGCCGCAACACGCTGACACGCAAGATTCAGGAGCTCAAGCTCGATCCCGACAAGTTGTGATTGTCGCGCGTGCCGCGAGGACGCTATCGGCGCATCGGGAAGGCCGCCAGCAAGTTCAACGTTCGCTCCACGATCTCCTCGACGACGATGTTGGGCTGCAGGCGCTCGACTAGCGCGGCATCGAGCTGCGGAAGCGGGATCGCGGCCAGTGCAACCGTGCCCCAATGGAGCGCTCTTGCCGCCGCATCGAAGTTGGCGACCGTGAAATTCGCGTACTTGAAGATGGCCAGCAGGGCGAGATTGCCGCCGACACCCAGCGCGAGCCAGCGGCGGCGCGAGCCCGGATCCGCGGCGCCGAGCAGGCCGCCCACGATCCAATTGAAAACCACCGACCCGAGGACGAGTGCCACGTAGGCGCCCTCGCCCCATACGTAAAACACGATGCTCGCGACGAGCAGGACGGTGTTTCCCCAATGCCGCGGTAGCGCGAAGTACGCCGTCAGCACCAGCGGCAGGAACAGGAACAGGAAAATCGGCGAGGCGAAGACCATGGCGTCGCGACGGCGGCGCCGCGGAGTCTACCAGCCTCGAGTGTTTAGCGGCGAAAGCGGTTAAAGCGCAAGTTCGACCACGACCGGCGCGTGATCCGAGGGCTTTGCGCCCTTGCGTGCCTGGCGATCGATCCGACACGACGCGCACGACGCGGCGAGCGCCGGAGAGAGCAGGATGTGGTCGATGCGCAGTCCGTGGTTTTTCGGGAACGCGAGCTGCCGGTAATCCCACCAGCTGAACGTTTTCTCCGGTTGGTCGAACAGCCGGAACGCGTCCCTGAGCCCAAGCTCGAGCCAATCGCGAAACGGGGCGCGTTCCGCGTCGGAGCACAGCACTTGACCGCGCCACAGGTCGGGATCGTGTACATCGCGATCTTCCGGCGCGATGTTCATATCGCCGACGACGGCGAGACGCGGATATCGCGCGAGCTCGCTGCGAACGTAAGCGGTTGCCGCCTCAAGCCAGCGCAGCTTGTACTGATACTTGTCGGATCCGACCGACTGGCCGTTGGGCACGTAAAAGCATACGAAGCGGATGTCACCGATGGTCGCGGCGAGAACGCGCTTGTGATCGTCGGGAAACTCCGGCATGTCGGGACGAACTTCCGCCGCGCGCACTCGCGACAGGATGGCGACGCCGTTGTACGTGCGCTGGCCATAGAAGATCGCCTCGTATCCTGCGGCGGCGATTTCCAGGGCCGGAAAGCGGGCATCTTCGAGCTTGGTCTCCTGCAGACCGACGATGTCGGGCTGATTGGCGGCGAGCCAGTCGAGCAGCCGCGGGAGCCGGATATTGAGCGAGTTGACGTTCCAGGAGACGAGCTTCATTTACACCTTAGTGCGTGCTGCCCATCATGTGGTTGGGCAGCCAGGTGGCGATTTCGGGAAACACGCACAGGATGACGATCGCCAGCATCATGCACACCACGTAGGGGATCGTGCCCCACATGATGCGTGTCACCGGCACATCGGGGGCGATCGAGCTGACGATGTAGATGTTGAGGCCAACGGGGGGATGGATCAGCCCGATCTCCATGTTGATGGTGAGGATGACGCCGAACCATACCGGGTCGAAGCCGGCCGCCTTGATAATGGGATAGAGGATCGGCGCAGTCATGAGGATGATCGCGGCCGGCGGGATGAAAAACCCGCAGACGAGCAGAAATAGGTTGATCATTCCCATCAGCACCCAGCGGTTGAAGTGCGCGTCGGCGATTGCCTGGGCCAGCGTCTGCGTGAGATAGAGCGAGGTCAGCATGTAGCCGAACAACACGGCGGCGGCGATGATCATCAGGATCATCACCGACTCGCGCGTCGTGTCCCGCAGGATGACCCACCACTGCAGCGGCCGCCACATCCGATAGATCATGACGGCCATCACGACGCACAGCGCGGCGCCCACGCCCGCGGCTTCGGACGGCGTCGCCACGCCGCCGTAGAGCACGTACATCACGCCGATGATGATGGCGAGAAACGGCGCGATCTTCGGAATTGACTGGAATTTCTCTTTCCAGCTATAGCGGAAATGCGCAGGGTGCGCGCGGAAGCCCCGCTTCCAGATGATGAACAACGTCCACAGCATAAACAGCCCGGTGAGCATGAGGCCTGGCAAAACGCCGGCCAGGAACAGCCGCCCGATCGAAGTCTCGGTGGCGATGCCGTAGAGAATGAACGTGATCGACGGCGGGATCAGAATCCCCAGCGTGCCGCCGGCGCAGATCGAGCCGGTCGCGATGTCGTCGGGATAGCCGCGCCGGCGCATTTCCGGGATGCCCATCTTGCCGATCGCGGCACAACACGCAGGCGAAGAGCCGGTGAGCGCGGCAAAGAGCGCGCACGCGCCGAGATTGGAGATCACGAGACCGCCCGGCACGCGATAGAGCCAGCGGTCGAGCGCCTCGTAGAGGTCCTTGCCGGCAGGCGAGGATCCGATCGCAGCGCCCATCATCACGAACATGGGAATCGAGACAAGCGTGAAATCGTTCAATCCGGCATAGAACGTTTCGGCCACGACGTGCAGCGCGTCGAACCCCTGGAAGAGCAGAATGAAGGCGATCGAGATCGCGCCCAGCCCGAACGCGACGGGCGCGCCCGATAGCAGCATGACCAGCGTGACGATCAGGACGAAGAGTCCCTGCGTGGTCGGGCTCAAGCGATGCTCACTTGTGACGCTCCGTCGCGATGCCGAAGGGGCGCTCACGCCCGGTGATGAGGGAGAGCAGATCGGCGAGGCTCTGCAGCGCGAGGATTCCGAGCCCGATCGGCATCGAGGCGTAGGGAATCCACAAACGCGCGCGCCACATCGTGTCGGAGACCCACTTTTGGTCCCATGCCTCCTTCCAGAACTGAAAGGTGAGCACCGCGATCGTCACGCAGAAGACGAGCGAAAGGCCGGAGGCGAAAAGCGCGAGAGCCCGCCGCCGACGCGGGCCAAGATAGTGCGGGAGCACATCGACGTTCACGTGGCCGCGCAGCGTCAGGACATAGGGACTGCCGACGAACGTCGCGGCGATCAGGCAGTAGGTCACGAAATCCGTCTGCCAGATGGTGTTCATGTTGAGCGCGTAGCGCACGAACACCATCTGGCACACGACGATGACGCTGACGGCGATCAGCGCCGCCGCGACGTAGCCACAGAGCTTCGACAGCAACTTGACGGCGCGAACGAAGCTGTCCATGCGTGGCTCGTGACGATGCCGGAGGTCGGCGGAAAGGCGCGCTTACCCGCCGACAGTCGGGGCGTTGCTATTTGACGGCCATCGCGTCGTCGATGAGCTGCTTGCCGTCCGGCACTTCCTTGGCAAATTCCGCGTACGAGCTCTGCTTGGCCACGTTGACCCAGGCGTCGTACTCGGCGGGCGAGAGCGTGACGACGTCGACCTTATGCTCCTTGAATATCTTGACCATCTCGTCGTCGAGACCTTTCGCTTCCTTGGCGAAATAGGCTTCCGCTTTCTTGCCCGCCTTGAGGAGCACGTCCTGCTGCTTCTTGTCGAGCTTGTCGAAGCTCTTCTTGGACATCAGCACCGGCTCGTACATGAACCACAGGGCGTTGTCGCCGGGAGCCGTGAGGCACTTGACCTGCTCGTAGATGCGGAATGAAACGAAGCTCCCCGAGCTGGTATCGGTCGCCTCGGCGACGCCGGTCTGCAGCGCGTTGTATACCTCGTTGCTGGGGATCGAAACGATCGACGCGCCCGCCGCCTGCCACATCGAGGCAAATGTCGGCCCCGCGGAGCGGATCTTGACTCCCTTGATGTCGGCCGGAGTGCGGATGCAGGATTTTTTCGAGGCGACCGCGCCCGCGAGCCACGCGTCCGACAAGACGATGACGCCGGCCTTCTCGATCTTCGCCCGGATATCCTTCATGAACTTGGAATCGTTGATCCGCGCGGCGCGGTCGTGGCTGCGCACCAGACCGGGCATCAGCGTGGCGCCGAAGGCGCGTTCCTTGCCGCTCGCATAGTCGAGCGGGAACGAGGAGATATCCAGTTGGCCGTTCACCAGCGCGTTCCACTGCTCGTTGGGCTTGAACAGAGCGGCGCCGGGATAAACCTGGATGTCGAGATCCACCCCTGCGGCCTTCGCATCGCGGGCGATGATCTGCACCATTTCGTCGCGCACATCGCCCTTGCCGCCGGGAAACTGGTGCGACGCGCGCAATGTCACCGGCGCCGCCGGTGCGGTCCCGGCGAGCAGCGCCGCGGTCAGCGCGGCGAGCACCTCGATTCGCTTGAACTTCCTCATCTGGCTCCTCCTGCGAATAGGCTGGTTGTCACTGGTTGCGTGTCGCGACGAGGCGCTCCACACCAACGTAATCCGGTTGGCGCTTCGCGACGAGGCTCCGATCATCTCAGAATCACGGACTTGTCCGTCGACAGGCCGAATAGTGTATCTCCTGTCGAGGCTGCCGGCGTATCGGCGCGATATCGCGCAAACGGGCCTCCCGGCGACCCGCAAGGCCGCGAAACAGGACAGCCGGAAACGATTTGAGCGCGACGCGTGGCACAGCGACTGCAGGACAGGTTGCGGTCGCACGGCTCGTGCGGCAAAGCGTTGCGCCTGCCGCACGAGCAGAGTCTCCTAGTGGGCCGCGACCTGGCAGCTCGGTACCTGCGTCTGCGGCGGCAGGTTCCCCTTCGGTGGCGGAACGCCCGCGTCCAGCCCTGCTTGCAGCAGCCGCGCCTGCATGGCTGCGGTGTCCTCGCACAGCAGGAACCGGTCCTTGACCAGGCCGTCGATGGCACGGATCACCGCACTGTAGTACTGCCCGAACGAAGGATAACGCTCTTGGACCGACGGGCGCGGATCGCCCGACGCGATGCCCGTTTCCATCTGGTCAACGGCGCCCGGCTGGCTAGACTCAACTGGCTGGGGGATACCTCGGCGACAGGGATGCGCCAGTCGGCGGGCATGATGGTGAACTATGTCTACCGTCTCGCCGAAGTGGAGCGCAACCACGAAGCGGACGCGCGCGACCGCACGGTGGTCACCTCCCGCCGCTTCGAATTGCTAGCCAGGGAATCGCTGCTCGCGAAGGCAAATGCGCGTCAGGCGTGAGCGCGCTCGACGTCCGACGATCAGCCCAGTGCAAAATTGGAAGCCCGCCCTCTTGGGGCCGCTTCTTCTCGATCGACGCGCCAGCCGCTTTTGTCTTGAGCTACTGCGGGTAGCTGCCCTTCGCGGGCGGACTCACGGTTTGCGTTGCCGCACTCGGCTCGGGGACCGGCGCGGGCGACCTGCCGACCGGTGTGGTGCGCGGTGCCGGGGTCTTGGGATATCCGGCATCGGTCAGCATGCTCTGCCAGCGGGCCTCGTTGTATCCAGTTGCGTACTGGTCACCGACCTGCAGCGCCGGAGCGTCCAGTCCGCCGGTGAGCCGCTTCAGCTTGTCGGCGCCGTCGCTCTGACCAACGTCGACGACCGTATGCGGAACGCCGCGCTTGTTGAGCAGTGCGGAGGCCGTGTCGCAGACGGTGCCGCAGCCGAAGGTGTACAGCGTCACCGGATAGCGTTCCTGCGCCAGCACTGACGAAAACGACAAATTGCTGGTCTCGATCGTGTTCTTGCCGATGCGCTTGGCTTGTGCGTCGCGGGCGTTGGGGGGTGGCGGCTTGTCCGAATACACGACCCGGCCCTCGGGGTCCACGTAGCGATAAACCTGTTGCGTTTGCGCCGCCGCCAACCCGCTCGCAATCAGGATCAGCAACGCCAACACACCCGCAGAACGTTTCCGAGCGATTGCGATGGTCATGGTGCCTCCAGTTTGCAGGAGCAAAGCAAAGGCGTTACGAGCAGCCCCGAGCGCGCGAAGCCCCGCAGCGAGCCCCGAGACAGTACAGCACGGCGAGGGGCGAGCGAGGAGGCGACAAAGCGATCGGGGCGCACAGCGGCCTTTGCGAGTCTTATGACGGTGACATCCCATTATGCCTCAACAAGGCATCGATTTGGGGTGGCCTCCCGCGGAAGGCGATAAACGACTCGAGCGCCGGCCGGCTGCCGCCGCGCGCCAAGACCTCTGCCGGCACGCTGGCGAGCTCGGCGCCATTTTCGATGTACAGCTCCGGCGTGATTTCCCCGAATCGGGGGAGTCCTGAGACCTCGAGCAGCGGATTGGATACCAGCGGTTCGTTCGTGGCGATCATCGCAGGACTCTTTCGCGGCGCATGCGGTGCAGCTGTCGATCGAGCCGCGCGAGCTCGTCCGGCGTGCCGATGTTGGCCCAGATGCCGGTATACAGCTCGCCGCTGGCCCAGCCGCGCCCGATCCAGTCGCGGAACAGCGGCAGGATTTTCAGCTTCTCCCGGCGCGGCAGTTCCTGGAAAAGGGACGTTCGGTAAAGCGCAACATTACCGAACGTCAGGCGCGACGCGCCGTCGAGCGCAAGCCGTCCGTCGACAAGCGAAAAATCGCCGTTGGGGTGGTAGCCCGGATTGGGCACCATCACCATATGCAAATGCGGCGGCGCCGCTGTTGCGTCCATTGCCGATGCGCGCGCGCGAAGCAAGTCGTAGTCGTACTCGGCATAGACGTCGCCGCTGACGACGAGCGCCATGCCTTCGCCGAGCAGCGGCAGCGCCGTGGCGATCCCGCCGCCGACCTCCAGCGGCTCCGGTTCCTGCGAATAACTGATCGTCGCGCCAAAGCGCGAGCCGTCTCCCAATGCGGCCGCGATCGCCTCGCCGCGATGGGCAACATTGACAACGACATCGGTGAATCCCGCTGCGACCAGCCGTTCGAGCTGCCACCCGATCAGCGGCTTGCCGCCGGCCTCGAGCAGAGGTTTCGGCATCGTGTCGGACAGCGGCCGCATCCGTTCGCCGCGCCCCGCCGCAAGGATCATCGCTTTCATCAGGCTCGCTAGAACGTGTAGCCCGCCACGGATTGGCGTTGCTGCAGCTCGTCGAAGAGCCGGAGCATGGGCCCGAGCTCGTGGTAGCGCGCGCAGGCGCCGCGCAGATAGCGCATTACCCGCGGCATTTCCTTGAGATACCCATCCTTGCCGTCGCGATGATGGAGTCGGGCGAAGATGCCCAGCACCTTGAGCTGGCGTTGCACGCCCATCCACTCGAAATCACGCCAGAAACCGGAGAAATCCTCGCCCACCGGCAATCCCGTACCGCGTGCCTTTTCCCAGTAGCGCACGGCCCAGTCGATCTGGAGCTCCTCGTCCCATTCGATGTA
>Ga0075434_100002417_pt1 | contig 16406 bp, 14 predicted proteins | sample RhiMethybrSRZTD3_FD_75298 | JGI IMG/M metagenome (GOLD analysis project Ga0075434, IMG submission 75298) | Populus rhizosphere microbial communities from Tennessee, USA - Rhizosphere MetaG P. TD hybrid SRZTD3 | ecosystem: Host-associated > Plants > Roots > Rhizosphere > Soil | place: USA... | reverse complement strand
CGTGCTGAACGAGGGGAAGACCAATCGCCTCGCGTTCGTCAGCTACTACAAAGGCGAGTACACGATCCACACGATGGAGCGGAAGGAGCCGCTGCACACCGCGTCGACGACCGACTTCGGCGAAGCGGGCCAGGGTCCGCCCATCGACTTCCAGGCGCCGCTGCAGCACACGCTCGTGCAGGAGAACGTGCGGAAGAAGGGCAAGTTCGAGAAGATGATGCTCGAGGGGCGGCCGCCGATCAACGTCGGCGTCACGAGCAACGGCGACATCTTCGGCGGATCGCAGGTCAGCTTCGGCGACGTGCTCGGCGATCAGCAGTTCAACCTGTTCGCGGCGTCGATCTCGCAGTACCGGACGCTGTCGCTCTCCTACGTCAACCTCTCGCGCCGCATGCAGTGGGCGCTGCAGGGCTACTCGCAGACGCAGTTCTTCTACGGTCAGCTGGGCGGCGTCTTCTACGATCCGGCGTACCAGCCGTTCATCAGCCGCGACCTGGCGATCGCGACGCGCACGGTCCGCGGCGGCAGCGGCTTCGCGATCTATCCTTTCGATCGGTACCGGCGCATCGAATTGTCCGGCGGCGTCGTGCAGCTGAACGAGGAATACAACGATCCGGTGCTGCAGGAAGTGGCGCAGCAGTACCAGCAGCAGCAGTACGGCACGGCCGTGTTCCGCAACGGCACGCTCGTCCCGCTCGGCGCCGCGTTCGTTCAGGAGACGACGGTGTTCCGCGAGTTCGGCCCGCTCGCGGGGAACACGGTGCGGTTCGCGTACGACGTCTCGCCGAAGATCGGCAACACGCTCTCGCGTCAGACCTTCGACCTCGACGCGCGCCACTACCTGCGGCTCGGCGGATCGGGGCTGCTCGCCACGCGCTTCCGCGGCTTCAAGAGCTTCGGCGACTTCCCCGACTTCCTCTACTTCGGCGGCAACTCCGAGCTGCGCGGCTACGACTACCTGCAGTTTGCCGGCCAGAACACCTTCTTCGCGAACGCCGAGCTGCGCTTCCCGCTGATCGAAGCGGCGCTGACGCCCATCGGCGTCATCGGCGGCATCCGCGGCGTGTTCTTCGCGGGCATGGGCGGCGCGTGGTTCAACGGTCAGCCGTCGGCCGATCCGTGCGCGACGACGGGCGGGTACAGGTTCTGGACGACCAAGTCGGAGATCTGCCGGCCGGTCACCGGCTACCAGACCGACTCGCGCGGCATCGCGGTCACCGATCCGGTGACCGGACTGCCGATCCTCACTTACGGCCCGGCACAGGTCATCGACGGCTTCCGTCTGAAGGACGGCCGCGCCTCGTACGGCATCGGCCTCGAGACGTTCGCCCTCGGCTTCCCGATCCACTTCGACTGGTCATGGAGGACGCTCTTCGACAAGGAATGGGAAGACGTGCTGTTCGCCGGCGCCGGAGGCAGCCACGAGTTCCGCAAGCCGCGCTTCGCCGTCTGGATCGGCTACGACTTCTGAGAGACTGGCGCCCCGGATCGTGTGGCGCCGCACTGTGGCGAGGGATTAGGGAGCAGGGATTGGGGATTAGTGGTGCTGGTGGTCCCTAATCCCTGACTAATCCCTAATCCCTAATCCCTGATCCCTCTAACCCCTAATCCCTACTCCCTGATCCCTGCCTCGGCGCGTCAGGAACGAGGCCGAGGTTGGCGCCCAGGTCGCGGCCGTCGGTGCCGGCGCCACGCCATGCGCTGCGGGGCGCGAGGTGAAAGTCGTGAGCCTCGGCGTTCACGAACTCGCGCCGCAGATCGTCGGCGCTCGGGAACAGGTTGTCCGCGGGGTACGCCGACTTCTTCGCGCCTGCAATGACGTTCCTCACGATCTTCGCGCCGGGCAGGTACACGGCAATGCTGTCGTTGCCGACGCTGTGATCGCGTCCGATGATGCCGTAGTTGCCGTGGCTCGCGATGTTGTTCGTCATCGTGAAGCCTTCCGTCACGCCGTGCGCGATCTTCAGCAGGCCGCCCGACGCGCCCTGCACGATCGTGTTGTGATCGACGACCACGTCGCGCGGCGCGTCGGTGAGCAGCATGAAGTAGCCGTCTCCGCCCCACGCGCGCTTGTCGATCCCGTCGAACACGTTGTCGCGGATCACGATGCGATTGGTCTGACGGCTCGGATGGATCGGATCGGTGCCGAGGACTTGAAAGCCGGCGGCGACGTCGCGTACGAGATTGCCGCGGAACTGCACGTCTTCCACCTGACACCACGGACAGCGGCCGTCCTGATTGCGCACGGTGAACAGCACGGCGTTGCCGGCCTGCGCCTGCTGCCACGATCGCTCCAGCACGTTGTGCTCGATGACGACGGCGCGCGCGTTCTTCAACTCGAGGAGGTTCTTGATCTGCCACTTCGGCGCGCCGGGCTCGCGCCATTCGAGCGGTTTGCTGAGGAGGTTGTCGCGAATGACAATCTTCGACGGCGTGAGATCGGGGATTGCCGGATCGGCGCCGCCGAACATCAGGTTTTCGCCTGCCGCCTCCAGATAGTTGTTCTGGATGACGTAGTCGCCCGGCCCGTTCCATCCGGCGATCGCCTGCGAGTCCTGGCCGATCGCTTTGATGTCGCTGATGTAGCAGTTGACGATCGTCGTCTTCGACGAGTTGAGCGCGATGCCGCGCTTCTGACCCTTCTCCGGATCGCCGTGGATGTAGACGCGATCGAGGGTGAGATCGGACGGCACCCTGTCGAGCGTGTCCTGCGCGGCGCCGCCGTCGCCGAGCGCGATGATGTCGCCGGCGCCGTTGTGATTCGCCTGGAACTCGACGAGCGTGATGCGCCAGCCGCGCGCGCCGGCCGCCGCTTTCAGCGCGGGCGCGCCGCCGCTCGGCGACCGCAGCCTGGCGAGATGCTCCGCCGACGCCGGCGAGATGCGCTGTCCGTCGCCGGCGTTGTCGACCTCGCCCGCCGTGCGCAGCGTGATGACGCGATCGTCGTCTCCTTTGGCCGCGGGCAGCACGAAGTTGCCGACGTAGGTGGCGTCGCGCTCGAGCAGAATCGTGTCGCCGGGCCGCGCCTTGTTCAGCGCCGCCTGAAGATCGCCTTTGGCGGGAACGATGATGGATTCGGCCGTCGGATGACGGACGACGACCGCAATAAGGAAAACGAGAACGGCCGGCAGTGTGACGCGCATTCGAAACGCTGAGGCAATTGGTGTGCCGCGGTAGACTGGCGGGCCGAGGCGTCCGCGATGGATCTCACACCGAAGCGCGCATCCGACTCTGCCACGGAAATGGTTCAGGTGGTGTTGCCGAACGACGCGAACCCGCTCGGGTTCATCCTCGGCGGCACCGTCATGCATTTAATCGATATTGCCGGCGCCATCGCCTGTCATCGCCACACGCGGACGCTGCTCGTGACCGCCGCCGTCGACGGCCTCGAGTTCCTGCATCCAATCAAGGTCGGCGATCTGATCATCCTGAAAGCGCGCGTGACCTGCGTCTTCACGACGTCGCTCGAAGTCCGTGTCGACGTGTATTCGGAGGAGACGCTGACAGGAAAGCGTCAGCTGACGAGCCGCGCCTTCCTCACCTTCGTCGCGATCGATCGGAGCGGTGGACGCGTGAAGGTGCCGCCGCTGCTCATCGAGACGGACGAGGAACGACGCGAATGCGAGGCCGCACACGAACGGCGCGCGGAGCGATTGAAAAGAAAAGCGCGAACTTAGAACTGAGAACTGAGAACTGAGAACTGAGAACTGAGAACTCAGAACTGAGAACTGAGAACTCAGAACTCAGAACTCAGAACTCAGAACTCAGACTTCTGAAATTCAAAATTCAAGTTCTAAGTTCGAAGTTCTAAGTTCTAAGTTCTAAGTTCTAAGTTCGTCACGAGACGTTCTTGAGGCGCAGAACGGATCGTTCGAGATCGATCGCGACGCGGTACTTGCTCAGGAACTTGTGGCCGACAATCCCGCCCAGCTGGAATCCGAGCAGCGCGCTCGGCGCGTCGAGGTTGAGCACGACGACCGGGAAGTTGCGGTACTGGATCGCATCGAACGCGAGATCGACGCCCGGCATCAGGAACGCGTCATCGTCCCAGCCCGACGTGCCGTACACCTTCAGTGCGATCTTGCGTCCGTTCTGCGGCTTGCCGAGTGCGGTCGCGGTCGCCTGGCTGATCGAGATGACCTCGCCGCCCGTGTCGACGACGAAGTTCGCCTTGTGCTCGGTGTCGACCGTGCCGCGCACGGTGGCGAGGCGATAGAGGCGCAGCGGCAGCTCGAAGTCCTTCGGCTCGTCCGGCAGATGCTTCCCGAACGTCAGCTTGTGCGACTTGTAGTCGATGATCATCGAGTACCCGAGCGCGAGCGGCGAGAGGCTCTCGGTTTCCTTCACCGGGATGTCGCGCAGCGGCGGGTTCTTGATGAGACACGGGATGTTCCGCACCTTGAGCGATCCGAGCTCGAGCGAATCGATGCGCGCGAGCTGCAGACCGCGGAGTCCGATTCGTCCGACGCCCGCGCTCAACGTGTAAGTGATCGGCTGAACGCCGAGGCGCTGCGCGGTGGTCCGCGTGATGACGGTGTTCTCCGAGCCGGTGTCGACGACGAAATCCTGCGCCGACGAGTCGTTGACCTTGGCGCGTACCACGACCTTCTCGTTCACCAGCCTGAAATCGAGCGTGTAGATGCGATCCTCGGCACCGGGGTCGGTTTCGAACGGCACGCGCTGTCCGAACGATCGCAGGAACCGGATTTCGGCGCGCGACCAGTCGGCCTTCTCGCTGTGATCTTTGTTCGGCAGCAGGTTGACGTAGTTCGAGTACGCGCCGGCCGCCTCTTCGTACTTGTGCATCCGCTCGAAGATCGTCCCGACGGTGTGATGGATCTCCATGTCGCGGGGCGCGAGACGGAGCGCCGCCTGGACTTCGTTCATCGCATCGATGAGATGGCCGCGCGCGGCAAACGATCTCGCAAGGCCGTGGTGTCCGCGCGCGAGGTCGGGAACTTTCGCCAGCGCGTCGCGATATTTCGATTCGGCTTCGTCGAAAAGCCCCGATGCCCACAGCGCGTCGCCGTACAGTGACAGCGCGTCGGGACTGTTCGGGTCGGACTGCGACAGCTTCTCCGCTTCCTTACGCGCGAGGTCGAACTCCGCCACGCGCAGCGCGGACGAGATGACGCCAAACCGCGAGGCGCGCACGTTTTCGGACGGCGCCGTCTTCAGCGCGTTCCGGTACGCCTCGAGCGCGTCGGAATAGCGTCCTTCCGAGTACAGCAGATCGCCAAGCCTGAGCTGGATTTCCGACGCTTGCGAGAGCGGCGTGACGTCGGCGTGGATGACAAATGACGCAGCCGCGACGATGGCCGACGCCATAGCGACACGAAAGCGGCTGTGCATGACCCCTCCAGAGAACGAACCCGCAGTTCAAGAATCGCGCCGGGGCGCGACCGCTCGCGGGACGAATGATGTACTACGGGAGGGCTTTTCGGGAAGCGAAAAAACGTACAAAATACGACAAGTTTTCGGAGGCAGTCGCGCCGATCAGCGCGTGTACTGTCAGCGCGTGTACTGTTCGATAGGCACGCCGTCGTACATCTCGTCGACGCGCAGGATCTGCGTGTCGCGGCTGTAGCTGCCCAATTCGTAATCCTCGCTCATGATCAAGGCCTTGATCGGCTTGGTGGGGCACACTTCCGAGCAGAGACCGCAAAAGCTGCAGCGCGAGAGATTGAAGTCGAAATAGTCGAGGATTTTGATCTTCTGTCCCGGCTCGCGGTGCCCGCCGAGGGCGATGAGGTCGTCGGGGCACGCCTTCGCGCACTGGTCGCAGACGATGCAGGTCTGTGCACCGGTCCCCGGCTCGGTCTGCAGGCGCAGCACGCCGCGGAAGCGCGGCGCCGTCGGCCTCCGCTCGGCCGGATACTGGAACGTGAACGCCGGCTGCGGCGTGTACTTGAGCGTCACCCACAGGCCTTTGAGCAGGTCGACGAGGAAGATCGTTTTGAAGAAGTTGATGATGGGTTTCACGCCCGATCCCCAATGATGATCGGCTCGGATGCGCCGAGCGGCGTGACACGCTCTTTGCGCAGCACGGTGCCTTCCTTCCGGATTTTGTCCTGCAGCCGCATGAGCCCGTACAGCAGCGCCTCGGGTCGCGGCGGGCAGCCCGACACGTAGACGTCGACCGGCACGACCTTGTCGACGCCCTGCAGCACGCTGTAAGTCGGGAACGGACCGCCGGCGTTCGAGCAGCTGCCCATCGAGATGACCCACTTCGGCTCGGGCATCTGGTCGTACAGGCGGCGAAGGACCGGCGCCATCTTTTTCGTCACCGTTCCGGCGACGATCATCAGGTCGGACTGCCGCGGGGAGGCGCGGAACACCTCGGCGCCGAACCGCGCGATGTCGTAGCGAGAGGCGGAGGCGGCCATCATCTCGATGGCGCAGCACGCCAGGCCGAACCCCATCGGCCAGATCGACGACTCGCGCGCCCAGTTCAGCACGCGATCGATGCTGGTCGTGATGAAGTTGTCCTCGAAGCGATGATCAATGAGTCCCATAGTAATCTGCGTTCTTTCGAATGAACGACGCCCACTTCTGCGGCGTCTCGTCGAGCGAAAAGATCGCCTCGACCGGACACGCCGGCACGCACGCGCCGCAATCGATGCATTCGTCCGGGTGAATGTAAAGCATCTCGACGCTGGCGAACTCCGGCTCGTCCTTCCGCGGATGGATGCAGTCGACCGGACACACGTCCACGCACGCGGTATCCTTCGTCCCGACGCACGGCTCGCAGATGATATACGCCATCCTCCTCATGATAACGCACGCGTTCGTCCCCGCCGCGGGATGCGATCCCGTCCTGACGGCGCTTTTCACCCCCCGCGCGCCCGAAATCGGCCGTTATGACGTGTGTACGAGCGCGTCACCCCTCGAACAGGCCATTGCCGACCGGACCGCCGAAGGGTTTCAATTCGGTGAGATCGAACACCTCGAGCCGGCGGACGCCTTCGGCACCGGGGGCGCCTACGACCGGTTCGCACTTGTGCGGCTCTACGGCGGTCAGCGCGTTCGCGTCGCGCGCGGCTGGCGTCAGCGCGGCGCGACGTTCGAGTCCGTCACCGTTCTTTCGCCGTATCCCGACGCTGCGCTGAGCCGTCTGACGGATGGCGCGATGATCATCCGATGGCGTTGGGAAACTGGTGAGTTGGCGGTTGATGAACCCGCGGGTCGGCGACCTATAATTCGGTTATCGCCATGACAGTCTGGAGAACCGCGCTGCCCTTGGCGTGGGTGTTCGTCGTCTGTGCCTGCGCGCCAGCTGCCGCGCAGGTGCTGCCGTCCGAGCCGATTGCGTTCGCCGACGGCCGCGTGACCGTCAGCGGCGACGTGTCGGTCACCGCCGCAACCGCCATCGACAAACCGACCTACTTCAACGCGACCGACTACGACCATTCGATGCTCCGGCTGACGCGGATCGACGTCTCGAGCGCCGCGCACGCCGGTCCGCACTTCACGCTGCTCGCCGAGGTGCGAACGGAAGACTTCGAGTGGCTTCGCCCTTATGCGCTGTACGTGCGGGTGAAGCCGTGGATCAATCACAACTTCGACATTCAGGTCGGGCGCATCCCTCCGACCTTCGGCGGCTTCTCGCGGCGGACGTACGCGAACGACAACCCGCTCATCGGCTACCCGCTCGGGTATCAGTACCTCACGACCGTCCGCGCGGATGCGATTCCCGCCAGCGTCGACGATCTCCTGGAGCAACGGACCAAAGGCTGGGGCTTGCTGTACGACCATCAGTTCGGGCATCAGAACTTTGGGCCGGGTGTTCCAGTCGTCAGCGGCATACGCTGGGACACCGGCGTCCAGGTTCACGGCGGCAACGACGTCATCACCGGCACGATCGCGTTCACGCGCGGCACCATCTCGAATCCGCTGTTCAACGACGACAACGAAGGCAACCAGGTGGTCGGGCGCGTCGAGCTGCGTCCTGTCGCCGGGCTCCTCATCGGGGCGTCGGGCGCGCGCGGGCCGTTCGTCAGCGACGTCGCCGTACGCGGATCGATTGGCGAAGAAAACGGCAGCGACTACACGCAGACCGGATGGGGCGCGGACCTCGAGTACTCGCGCAACTATTACGTCGTGCGCGCCGAGACGGTCGTCAGCACATGGCGGCTGCCGCTGGTGTCGGAGCCATCCGGCGTGCTTCCGCTTCGCGCGATCGCCAGCTACGTCGAGGGACGGTACAAGTTCGCGCCGGGCTTCTACGTCGCGGCGCGCTACGACGATCTCCGCTTCAACGACGTGACAGGAGCGGAGTTGGGCACGATGCCGTGGGATGCGGATGTCACGCGCTTCGAGGGCGGCGTCGGCGTGTCGATTCTGCGGAACTTCGTGTTGAAAGTGACCGGACAGCGCAACCATCGCGCGAACGTCGGCCTGCCCGGTCCTCGTAGGGAGTTGCCGTCGCGTTTCAATGTCGGCGCTGCGCAGCTCGTGTTCTGGTTCTGAGATGCGTACGCAAGGTTCGCAAAGTAGGCAAAGGGCGCAAAGTTGGCAAAGGGCGCAAAGTGAGCGGAGCGCGCCAAGGGCTGGTCTCGCCCTTTCCTTTGTGTCCTTCGTCTCCTTTGTGTTTGTGTCCTTTGTACCCTTTGTGTCCTTCGTGTCCGCGGCAAGGCCGGGGGCGATCCGCGGCCGCGTGGAGCTGCGGCGGATTGCCGCGCCACCCGAGCGGCGGCCGAGCGTCGCGGAGCTCGGATCGCCGCGTGTCCGCGACGTGCCGGACGTGATGCGATCGGTCGTGTATCTCGAGTCGGCGCCCCGCGGCGCGTTCGAGGCGAACGAGGGCGGCCACGCGGTGATGGATCAGCGGAACGAGACGTTCGTGCCGCACGTGCTCGCCGTGATGATCGGGACGACCGTCGATTTTCCAAACTCGGACAAGTTCTACCACAACGTGTTTTCGCTCTCGAAGACGAGGCGATTCGATCTCGGACGTTATGCGGCCGGCCATTCCTCGTCGGTCCGGTTCGATCGCCCGGGCATCGTGCGCGTCTTCTGCGACATCCATTCGCACATGAACGCGTTCATCCTCGTCTTCAGCCACCCGTTCTTCGCGACGACCGACGGCGAGGGGCGGTATCACATCGACAACGTGCCGCCGGGCACGTACAACGTCATCGCGTGGAACGAGGGAACGTCGACCGATCCGCGCGCCGTCACCGTCCCTGACGGCGCCGCCGCGGAGCTCGACTTCACCGTCCGATGAAGATCCTCTCGTCGCTGCGCAGCCGGATGTTTCTCGCGAGCGCCGTCCTCGCGGTGCTCTGCATCGGCGTCGCGATCTACCTGGTCAGCGTCCGCGTCACGCAGGAAGCCGAGACGACGCTCGAGCACGAGATGAACGCGACGGCTCTGCAGGTCGAACAACTGCGCGCGCTGCGAACCCAGAACTTCACGCTGATGGCGCTGCTCATCGCCGACCTGCCGAAGCTGAAGGCTGCCATCGAGACGAACGATCCGGAGACCGTGCAGCCGATCGCCGACGGCTATCGCGAGAAGCTGAACGCGAGCCTCGTCGTTCTGACGAACAAGAGCGGCAACGTTCTGTACGAATCGGGCGGCACGCCCGGGGTGGGCGCGCTCGCCGCCAGTCAGCCTGCCGTGCGCGCGGCGCTCGCGGGACGTGAGAGCCTCGGCCTGCTCGCGCAGCCGAACGGCATCCTGCAGCTCGTCACCGTTCCCGTGACCGCCGTCACCCGCGATCTGCCGCAGCCCGAGCTCCTCGGCACGCTGAGCGTCGGCTTTCTGCTCGATGACGCGCTCGCGCAGCAGTTGAAGAAGATTACCGGCAGCGATCTCGCGTTCGGCATGGACGGCAAAATCCTCGCGGCGACGCTGCCGCGCGAGCACTTCCCGCGGCTCGCCGATCTGCTCCACTCGTCCGGAACGTCCGGCGTGTGGCTGGGCGACGAAGAATACCGGCTCCTGCCGCGCCCGCTCATACCGCCCGGCGAGGAGGGCCCCACGGCGTCGGGGCCGATCGCGCTGATTCTTCGATCGCGCACCGAGCAGCTGCATTCGCTGCAGTCCATCCACACCGCACTCGCCGCGACGGCGGTCGTCGCGATTCTGATCGGCACGCTTCTGAGCTTCGCGGTCGCCCGCACGATCACGAGCCCGCTCGCCGCCATCACCGACGCCATGCGCGAGGTGGCCGCCACCGGGGACCTCACGCGCAAGATCGCCGTCCGCCACGGCCACCGGTGGGACGACGAGGACGCGCGGCTGCTCGCGACCACGTTCAACACGCTGACCGATTCGATCGCGCGCTTTCAGCGCGAGATCTCGGTGAAGGAACGGCTGACCTCGCTCGGACGCATGTCGACCGTCATCGCGCACGAAGTGCGCAACCCGCTGATGATCATCAAGGCGTCGCTGCACACGCTGCGGCAGCCGGACGTCCGCCACGAGGCGATTCGCGAGGCCGCGACCGACATCGACGAGGAAGTCGAACGTCTCAATCGCATCGTCAACGAGGTGCTCGACTTCGCGCGGCCGATCAACTTCCAGCGGTCGGTCGTCGATCTCAACGCGCTGTGTCGCGAGTCCGCGAGCGCGGCGCTGGCCTCCGATCGCGGGGCCACGGTCGAACTCGATCTCGATCCGGCCGTCACCACGATCACCACCGATCCCGAGCGCCTGAGGATTGCGCTCGTCAACATGCTCGTCAACGCGCGGCACGCGGTGAACGGCAGCAAGACCGCGACGGCCGGCAACGGCGAAAGCGCGCTCGTCACGCTCAGGACGAAAGCGAACGGCGATCGCGTCCGCATCGTAGTCGCCGATCGCGGCGTCGGCATCGATCCGCAGCACCTCTCGCACGTATTCGATCCGTACTTCACGACGAAGCGAGGCGGCACGGGCCTCGGGCTCCCGATCGCGAAGAACATCGTCGAAGGTCTCGGCGGCACGATTGCCGTGTCCAGCGTGCCGGCGCGCGGCACGGAGATCCGGATCGAGCTGCCGCAGGCCCCATGAGCACACACCGCGGCTCGATTCTCCTCGTAGACGACGAAGAAAAGATCCTGAAGGCGCTCAGCCGGGCGCTGCGCGAGCAGAACCACGCCGTCGTCGAAACGACGAGCCCGCGGCAGGCGCAGAAGCTGCTGGGCGAGCGCACCTTCGACCTGTTCGTGGTCGACAACATGATGCCCGAGCTGAGCGGCCTCGAGGTGATCCGCGAGTACGTGGCGTCGGCGCCGGAGAACGAGCGCGCGCAGATCGTGATGATGACCGCGCACGCGACGGTCGAAAGCGCGATCGAAGCGATGAAGCTCGGCGCGTTCGACTACCTGCAGAAACCGTTCGAGATCGACGAGTTCGTCGTCGTTGTCCACCGGGCGCTGGAGCACCAGCGGCTGCGGACCGAGTACCGCTACCTCGTCAGCGAGCGCGACGAGCAGTTCGATCACTACGGCATCATCGCGCGGAGCCGCGCGATGGAAGAGGTGATCCGCCGCGCCGAGCTCGTCGCGGGCACGAAGAGCACCGTGCTCATCATGGGCGAAACGGGGACCGGCAAGGAGCTGGTCGCCCGCGCCATCCACGACCGCAGCGCGCAGCGCGACATGCCGCTCATCAAGGTGAACTGCGCCGCCATTCCGGAGACGCTCCTCGAATCCGAGCTGTTCGGCCATGTCCGCGGCGCGTTCACCGGCGCCACGACGACGAAGAAGGGCAAGTTCGCGCTCGCCGACGGCGGATCGATCTTCCTCGACGAGATCGGCACGATGAGCGCGGCGCTGCAATCGAAGCTGCTGCGCGTGCTGCAGGAGCGTGAGCTGGAGCCGCTCGGGGCCGAGCGGACGGACAAGATCGACGTCCGCGTCATCGCGGCCACCAACCGCGATCTGCGGCAGATGGTGGCGGACGGCCGCTTCCAGGAAGATCTCTTTTATCGCCTCAACGTCATCCCGATAGAGATTCCGCCGCTTCGCGAGCGGCGCGAGGATATCCCCGCGCTCGTCGAGCACTTCGTGCGCAAGCACTCGCAGCGGACCGGACGCCGCGTCGAGCGCCTCGACGAGAGCGTCCTCGCCGGACTGCAGCAATACGACTGGCCCGGGAACGTGCGCGAGCTCGAGAACACGATCGAACGCGCGGTCGTGCTGTCGGAAGGTCCGATCATCACGGCGAGGGCGGTCTCAGTGCTCGGCGCCGTCACGCCGCAGGCGAGCGGGCTGCCGTCGCTGAAGCTCCGCCAGAATATCGAGTGGGTCGAGCGCGAGACGATCCGGCGCGCGCTCGAGAATTCGGGCGGCGTGAAGAAGGACGCCGCCGAGCTGATGGGAATCAGCCAGCGGGCGCTGTCGTATTATCTCGCGAAGTACAGACTCGAATCATGAGCGCCCTGCGATTCGCCGCGTGTCTCGCGCTGTCCGTGCTGTCGGGAGCCTGCGGCAGCAGCAGCTCGAGCGGCACGTCACCGTCGCCGTCGCCCACCTGCTCGTCTCTTCCGAACGCGACGACGATCCTCATCGTGAACAACGCGGTGTGCCCGCAGGCGCTGACGGTGCCGCGCGGTACACAGGTCACGTTCATCAACAACGACACACGCGCGCACGAGATGAATTCAGATCCACACCCGGAGCACACCGATTGCCCTGAGCTGAATCAGGTCGGCCACCTCGAGCCGGGTCAGTCGCGGACGAGCGGAAACCTCAACATCGTCCGCGCGTGCGGTTACCACGATCACATCAACTCATCGACGAGGTCGATGCAGGGCACGATCACGATCCAGTAAGCGGAACACGCTTTGCGTCCGTGTAAACGCATGGTGACGCGAGCGTATTTCGCCGCGGTAGCTGCAGCTCTCATCACGGCCACGTGCGGACCGACTCTTCCGCCGACAACCGCGCCGGCGCAGCCCGATCCGACATTCGATCCGTTCCGCGCGGCGGTTCAGTCGTACATCGAGCAGACCCAACCGTTCCGCCGCGAGGCGGCTCAGGCTGCAGAGAACGTTCCCGGCAAGGCGGCACCGACACCAGCGGCCGCGGCCTCCGTCAGAACACGGCAGAACACCCTGGCCGACGCGTTGAGGACGCGGCTGCGCCCGAACGCGAAGCAGGGCGAGATCTTCACGCCGCCGACGGCGACCGCAATCAAACATCAGATCGAGGCGGCATTCGCGAGCCAGCGCCGCGATTTGATCCTCGACGAGCTCGCCGAACAGAACACGACGCCAGCGAACGCGCCGCATCCGGCGATCAACGCGCAGCTGAAGGCGCCGCGCATTCCGCCGAGGCTCATCGAGATTCTGCCGCCGCTGCCGAAGCAGCTCGAATACGATTTCGTCGACCGTACGATCGTCCTGCGCGACATCGACGCCGACGTCGTCGTCGACTACCTGCCGGAGGCGCTGCCGGTGCAGACGCCGGCGCAGACGGTGGAGGAACCGGCGACACCGCGGCAGATCGGAACGACATCACCGCTGCCGATGCCAGATCTTCGCGGCGGAATGGTCTTCGGCCTGATGGGCGACAGCGGATCCGGCGACAAATCCCAGATCGCGGTCGCCGAGGCGATGCTCACGTACTTCAACACGGCGCGGCGCTTCCCGTTCGTGCTGATGCTCGGCGACAATCTGTACGACGACGATTACGAAGGCGAGTTCCTGCAGCCGTACAAGCCGCTGCTCGATCGCGGCGTGAAGTTCTACGCGACGCTCGGGAATCACGATCGCGATCTGGAGATCCACTTCAAGCCGTTCAACATGGGCGACAAGGATCGCTACTCGTTCGATCAGGGCAACGTGCGGTTCGTGGCGCTCAACAGCAACCATCCGGCGGACCCGGAGCAGATCAAGTACCTCGACACCGCGTTCGCCGACGCCGGCGACAAATGGCGGGTCGTCTTCTTCCATCACCCGCTGTATTCGTCCGGCCGTCACGCAGCGGAATCGCGCGACGTCATCAGGCCGGCGCTGGAACAGGCGCTCGTGCGGAACCGCGTGAACGCCGTGTTCTCCGGGCACGAACACCTCTACGAACGGATCAAGCCGCAGCAGGGTGTCCACTACTTCGTGTCGGGCGGCGGCGGGCGCTATCTCTACAGCGTGCATCCGAGCGAGTTCGACGAGGTGGCGGTATCGGAGCACCACTTCATGGTCGCGGAGGTGGCGGGAGATCGCCTGCTGTTCGAGGCGATCACGCACGCGCAGAAGCTGCTCGACTGCGGGATGGTGACGCGTGTGTCGAACGTCAAATCCGACAACGACGTGCAGAAGTGGCTGGACGAGTGCGAGGCCGCGCGTCCGGGCCGGCCGCGCACCACGGATCGGTGATGCGTGTAATTCAGAATTTGGAATTCAGAATTCGGAATGCGTACACCAGGCGGAATGCTTCGCGTTATGGAAGCATTCGGCCGTCGTACGCATTCTGAATTCCGAATTCCAACTTCTGAATTACGCCAGTCCGCCGTCCGCGGTCCATGCGATCGCGACGAATGCGCCGTCTGCAGCCATCGACGGCGTTGCGTCCACGCGGCCGGCGACCGAGAGCACCGTCGCGACCGCCATCGCGGTTAGAAAGCCCATTGGATCATTTATCTGTGGTCAAATGAGGAAAGACGCCAACTTCGCGGCGACACGGAATGATCGTGCGGGTTATGCGGCGCACTCTTACCAGTTTACTCAATCTGTCGCGGACGGCACTCGTCTGTGTCGCGCTCCTGTGCGCTCACTCCCTCGACGCGCAGGATCACCCTCAGGATCACGATCAGGGGCCGGCACCTTCGGGCCATCAACATCACATGAGCGCCGGCGATGACGAGAAATGGACCTGGATGACCGATGCGAACGTGTTCACCGGGTTCAACTATCAGCAACGCAAGTTCGCCGATTTCTCGGCGTGGGAATCGCAGAACTGGTTCATGTTGATGGGCAGCCGACGCGTCGGCCCGGGTGACATCACGATCACGGGGATGACATCGCTCGAGCCGCTGACCGTGGGATGGGTTCGCGAAGTGGCGGCTCGTACGGGCGGATCGCCACAGCTCTATCAGACCGGCGAGAGCTATCAGCAAGAGCCGATCGTCAACTATCAACATCCCCACGATCTCGTCATGGCAGCCGGTGTCGGGTACAGGATCAAAGGAGCGCGCGCCACGTACACGCTCGAGGCCGACCTCGTCGGGTCGCCCGCGCTCGGACCGACGGCGTTCATGCATCGCGAGTCCGCACGGGACAACCCGCAGGTGCCGCTCGGACATCACGCGATGGACTCGACGCACATCACGCCCGGCGTCGTCACCGGCGGCATTCGGATCGGGGAGATCACGTTCGAGACCTCGGCGTTCCGCGGCGAGGAGCCGGACGAGAACCGATACAACATCGAGCAGCCGAAGCTCGACTCGTACTCGGGCCGCATCAGCTGGGCGCGCGGTCCGTGGCAGGCGCAGTTCTCAGGCGGTCACCTGCACGAGCCTGAATGGTTCGAGCCATACGACGAGACGCGGCTGACGGCGTCGATCGGCTTCGGGGGCGAGGTCGCGTCGCGCCCGCTCCACGCGCTCATCGCGTGGGGCCGCAACATCGAATACAACGGCTTCAACGATCGCGCCGACAGCTACCTGCTCGAATGGGATTTCCGCGCGTCGGACAAGAACACGACCTACGGGCGGATCGAGCACCTCAGGAAACAGGTCTTCGGGCTCGGACTCCATCCAAAAGGATTCAACCACAGGCATATGTACTCGCGGATCGACGCGCTGACGCTCGGGTACGTCCGTGATTTCCTCTCCGCGCCATGGGGACGCTTTGGCGCCGGCGCCGATGCGACGCTCTACGCGACGTCGGACGACCTCATCCCGTTCTACGGCGGCTCGCATTCATACCACTTCTTCGTACGATGGCGGCCGCACGGCGGCGCATCGATGATGAGCCATTGACGCTCGACGCTCGCGCTACAATGGCAATGGGTCGAAAGTAAATAAATGGATCTGCCCGGGGACCTGGGTCCATGTCGCTCGTCGCGCTGTCAGAACTTCTCGGCGCCACCGTGCGCGATGCCACCGGCACCGTGCGCGGACGCGTGCGCGAAATCGCCGTCGCCCCGCAGGACCACCCCACCCGCGTCGCATATCTGATCGTCAGGACACCGGACGGCGAGCGCGCGCTGCCGCCGGGCGCGCTGCAGTCGGCTGGCGCCAGCGTGCGCGCGACGACCGATGCGTCGCAGTGGGACCGCTACGCGCCCTCCGACGGCGTGCTGCTGCTGAAGCGCGATCTGCTCGATCAGCAGATCATCGACGTGCACGGCCGCAAGGTGGTCCGCGTCAACGACGTCGAGCTCGAGTCGACGCCGGTCAACAGCCACCTGCTCCTCAACGTCGTGTCGGTGGACGTCGGCGCACGCGGCGCCATCCGCCGCCTCTCGAAGGGCATC
>Ga0075434_100002415_pt1 | contig 16407 bp, 16 predicted proteins | sample RhiMethybrSRZTD3_FD_75298 | JGI IMG/M metagenome (GOLD analysis project Ga0075434, IMG submission 75298) | Populus rhizosphere microbial communities from Tennessee, USA - Rhizosphere MetaG P. TD hybrid SRZTD3 | ecosystem: Host-associated > Plants > Roots > Rhizosphere > Soil | place: USA... | reverse complement strand
TCCGCATGATAGGGAACGCCTCCGGTGCCTTTAGAATTGCCGAGGGCAAGGTGGCTGCGCTCACAGCAGAAGTGGCACAGAGACGAGGAGACTCGCCACAGACGTTTCAGGAGTTCGAACAAGACCTGAGGCGCTTGCTCGCCAGATGATTGACATGCCGGACGCGCTTGTGGCCATTGCGCGCGTCATCGGGGAAGACGAACAGCTACGCCAGTGGTTCCATCACATTGCCACCGCACCAGACAACATTCGAGTTTCGGCAGTCGGGCGATTGACGTCACAAATGACGGCCGGTGGAGAGGACGCGAAGGTCATCGCCGCCTTCCGGTTGCTTAGCGATGGCCCCACCTGCAGGGCGGTGCAGCAGGTCATATATGACCGCTGTGGGCCTATGAAATGAAGCCCGTCGAACGGGGCGTATTTCGACGATCTGACCGGGAACGGCGCTTATCAGACTCACCGTATACTTCCTGTATTACAACTTCGGCCGCGTGCATCAGACGCTTCGCGTGACACCAGCAATGGAGACAGGAGTCTCCGATCACATCTGGAGCATTGAGGAAATCGTTGGCCTACTCGCGAGCTGAGCGATGACGCTAGAAGCATTGACCCAAGCCGCGATGGCAGTCGTTGGGGAGTTCGCGTCTAGCCCTGACTGCACGGTCGGCGGAGTGGCCGCAGCGCTCGAAACAACCTCTGGCAGCGTTTATACGGGAGTCTGCATCGACACTGCATGCAGTCTCGGGTTTTGCGCAGAGCATTCGGCGATCGCGGAAATGCTGAAGGCTCGCGAGTCAGAAATACGAATGATCGTGGCCGTGATGGCTGATGGTTCGATTGTGCCGCCTTGTGGTCGATGCCGCGAGCTGATCTGGCAGGTCAACACTCGGAATGCAGCCACAGTCGTCATAGTCGGCCGCGACCGGGCCGTTTCACTGTCCGAGCTATTGCCGTTCCCATGGCCGCGTCAGCCGATTTCAAACTGACCAACTACCCCCTGAGAAGGCTCGCCGCACAGATCCCGACTCTTTCCTCTCCCTGCCTGCGCCCGAACCCAACGGCGGACCGACAAGACGTCTCGCGATGGCAGCACGCGCACCGCGTCACTCAGGCAGGCCGAGATCGCAAGTGGGACTTCACCGAGAGTTGATCGCTCGCACGTGCTCAACGATGGCCGCCGTCTCTCACTACCGCTTTCATCAGTTAGCTGTTGCTTTCGGATTTCCGGCCAATGGCACTCGAAATGGCACTCGCCAAGGCCATCATCGATGAACGCTTCGCAAGGCATCACGCCGTTCTTGCATTGACGTTTCAACCGGAGGTGGTTCCCACATCGATCAGTGTTGATCAGGACGAGGTAGCAACATGGCCACCGACGCCGCAGCGGTCGGGTTAGAATGTGACCCGAATCGCGCCGCGAACAGTTCGCGGATCCAGCCACGAGTCGGGACGGCCGAGTGTCGAACCAGAGAATTCGTACACCGGTCGAAAGGCGGTCGGGTTGGGTGCCCCCTGATTGGCGACGTTGAAGACGTCGATGAACAGCCCGAGGCGGGCCGTACTCTTCGGCAGGCCGAAGGTCTTTTCCACTCTCAGATCGAGGACGTTCACCGCTGGCAGCCGCCGCGTGCCTCGCGGCTCAACGCGGACGAATTCGAAACCCTGCGTCAGATCGAAGACGCGGATGGTGCGGCCCCACGCATAGCCGCTGTTATACCGATACACAGCGCTGAGATTGAATCCGCCCAACTGCGGAATCCGATACGTTCCCTCGACTTTCACTTCGTGAGGAGTGTCGTAGGAGGTACGCGCGGCATTGTTGATCTGCGTGTTCGGATCACCGTATCCGCTTCCGATTCGAGCGTTCGAATGAAACGTGTTATTGAAATTCCCCTCTGTTCGTGACCAGGTGTACGCGGCGAGCATCTGCCACTTGTCCGCGAAGCGTTTGCGGCCGACGAGCTGAAACGCCGTGAAGTTCCGAAACGCACCCGGCAGGTTCATGGTGACAGCGGTTTGGGCGGCACGTGTTCGATCGAAAACGGTCACCAACCCGCCATCATCCGCCGTGCCCACTGTGCCATCGGGGCCGGGGTCAACGCGCTGCACTGGCGCGTACTCTGCACCGATATCGAGGCTCCCGATCATGTCACGGTAGTTGCGCCGAACGATCTGTCCTGTGACCGACACGTTCTTGAAGAGCTCGTGCTCGATGCCCACGAGATACTCGTCCATGAACGACTGCGACAGCTTTGGATCGACGGTCTGAGCGCTCTTGAACGGGCTCCGAGAAATCTCGGTCAACTGGTCCGGCCCCGTCACGCGGGCGGTAATTACCGGCGCATTGTCGACGCCGACCAGCTCGAACTGGCTACCGTACAGCGTGTCGTAGTAGCGACCGGCGTGCGCTCTCGCAACCGTACGGTGATCGGACCCGAGATCCCAGGCCACACCGACTCTAAGCGCCAACGGGCTGGTCGAGAAAGCGTTCGAAACTGACGGCGTGGATCCGCGGTTGATGTCCCAGCGGATGCCCGGATCGATCGTGAGCCGCTCGGAAAGCCGCCATCGGTCCTGCGCGTAGATGGAACTGCGAATGGTCGTGAAGGTACCTTTCCAGCCCTCCCAGTTCTCCACCAGGTACGGCTGACCGTCCATGTCTTCGTAGAACTTGCCGCCTGGATACCCGGTAACGCTCGTCGACGTGCCGTGCTCGAGCTCGAAGCCGAATTTGAGCTCGTGGCTCAAGCCGAGGACCCGATTGGCAAAGTGACTCGCCGTCGCCGCGGTAGATCGTGGGCGGCGGTCGTAGCGTCCAAAGGCCCACGCGTTCACCGAAGCCAACCCAGTTTCCACGTCGATGTGTGGTGCAGGTCCATCATCGCCGTTCGGTAGGCTGGAATCGAGGGAGAGCGGCGAGTTGTAGCCTCGGTTTCGGACCTCGACGAGCGTCCGATCCGACACCAGCCACGTCAGCCGCGTGTTCCAGACTCGCTCGGGCTGAGAGGAGATCTGCGTGGCTTCCATCGGCGTATATACGTTGGCGCCGACTCCCGTCAGATGGTTCTCGCCACCGATGAAGAACCCTTCGAGTCGTATGGACGGTGTGAGCGCCCCCGTCATCTTGATGATCCCGTGCGTGTCGTCCTGCGTGGTGAGTCCCGGGCCGGCGAAGCCGGCCGGACGATCTCTACGTTTGTAGTATTCGAGGCCTGCAAAGAACCAAAGCCGGTCCTTACGGATCGGCCCGCCCTGCTGAAACGACGCGTCGCGCAGCGCCTCGATCGTCCGAGGGACGAACTGTTGCTGCAACTGCTGGGACAATTCGCGTGTGTTGTTGCCCACCCAGGCGGTCTTCGTCGTCCAGTACTCGCCCAGTCCCGAAAAACGATTGCTGCCCGACTTCAAGGTTCCAGTGGTCACCGCGCCTGTGAAACCGCCGTATTCGACGTTGGCGCCGAGCGTCACGGTCTGCACTTGATCGACCCAGTTATAGTTCAAACGCAGCCACGGACTACCCTCCTCCGGATCGGTCAGATCGACGCCGTCGAGCACGAGGCCGTTCGATCCTTGGGATGCGCCATAGGCCACATTGGCGACGACGCCGGGTACGAGGGCGACGAGATCCTCGAGCCGGCGGCTCGTAGGCAGATTCTCGAGAAAGGATCGTTCGAAGTTGGTCGGCGACGCTGACCTCCGGACATCGACGAGCGGCGCGCGCGCGATGACCGTGACGGTGTCCCGGACCACGGCGACGGCCAGCTCGAAATCGACCGTCAGCGTCGCGGCAATTTCAAGCGCGATATCGGTCTGGCTCTGTTCCGCAAAACCGTCCGCGCGCGCCGCTACGGTGTAGCGACCCGGCGGCAGGGCAGCAAAGCGGTACCCTCCGGCGCCGTCCGTGACGGCACTCCGCGGTCCGCCCACGAGTTGCGGACTCGACAGGCGCACCGGCGCGCCGCGTATCGGTGCTCGAGATGCGTCGGCGACAACACCGACCAGCGTTGAGGTATCGAGTGCCTGGGCCCCGGCGCGGTTCGGCATCGCGACAATGATGCCGAGCAGGAGAAGTGCCGAACGTTGCATCCGCAGCCTGCTCACGACAAAACGTTCATGGCACCGTTACGGTAACCCGGAATGGCATCTGATAGAAACCTTCCGCATAGACAATTTGCTTTCCACTCGTGGTCGTGGCCTGAAGCTCCCCGACGGCATCGAGAGCGGCTTCGATTGTCCACGCAGACTGACCGGTCCTAGTGATCGCGACGGGGCTAGTGCCAGGATAGCGCCACGGATTGAAGCGGATCGTCCATAAGTAGGGATCCGCAGAATTGGCCGTATCGTAAAAGTTCCATTTGAACTCTCCGGCCATGGTTCCGCCAATGGCGATCGAGTACAGGCCGTTGGCCAATGCGTTGCCATTGGCGTCTCGAGGGCCGGCAAGACTCGGGGGCTGGAGCCGGCTACTCGAGAGCGCCATGAACGTACGGCGGCTGTCGCTCGGCGGCTGCGTCACGTTCGAAAAGTCGAAGAACGCACTCCGCCCAAAACTCAGGGGCAGCACGAAGTACAAGTCGTCGAACGAGTCGATGTAGGCACCCTGTTGCGGCGTGGTCCGGGTGGGCGCCTGTCCTACGTACGGTCCGCCGCTGTCGCCTTGGATCCGGTCTGGATTATCCATCGAAGGACAGGTGAGCGACGCTCCCGTACATCGGAAGGTCAGCGTGGCAGGAATGAGTTTGTTGGCTTGTGCTAACGGCGCGACAGAACCAATATCCAAGAGCAGACACGCAACCGAAACACACGCCGCCACTATACGCACCATATGCGCTCCTCCGCGACCCTGCGGCCGCCATCTGAAGAAATCTGTGCTCGCCGTTCACTGATCAAAACAACCGAGAGCCCGATCCCGGACAAGACACGTGGAAACCGCCTACAATTGGTCGCTGGCCGGCTTGAGGCTGTCTCTCTCTCCCCCGAGCCATGAAAAAATCTCCGCCTGGACCGCCTGACGTCCGCCGTCCCCCTGGCCCAAACTCGGGCGCCGAGACGACCGCAACCCTCCTGGTCCGCGCCCGCGCAGGAGATAAGGCGGCCGTCGACGTGCTCTTTGCCCGCTATCTGCCCGCGCTTCGTCGCTGGACTAGCGGCCGACTACCCAGATGGGCGCGCGACATCTCAGACACGCACGACCTTGTCCAGGAAACGTTGCTTCAGACGTTTAAGAGAGTGGAAACCTTCGAGGCGCGAGGACCCGGGGCGCTCCAGGCATATCTTCGTCAGGCGGTCCTGAACGGGATTCGAAACGAATTGCGTCGATTTGGGCGCAGGCCCGCGATCGCCGAGCTCGACTCGAACCAGGTGGTCGACGCCCCCTCGCCCCTCGAAGCCGCGATCGGGCGCGAAGCGGTCGAACGTTACGAGGAAGCGCTCGCCGAACTGAAGCCGGAAGACCGCGAGCTCGTGATCGCACGGATCGAGATGGGGTACGACTACAACGAATTGGCCGAGGCGTTCGACCGCCCGACCGCCGATGCCGCACGCAAGGCGCTGCAACGCGCGATGGTGCGACTGGTCGAGGCGATGAAGCGGCGCGAATAGGTGGAATTGAGGTCGTGGAACACGACGAACGCTGGTTGACTGATCTCATCGGCGCCGTGCTCGACGGAACGGCGAACGACCTGGATACCGCCGAGGTCGGCGCCAGCGATTCGCAACGTGCGGCGATCAGGCAGCTCAGGATTCTCGCGCGTGTGTCCGAGCTGAATCGCAGCGTGCCGATCGACTCGTCGTCGACGGAAACTGGGCCCGGTGATTCACCGGGCCGGCTCGTGTCATGGGGCCGGCTCTCCATCCTCGCGGAGATTGGACGCGGGGCGTACGGCGATGTGTACCGAGCTCGGGATCCCCGCCTGGATCGCGACGTCGCGCTCAAGCTTCTTCGCCTGGCTTCGACTGACGACTCCGACCGCCAGGCCGCGCATCTCGTCGAGGAAGGCCGCCTGCTCGCCCGGGTCAAGCACCCGAACGTGGTCTCCATTTACGACGCGGATTGGATCGCCGATCGCGTCGGCCTCACGATGGAGTTCGTTGACGGCCGCACGCTGGAACAATGCCTCGAGTCCGACGGTCCGTTCTCCAGCGCCGATACCATCAGCATCGGCATCGAGGTGTGTCGTGCGCTCGGCGCAGTGCACCGAGCCGGGCTGCTGCATCGCGACATCAAGGCGCAGAACGTGATGCGTCAAGGCGATGGACGGCTCGTCCTCATGGATTTCGGCGCCGGCCGCGAGTTGGAGAGTTTGGACGCCGCTACCCAGGCGGCCGGCACGCCTCTGTATCTGGCGCCCGAGATCTTCGAGGGAAAACCGGCGAGCGTCCAAAGCGACATTTACAGCGTCGGCGTGCTGCTCTACCACCTGCTGACGGCTGACTACCCCATCGCCGGACGCTCGCTGCGCGAACTCGCCGATCGTCACCGGCGCGGCGAACGAACGCCGCTTTCTGTCCGCTGGCCAGACGTCGACCAAGCACTCGCGCCGATGATCGATCGCGCGACGTCACCGACGCCGAGCGACCGGTACACGACCGCTGACGATTTCCTGACAGCGCTCGAACGCTTGTCCCATAAGGCAGCCGCCGGTGTACGCCCTTGGATGTTGGTGGCGGCAGCGGCGCTCGCTGTCGTCGTCCTGACACTCTCGACTCTCTCTATCATCAACCTTCGTTCATCCAGACGGGGCGGTTTCGCTGCGTCGCGCGCCTCCTTGGGACTTCCCGATGATCGGTCCGTGGCGATCCATCGTATCGAACCACCGGAGCGGTTGTTACTGTTTGGTCAACTCTCTTACGACGGTCAGTACATTCCCTACTCCGAATTCGACGATGGCGGCTTGATGGTCCTGGACGTGATGACCGGGAAGACGCGCCGGATCGCAGCTCCCGATTCGGGTGACAGTTCGATCGTCGAGAGTGCCGTGATGTCGCCTGATGGCGCCAAGACGGCGTATTCGTGGCAATCGGGCGAATGCCGCTGCATCGAGCTTCGAGTCGCCGACACGCGCAACAGCGGGAACACTCCCGAGATTGTCTTGCACGATCAATCTGTCGCAGACATCAGCCTGGTCGACTGGCTGCCGGACGGCACAGGCGTACTCGCGCAGTTACGGAAGAAAAATGGCACACGAACGATCGCGTTCGTCTCGACGCTCGATGGATCGACTCGTGTCCTTAAAGACGGTCTCGAGTACAGCCTCTCGATGCACCTTTCACCAGATGGACACTTCGTCGCGTACGACTACCCGGTTCGTACGGACGATAGGGCGCGAGACATTTTCGTCATGGCGGTCGATGGAGCGCACGAAGGGGTCGTCGTAGACGGAGCGGCTCAGGACGCGTATCCAACCTGGACGCCGGATGGACGTGGGATCCTGTTTGTATCCGACCGATCCGGCTCACTTGGCCTGTGGTTGGTGCGGGTGGTTGAGGGACAGGCACTCGGAGTCCCCGAACTCGTCATGAAGGACGTCGGCCGAATGGCCCCGGTCTCGTTGTCGCGTACCGGTCGTCTGTTGTACGGGCTGCAGAGTCGAGCGGTGGATTCGTACACGGCGCGACTCGATTCCAGCGGTCTTGTTGCCGCCAAGACCGTAGCGCAGGCGGCCGCGAGCTACCTCGGATCCAATCTAGATCCGGAGTGGTCGCCGGATGGCACGTCGCTCGCGCTGGTCTCCCGTCGGCGGACGATCGGCCCCCATGCCCAGGCCCTCGTGATTCGATCGCTTGCAGGAGGCCGGGATCGCGAGCTGTGGCCAGACCTTGAAAACCTCACCGAGCCGCGGTGGTCGCCCGATGGACGATCCTTCCTCCTCCGCGGGACCAATAGTTTTGGCGTCCAGTATGTCTATCAGCTGGACGCAACATCGGGTGCAATCATGGCAACGTTCGATCCATCGGTGAGTAATGAGTGGGCAGCCGACGGACGCGCGTTTTACTCGGTCGCGAATCGGCGGATCTGGAAAACGGAAATCCCTTCCGGCAGTCGCAGGGAAATCTACCGCGATCCCGGCAAAGCGGGCATCGTCGCGCTCGCCGTGTCGCCCAACGATGGATGGCTGGCTATCGCCGTGAACACACAAGGCGGCCGGAAAATTCAGATCATTCCGGCTGACGGCGGACAGGCGCGCGACGTGTTCGAAGTGTCGGGAGCGGACCGCATCGTGCTGCAGCAGTGGACCAGGCTTGGCGATGCCATCCTCTTTACGCGCGCGACCATTGGCCGCCCGACCGTCATCGACGGATCCTGGCAGCTGTGGAGCGTACCCGTCGGCGGCGGTGCTCCGAGAAGCCTTCAGCTGGAAATGGATCGCCTTCGAGGCGTGCGCATGAGCCCGGACGGAGCACGCATCGCATTCCGAACGGGCGATCCCATATGGGATTCCTGGGTGATGGACAACTTTCTGACAACACGGTGATAGAGCCGTGATCCGTCGCTGAGTCCCGCTACTTTGGGAAACGTCACACGAAGAGTGGCACTCCTGAGAACGCCATCACGGTCAGCTCGCTCATCGACGCTGTGTTGTCTACTTGAGCATTCGCCAGTACGCTCTTGGCGGCGTTCCTGTTGACTCGATGCCGAACCGTTTGTCAGGTGGGGAGTCCTGCTCGATGAGGTCATGGATGTCTGCCAGAATCGAGCGATTGTTCCCGTAATACGAATGGCCAAGAAGGCTGGTGTCCACAAGCGAAGCGTCGACAGTGTCTACACCATTAACCACAAAAACATCGGGTCGAGTGTCACCAGCACGTCTATAGGTGCCGCTGTCGCCCTGATACTGCGCCGACGCCTTTAGGGCCACGTCATCTGATGAAGCATAAAGCGTCGTGCGATGACCGCTCTGCACTATGGCCCTGGCTAGGGGGGCGAATGTCGCTGCGTCAATGTCTGGCGCGGCCAAGATGATCTGACTGAACCGATTTGGCTGAATCCGACGCCCTGCGTCAATCCGATTCAGCGCATACGTCAGAGCGCGGTTTCCAAGACTGTGCGCAATGAGGTGGATAGTCTGGGCATCGGTTCGCTTCACGACATCTTCGAGGAAGTACTGAAGGTGAGAAATCGTCCATTCATTGTTGTTGTAGTCCGTAGGATAGGCCTTGAGTTGTGCCAGCGATGGCCAACTGTAGAGAATGGCCGCACCCTGAAATTGAAGATCCCACGCAATCTGGGCGGTCCGGAATACCGCATCTTGGAAAGCCACGTTAAAGCCGTGAACAAACACGAACGCTTCACGACGCTGCGACCTCGCAATCCTACGTGTCACGTCTGCATAGAAGTCGTCGTAGCTCTGTTCGGTAGACGCGCGTATCACGAGGTGAGTCTTTTCGTCCTCTATATAGAGTGTCTTGATCGTGGGTCGCTCGACCTCGCCGATCTTGTGTCTCTCCGGAATTCGAACGTCAATACGACCAAGATGAAGCGTTTCTGATGCGGTGCGAGTTGAGCCATACCCGAGTGGGTCATACGAAAGGCGCTCACGGTCGGTCGCAAAAAATACGGGGACGGCACGATCTTGTGCGATTTGTGCGCAGGCGTTGAAAACACCGGCGAAGCCTATGCTGAGAAGGCCCGCATACGCTCCAAAGCGCACGACGGGGGTCGAAGAGTGTTTCATGGCATGCTCACTCGTTAGGCGTTGGGAGGATCTAACTTCTCGTTCTCATGGGAGTCAATAACATTGCAATTCGCTGTAGACTGTTGTCGACGAACTGCGTCTGCTTGGTCTGGCGTGCTGTTCGTCGCGAACAGGTGCCTGCGGTTTGACGGTGCCGCGAAGAATGCCAACACGCCCTTCAAGAAGATCATCTATTTCACGCTCTACAAAGATCGCCTCCAGATCGAGAAGGACGGGCCCGACCAGTTCTCTCTCGGCGAAGGCGACTTGGAGATCGTGAGCAGCGTCCTGGAGGCGGCATTACGAAAGGGGCAATCCGCAGGGGTGGCAAGGTGGCGAGAGGGTGACAGGGATCGAGGTGGTCGTCATTTCGTCGGCACGCGCGCCTTCAGTTCCTCCAACCAGGGTCGAAAATCCCTCGCAATCATGCCAAAGCGCTCGCGGGAGATACCACGGGCAGGACGCGATAGCCGAGACCCCGAAGCTCTCTGATCATCTTCGCCGCCCGGCGCTGGGCTCGCACTTTGGTAACCGCTGGCCCGCGTTCCTCGTATGTCACGCCGTCGTGAAGAATCTTCCACACGAGCCGACAGAGTCGGTGCGCGATCGCCCCGATGGCTTGCGCGTGGCCGAGGCGGACGACCAGGCGTCGATACACGAGCTCGAAGATACTCCCTTTCGTCTTCACGGCGGCGTTCGCCGCCTGATTGAGGAGGCGCCGCATTTGGCGATTGCCGTTGGGAGATCGACGGCTGTGATTGACGCCGGCGCTTTCGTCGTGTCCGGGGCAGGCGCCCACCCACGATGCCAATCGCTTCGCCGTGGCGAAGGTGGCAGCGGTCGGACCGACTTCGGCGATGATCTGTTGCGCGGAATCGACGCCTAGACCAGGAACGGCCGCGAGCCGTTGGACCGCGGCCTGATGCTCGCGGAGTAACTGAGCGAGTTCCTCATCCAATTGTCGAAGGTGTGTCTCGAGCCCGTCCAACTCATCGAGCGTCAGGGTGAGGAGGCGCCGATACACCGGATGCAGCTCGGTGCACGCGCCGAGCGCATCGCGCAACTGATCCGGCGTGGCCTGGAGCCGAGGACTTCCGAGGGCCGCCACGGTGGCCGGATCCGTTACGCCGCCGCCGACCGCGCGCAGCATGCGTCGCGCACTCAGTCCCAGCAGATCGGAGACTAGACTCGACACTTTGAGGTGCATTTCCTCGAGCAGACACTCCAGCCGGTTCCGGAGCTGCACCCGATTACACGTCAGTTGGAATTTGCGCCGGGTGACCGTCCGCCACAGACGCTGCGTCACATCGGGCACGAAGCTGAGAATCAGTTCGTGCGCCACCAGGCGTTTCACGAGCCGTTCCGCATCGGGAAAGTCTTTCTTCCGGCCGCGCGGCCCATGGTTCGACTGCGCTTGCGCCAGATGCAGCGCGCCAGCGGTCGGGGGCGCGTCGGGGCGCAGGCGCCGCACCGATTGCCAGTCGCGCTCCAACGCATCCCACACCGGCCGCCAGTATTGCGCCGTCGATTCCATCACCACTTCCTCGACCTCGCACTCGATGAACCACGCCGCAAGCCCACGCAGCTGATCAGGCGTCGTCCCGACCAGGCGTCGCTCAAACACGTACTCCGTCTCAACCGCGACATCCGCCACGACCACCGCCAGCATTCGCTTGTGAATATCAATCCCCGCTACCCGATAAGCCATTGCCCTCTCCTGGCGGGAGCGGAGAACGTGCCTTGGTTGTCTTATTCAGGGTCACGGGCTGTCGCGCGCCGACGCCCACTTATTCGCTCAAGCGCGCACGTTCCGGATCAGCCAATTCATCGGCTTCGATTGCTCCACTGGTTCGATCGATCTCGCCGCTCGCGCCAACGCCATTCTCGCAACCGCACCGCAGATTTTCATCGGTTTTCGCGTGCTGATGTCAGCGCGTGGGAACGCGCTGCTGAAGCTCAGTAAACCAGTTGAGCACCACGTTGAGACGATTCGCGCTCGAGTCTTCCTTCACCATGACGAATCGCTGACCGTCTGGACTGACGTCATAGTTGGCGATGCTGGTGCCGCCGCCAAACGCATATCGCTGCTCGAACAGCATCTTGGGCGATCCGAACGCCAGATCCGAGTTGCCGGAGATCGGGGAGACTTCGACGACCATCATCTTGTCCCCGTCCCGGTAGAAAAGCTCTTTGCCGGTTCCGCTCCATCGCGGCTGCGTGCCACTCGGCGCTGAAACCTGCCTGTTTCGATCCGGACCAGGGAACGGCCGCACGTACACCTGCATCTGACCAGACTCGTCCGAGGTATACGTCATCCAGTGACCGTCTGGCGAAAACTGCGGGCCGCCCTCGTAAGCCACGGTCTTGACGACCGGGTGAGGTCTGGGCTCGCCGTGGAGCGACAGCGCGTACACGTCAGCGGACGTGTCCTGGAGACGGACGAAGGCCAACGTTTCCCCATCCGGTGAGACCGATGTCGGCAAGTCCACCATCGAGGTGCCAGGAATCGTTTCGTCGCGGTCGCTGCCATCTGTCCGGATTCGGTGGATTCCCGTCAGCGTCCGCAACAGGACGTGCTGGCCATCCGGAGTCCACACCGGGTAGTTCGTGTTGGTCGCTACCGGCGTGAGGCGGGTGAATGTGGATCGGCCGATATCCTGCATCCACAAGTCCGCAAGTGCCCTGACCACGACGATTCGCCGGCCGTCAGGCGCTACCCGGGGAACGGTGTAGTAGGTTTGAGGCGTATCGTTGACCGGTTCCTCCACGCCTTTCCGGGATACCCACACCAGTCGTGCCGTGCCCACGTTCCCCGGCGCATAGACGAATGTGCCGTCTCTCGACAGCGTTGCTATGGGCGCTCCCGAGCCCGTCACCGCAATCTTGTCGACCAGACGCACTGGCGCGCCGGTGAGCTTCAACTCGGCGACGTCGAAGGGCGCGCCCAGCAGGGCACCGTCGCGAAGAAACAGGAGATGGCCGGTTGGCGCGTAGATCGGGAACGCTCCGCGCTCGACAATGATCTGCCGCGCGCCGGTGGTCAACGACACCGCCTCGATGTGGGCGGGTTCCGCGCCCTCCCCCGTGTAGCACGTGAAAAGAAGGGTTCGCCCGTCCGGGAGCAGCGCCGGCCATCGCTGAGAGATTTCGTGATGTTCGGAGTCGAGCGTCGTCAGTTGCTTCGGGGTACCTCCGGACGCGCGAACGCCCCACAGCGCTCCGGCGCTCCCGAACACAATTTGGTTCTCAGGCCCCCAGGCCATTCCTGAGTAGACATCGGCCGCCCGGGCGACCGTGACGACCACGCCGTCCTTAAGCGACATCCTCCTGAGGACGCCGTCGGCCGACGTCACAGCTATCGACTCACCGTCGGGAGAAAAAGCCAGCGTCATGACAATCCCAACTCCACGCAACGGAGTGGATTCTGATTGGTCGACCCGCCGGACGTACGCCTGCCGGTTGGCGGCCTGCGCACCGACAAAGGCCACCGATCGCCCGTCTGGAGAAATCGCCACGGGCGAACCACTGGTCGAATAGAGCGCGACGGAAGGAGGAAGGTTCAGCTCCAGCCGCGTGATGGATCGGTCCGCCGAGACATCGCGGCGCGATCCGGTGCTGACTGTGGCCACGGCGACCGCCATCGAAGCCACGGCAAGTGCCCACGGGATCGCATGTGTCCATCGGACATGCGAACGCGCCTCAGACAGTTGAACGCCGACCGCACTTGACCGGCTCGTGTCAGACGATGACAACGCCTCGAGGGCGAAAGCCATGTCGCTCGCCGACTGAAAGCGCGCGGCCGGACTCTTCTCGAGACAGCGAATCACGAGTCGTTGCAGCGCGGGCGAAATCTCGCGGTCGGCCACCGACAGGTCCGCCGGCTCGTCTCTGACGATGGCGATCATCGTGTCGGTGCTGGTGTTGCGCTCAAAGGCTCGCCGGCCCGACAGCATTTCGTAGAGCACCGCGCCGAACGCAAAGATGTCGGCGCGATGATCCGCCGGCAGGCCGCGCGCCTGTTCGGGCGACATGTAACCGATAGTGCCGAGCACCATGCCCGCCTGCGTCTCCGGCGGAACGGTCGCCAGCGCGCTCATTCCGGCGGCGGGGGACTCGACCTCGATCAGCTTGGCGAGGCCGAAGTCCAGAATCTTCACGCGCCCGTCAGACGTGACGAACACGTTTTCAGGTTTGAGATCACGGTGAACGATGCCTTTTTCATGCGCGGCGCCAAGTCCGTGCGCGATCTGGACCGAGTAGTCTAGGCCCTTGCGGACCGGGAGCATGCCGGTGCCCAAACGCGCGCGCAGCGTGTCGCCTTCGAGCAACTCGGACACGATGTACAGCACCGGCGGTCCTGAGCGTGTCGAAGGGTCATGCTGACCGATGTCGTATATCGCGAGAATGTTTGGATGATTGAGCGCTGCGGCGGCACGCGCTTCCTGCTCGAAGCGGTGCACGCGCTCGCCGTCCACAGCAAACGCCGCGAGGACGACCTTAATCGCCACGTCGCGCCCGAGACGGGGATCGCGCGCGCGATAGACCTCGCCCATGCCGCCCTTGCCGAGGAGCGACACGATTTCATAGGCGCCGAGCCGGGTGCCGGGAGACAGGGCCACTTTTTGGGGGTTCGGCGGATTATACCGAGGGAATGCCTGCCGTTGCCCAAATAAGCATCTGCGACCGAAATATGCCTCTATGAAGCGCCAGCGTGAGTCTCACAGGGACACACCGGCAACGTGTGCCGCCGTTTACGGTGACGGTCGGCTCTCGCGCTACTTGGCGGTCTGTTTTGCGATGACCTGATCTCTGATCTTCGCGTAGGTCGCCTGGGGGACGATTTTCTGGTGACGAGTTCGTTCTTCGCCCTGTACGGACGACCAGCGATGATCTTCTGCGCGTAGGCGTCGCCGATGCCCGGCAGCTTCATCAGGTCATCCTTCGATGCCGTATTGAGATCGATCTACTTTGGTGCCCTGGCGATGCAGTCCTTCTTCGCTTCGGCCGCGGCGTGCATCGCGCGCTTGCGCGCGTCGCCCTTCGGAGCATTAGGCGCATGCGCCGCCGCTGCTGCCGCCTCGTAGGCCTCAGTACACCTTTTCACCGCAGCATCGTGCGCGGGACTGTGTTTCGGTTCTCCAGCGTACGTTGCTGCTGCCGCGGAGCCGCTTGCAAAGAGTAGCGCGAGTGCTGCCATCGTTATCGCGTTCTTCATCGTCAATTCCAAATCCTTCTCCGCCCGGAGAGCAGGTGGAGAATCGCTACGAAGAGGGCCCCACCGATGATCGACCACATGATGGGAAACGAATAACCGCCCACGCGGAGGACAAATGGCTCGGCGAGGTGCAGTTGCCGAGCGACCCATGGTCCGAAGAGAGCGCCGATGAACCCGATGGCTGTGGACACCAGGAGTCCGCCTCGCGCGCCGCCGCCAAGCGCCCTGCCGACAGCGCCGCAGATTGCAGCGATAACGATCAACACGATAAGCCCTGGCAGTGTGAGCGTCATGTAGACCTCCTGAGAGAAGCCCTGCAGCAACGGGGGCGTCAAGACACTCCCTGTCAGGCCGCAAGGAACGCGCCGAGCCCGCGCTGAGTTGGCGTCCGACCTCCTCCTGTCTGCGCGGCATCCGCCACACTGCGGAGGTCGAGGCAGAATCGCTGTACGAAGCCGTTGTTCTCTCCTTGCGTCGCCTCAATCATGACGCGTGGATCGAGCGCATCGGCCCGTCCACCATGCTCGACGTTGAAGTTCTCCGCCACTCACGGGCAGACCGCAAGATGACCAAATCCGAGCTCCATCGACTGCTCAAGAACCCCATCTACGTGGGCGACTTTCGATGGCTCGGAAAGGTGCATCGCGGTTCACATGAGCCCTTGGTGTCGCGAGAGACGTTCGACCGGGTCCAGGAAGTGATGGAGGGCAAGGGCGTCAAACGGAATGGTCACCGCAAACACCTTCATGCGTTCATGGGGCTCCTCAAATGCGGGCGGTGTGGCTGCACGATGACAGCGGAGAAAAAGAAGGGCAAGTACGTCTATTACCGCTGCACGGGATTCAAAGGCGCCTGCGGGAACGCCTACATTCGCGAGGAGAAGTTGGCTGATTTGCTCGGCGAAGTTGTCAAACCGATTCAAATTACCGCGGACGTCGCGGAAGGCATCGCCACGGCCATTCGCCAATCGGACGGTGTTGCTGCGTCCCAGCATGCCGACGCTCAAAAACAGGCCGAGAATCGACGCAGAACTGTGGTCAGCAAGATTGACCGTGGGTACGAGGACTTTGTGTCAGGTCGCATCTCCGAGACGTTCTGGAGCCGCAAATCTGCGGAGTGGGAGACCGAGCTTCAGACGGTAGACGCCGAACGGGCTCGACTGGAACGCACGCATGCGCCTGCCGTCGCTACAGCCGAAAAGATTTTAGAACTCGCGAAAAAGGCCGAAATTCTCTACAAATCGCAGAATCCAGGCGAGCAGCGGAGACTCCTCGAAACCGTGCTATCGAACTGCACGTTCGACCGCGGAAGTCTCAAGCCTACATACACTTCGCCGTTCGACCTGCTCGTGAAAGGGAACGAAACTGGGAATTGGCGGAGAGGGTGGGATTCGAACCCGACAAGGATTCTTAGATTCTGTAAGTTGCAGATTCCACGTTACCTGGATTGCCGGCGATGCCATCGTTGCTGTGGCGCCTTCCACGCTGTTGCACGCACCGCCGAGGTTCGAACGTGAGC
>Ga0075434_100002414_pt1 | contig 16411 bp, 12 predicted proteins | sample RhiMethybrSRZTD3_FD_75298 | JGI IMG/M metagenome (GOLD analysis project Ga0075434, IMG submission 75298) | Populus rhizosphere microbial communities from Tennessee, USA - Rhizosphere MetaG P. TD hybrid SRZTD3 | ecosystem: Host-associated > Plants > Roots > Rhizosphere > Soil | place: USA... | reverse complement strand
GAGTTTCGCGTCGAGCCGGCCATCCGGCGCAACGAAGTCGTGCGGCTGCTCGAGGACGGGCTCCAGGACGTGTCGATTTCGCGCCAGCGCCTCCCGTGGGGCATCCCCTTCCCCGGCGACAGCGAGCAGACGGTCTACGTCTGGTTCGACGCGCTGATCAACTATCTGTCGGCCACGGGATTTCCCGAACCCGGGTACGAACGACTGTGGCCGGCCGACCTCCACGTGGTCGGCAAGGGGATCACGCGGTTCCATTGCGTCATCTGGCCCGCCATGCTGCTCGCCGCCGATCTTGCGCTGCCGCGCCTGGTGTGGGCGCACGGCTACGTGCAGTGGGAGGGCGCCAAGATGAGCAAGACGGCCGGCACCGCCGTCAGCGTGGGCGCCGCGATCGAGCGTCACGGCGCGGACGCGTTGCGCTACTTCCTGCTGCGCGAGGTCGGCTTCGAAAACGACGGCAACTTCACGTGGGAGCGGTTCGACGCGCGCTATTTGGCAGATCTCGCCGACACGTTCGGGAATCTCGCGTCGCGCTCGCTCTCGATGGTGCATCGTTATCGCAACGGCGTTGTGCCTTCGTCCCCCCTCTCCGGAACGGAGAGGGGGTCAGGGGGTGAGGGCGCGCTCGAGCGCGCGGGGCTGGAGGCGATCGCCTCCTACGGCCGCGCGATGGATGCGTTCGAGCTGCAAGCCGGCGCGGCACTCGTGATCGAGCTCGCGACCCGGGCGAACCGCTACGTCGAAGAGACGGCGCCGTGGAAGCTCGCGAAGGAGAAACGCGACGCCGAGCTCGATCAGGTGCTCGTCGATCTCGTCCGCACCGTGGCGCGACTGGCCGTCATGTCGGCGCCGTTCATTCCGTCCAAAGCGGAAGAGTTGTGGAATTCCCTGGGGGCGGATCGCTCGCTCCCGAGCGTTCGCCTGGGAGATCTCCCCGGCCTGACGGTGGGTGGCTGGACCGTTGCCAAGCCCCCCCTGCTTTTCCCCAAGCCCGATGCGGACTAGCCACCCTGCCAGAACCAATGTGACGGAGCGCACACCGTCCGATTTGACGGGGTCCGGCACCCGGTCGTATGTTTTCATCCCCATATGAAGAAGAAGCACGCAGAGCGCAAATGGACCGTCATGCTGGTCCCACACGGCTCGGGGTCGTCCCGCGCCGTGGAGGTATCACAGACGGTCGTCAAGGCGCTCGTCGGCATCGGCGGCGTCGTCGCGCTGCTGTTTCTCGTGCTCGGCGGCACGGCGCTCTCGCGCGGTGTCAACGTCACGAGGAGTCGCGCGCTCGAGCGCGAGAATCAGTTGCTCGCGAGCGAGATTCAGCGGCTGCGCGAACGGCTCGTGGGGTTGCGTGATACGCTGAACGTCTTCGGCGAACGGGAGCAGGCGCTCCGGTTGCTCGCCGGCCTCACGCCGATCGACAAGGACGTGCAGCAGGCGGGCATCGGCGGGCCGAGCGGTCAGTGGTTCGAGCGCGACAGTCTGGCGGCGGCCGGTCCCAACGGACAGCAGGCGCTGGCCGCGCGCATCGACATGGACCAGCTGACGCGGCGCGCCAACATTCTCGTCCACTCGCTCAACGAAGCGTACGATTCCGCGTCGAGCCAGCGCTCGCGCTACGCCGCAATGCCGTCGATCATGCCGACCAAGGGTTGGCTCACCAGCGCGTTCGCGCGCGAGCGCGTGCATCCGATCCTACACTTGGCGCGTCCGCACGAAGGCATCGACGTCTCAGCGCCGATGGGGATGGAGATCGATGCGCCGGCAGCCGGCGTCATCACGCAGGTGTCGTGGGTCGAAGGCTACGGCAACATGCTGACCATCGATCACGGCTACGGCCTCGTGACGCGCTACGCGCACTGCTCCAAGATCATGGTGGTCCGCGGCCAGCGCGTGAAGCGCGGCCAGCCGATCGCCAAAGTCGGTTCGACCGGCTTGTCGACCGGGCCCCATCTGCATTATGAAGTGTGGGTCAACGGCCGGCCCGTCGATCCGATGAAGTACGTGTTGCCGGACGCCATCGTGGATTGATCGCCTGGGAGGGCGCAGGATCACGATGATCGCTATCACGCAAGGGACGATGACCCGCCGCCGGTTGTCGTCCCGCTTTCATTTCCCCGCCATCTGTGCCGTGCTCCTGCTCATCGTGGCGCCCAGGCAACACCACGCCCAAACGCTCAGCCGGTTGCGCGGCGTCGTGATCACCGTGGACTCGACACCGCTCAGCGACGCCGTTGTCGCCCTGATGGGCACGGACGTCTTCGCGCGTACCGGTTCCGACGGAAGGTTCGCGATTGCGGTCTTACATCCCGGTCTGCTGCTGATGGAGGTCAAGCGCATCGGGTACGAGACTGTCGTTTCCCGGCTCGATATCGGCGCCGGCGAAACGCTGACGGTCCAAGTCGTACTTGGCGATCTGCCCGTCCAGTTGCCGGAGGTGGAAGTCACCGGCGCCGCACCCGTGCCCGCCATGCTGCGCGGTTTTTATACGCGAAAAGAACGCGGCGGGGGATATTTTCTGACGCGGTCCGAGATCGAGCAGCTGCAACCGCGCATGTTCACCGATCTGTTGCGCCGCGCTCCGGGCCTCCGGCTGGTCCCGATCCGCGGTCCGTCCGGCAACAGCTTTGTGGCGGTCTCCGACCGTACGTCAGGAGCACGACCCTGTCCGATGCTCTATTACATTGACGGTATACCCGTTCCCGTCGCCGGAGATATCGGTATCAACAATCTCGTGCCGCCCAATGACGTGGCTGCGGTCGAAGTGTACAGCGGCAGCTCGCGAGTGCCGATCGAGTTCCTGTCAGGCAACGCGTCGAACTGTGGCGTCATCGTGATTTGGACACGGACCGCGGAGCGGGCCCGCCAACTCCCGTCCCCGCCGCCTCCCCAACCGCCAGCCTCGGCTCGATGATGCGGTGGCTCACCGGCAGCACTGTCGCTGTGTGTGCTGTCATACTCCTTACGTGCAAAACCCCGGACTTCGCAGTGCTCCCCGGCACTGTCCTTGGCGCTGCGCGGGACAGCTTCTTCACCCCCGATACGATCTACGTGACGGTGGGCAATCGCGTACGCTGGACCAATGAGGGCAGGGTGTACCACACGGTGGAATCGGACAGCTCGTTGTGGGGCAGCGATCTACTCGCACCTACCCGGTGGTTCGAGGTGCGGTTCGACAGCGCCGGCACCTACCCCTATCACTGCTCGATTCACGCGGGCATGGTCGGGACCGTCGTCGCCACCCCGTAAACGAAAAAACGGGGGAAGCGCGAGCGCTTCCCCCGTGGCACTACACCTCTCCACCAGCGTCTACGGGAAGTTGGGGTTGTTGTCCGTCTCCGTAATCGGCAACGGATAGCAGATGTTGCTACCGACCGGAGCAAATCCCGCTTTCCAATACACTGACCCTGGCACCGGTACACCGACAATACTCGCCGGATGCCGTCCGAAGTCACCGAGTCGCTTGCCCTCGAGATAGAAATCGAACCCGCGCTGAGTGAAGAATTCCGTCAACACGGAGTCCGGGTCCGTACGATTCCCCGCAAATACCGGCTGCGCATTCGCGGCACGTCGCGCGTCGATCTGCGCGAGCTGTGTCGCCGTCCCCTGCGCCTCGGCCTTGATGTAGTCGGCTTCGAGTTTCGATGCCAAACGAACAGGGGAGCTGTAATCTGGGTACTTCTGCTGAACCGCGTACAGGACACCACGATCGTTCGGGTAATTGCCATCCTGGGGTGCATACGCCGTGGGGCCCGACGTCAGCGGAATCATCCAGGGGACGCGGGGTTCGGTGTTTTGCACCACCCCTCGGGCAAGCTGCGGACCGATCCGCCATTGCGGCGAGACCGCAATGGATCCTCGATCGCGCACATAAAAGAACATCCGGTTCGCCAACCGGAAGCGGTTTTTCAAATCATCGGCGAACGACAGGTTGAACGTGAACCCCGCTGGTACCGAGTCGGCCCACGCACTCGCCTGCGCGAGATTGCCGGCCTGGAGGTACGTCCGCGCCAGCCCGACCCTAGCCGCGTTCGCCAGTTGCGGGCCATCGGATGCCGCGCCAGACCCCTGGGATACGGCCACCGTGAAATGGGCGATCGCCGAGTCCAGCATGTTTTGCGTGGTCAACGGCGGGCCCTGCTCCACGGTACCCTGGCAAAAGTCCTCGGCCATGAACAGGAACGCCCAGCCGAGCACGAAATTCGCCCGCGCGTAGCTCAGGTTATGCACCGTATCCGGCAGCGCAATCTTCAGGACGACATCCGACGAGACCACCGATAGCGAGAGCGGATACCAGAGGTCAGCATCGAGACTCCCGTTTTGCACCGAAATATCCCGTCGCCCGAATTCATTACGGGTGGGGAACGTCTCGGAGACGTCCGTCTCACCGGTGAACCAGGACGAGTAGATGATCAGGTTCCCGTACGCTGAGGCGAAGTTTTCTTGCGCCGATTTCGCAAGCGTCGGCGCGTCGGCGACGGGGTCGAGTGACCCCTGGTCGATCACACCCGGATTGTCGACGGCTAACCAATCACTGCAACCACCCAGGATCAGAGCCGCGGCGGCGACGGCCAAACTGGCACAGCTTCTAAATGTGCGCATCGTCGTGGCTCCTGTTAGAAGGTGACATTCATGCGAATGACATACCGCCGGACGGGCGGCTGCGTGAAGAAGTCGTCGCGATTGAACAGCGCAAGCGCATTCGAGACGACTTCGGGATCGAAGCCCTGATACTTTGTCCACAACTTCAGGTTTTGGCCGGCGAGCGTAATCGTCGCCGTCGTGGCCTGGAGCATGTGGGCCCAGCGCGCGGGCAGCGTGTAGCCGATCGACAGCTCGCGTAGCCGGATGAACGTCGCATCCTGGATGTAGGCGTCCTGCACGTCGTTCACCGTCAACGCGCGTCCCGACGAATCCGTGATGAATGCCGGTTGACCCGGGTTCGGATTGCCGTACCGGCGCAGCCGCTCGACCTGGCTGAGCACGGTCGTATCGAGCCGGGCATTGCTGCGCACCAGTTGCGTCTCACGGAAGAAGTCCGTGAAGTTCCGCACCTTGTGCCCACGCTTCGTATCGATGAGGCCGTAGATGCGCAGATTCCGCATCACCGTCAGGTTCGTCGACAGGTTGCCCTCGAATGTCGGCAGCACGTTGCCGGCGAACACCGGATGCTCGGTCACGACGACGACGCCCGTCGTCGTGTTCACGCTGACGATCTTGTTCGTCCGCCAAGCGCCGAGCTGCCATCCCGTCTGCACGCGATTCAGCACACCGAAGGGCGCGATACTATCCGCGCCGTGCCCCATGTCGGTGACCTCGTTGTGCAGCGTGTTGGCACCCAGGCGAACATCCCAGGATACGTTGGCTCGATTCACCGGCACTGCATGCGCCGAGATTTCCAAGCCGCGATTGACGAGCTTCCCGACATTGATAAAGGGAAAGCCGCCGATGGGGTCGGCGAGCGGGCCGGGCCCGCCCCCCGTGTAGCCCGAGGACGGCGGAAGGGGTCGCTGCAACAAGAGGTCCTTGGTGGTCTTGTTGAAGTACGTCACCTCGACGCCCACGAGGTCCTTCAAGAAGCCGGCGTCAAACCCCGCCTCGAACTCCGAACCACGCTCGAACCGGAGGTTCGCATTCCCGGGATTGAGCGGCACCGCGCCCGGAGAACCTGATGTCGCCCCCGCGTCCAGATAGGGAAGCGACAGCAGCGTGGTGAGCGAAGCACCCGCCTGCGGGATGCGGCCCGTCTGCCCCCACGCCCCGCGCAGACGCAACGTATTCAACGGGCCGACGTGCCAGAACGGCTCGTCACTCGCCACCCATGACAAGCCCAGCTTGGGCAGCACCACCCAATGCGTATTCGCGCCGAACGACGACGCATTGTCGTACCGCATGCCCACCTGCCCCGTGAGGCGGTTGTTCAACGCGACCTGCCATTGCCCGATAAACCCGACGGACCGCTGCATCGTCCAGTCCTGACCGCCGGACGTTGTCGCCGCGCCACTCACGGTGTTGTTCGAATTGACGGCCAGGCCTTCACCGATCGCGAAGACCTGCTCGTTCCGCGTCTCCACCAGCTGGAACCCGAACGACAGATTCGACACGACCTTCGATGAAAAATCGTGCTGGAAGTTGCCCAGGTAGTCGAGTGTGTGCCGCTCGACGCCGCGCCGATCCTCGGAAATCTGGCCGGTGTTAATCGCATACGACCCGCGCGAGTTCTTGGGAAGGAAGCGCCGGTCCTCTTCCCGCACCCAATCGAGCCCTGCGGTGAGCCGGTGCGTGAAATTCGCCCGTGGCGCAAAATTCGCCGTGAAGCTCGCGATGCTACGGTGCGAGTATCGCTGGTTGTTGATCAGTTTCATCGCCGCGACATCGCGCTGGGTGCCAAACCAGCCGTTTTGGAGCGTGTGATCTTTCGTGACGGTCAGCGGCGAGCCAAGCTGCGCGTTGCCGAGCCAGCCGAAAATGTTGTTGTCGTTGTCCGGCAGATCGGTACGCGAGACCGTGATTCCGACACCGGCATCCAGGGTCAGTTTCGCCGTCGGAACCCAGTTGAAGTTTATGCGACCGCCGGTGCGGTCGAAGCCGTTATTGGGTAGGACGCCGTCCTCCGACTCGCGATTGAGCGACGTGTAATAGCCGTAGTTCTGGCCACCACCGCGACCGCTCCAATTCAGACCGAGCGTCTGTCCCGTCCGAAATGCTCCCTCCCGCAGCAGCGGATTGTCGCTGACGAGCGTGCCAACGGCCTGTCCCGCACAGAATACGCGGTTGGTGTCGGCCACTTGCGCCGCGTTGCAGCGACCGTAATTGGTGCGAGGCGTGAAATTCCTGTCGATCGAGTTGTAATCGACGGTCAGCGTCTGGCTGAACTTCCCTGAGCCGGGCCGGCCCCGTTTGGTGATGATCTGGATGACGCCCGCGGAGGCGTCGGCCCCATACATTGTCGCGGCGGCTGGTCCCTTCACGATCTCGATCGACTCGATGTCATCGGGCTCGATGTCATTCAACCGATCGTATGATTGGCCGCCCGTAAAGAACTGCGGCGCACCCTGGGCCGTTACGCGCACCCCATCCACATACAGCAGCGGCTCGTTGCTGAGCGAGATCGAAGACGCACCACGCACGCGAATCTGCGTCGACGCCCCAGACGAACCCGAGGCCGCCGTCACGGAAACGCCCGGAATGCGCGACTGCAGATCACTCGCGACGGTAGGCGTCGGTTGGACCTGCCGCAGCCCCGCCACGTCGAGGACGGCGACCTGCGCCGCCTGCGAACGGGCGCGCTGGTCTCCGGCGGTGCCGGTGACGACGATTTCCTCGAGCTGAACGACCGACGCGTTGAGCGCGTAGTTAGCCGTGAATTCCTGACCGTCCGTCAGCGTCACCGCCGTCGTCAGCGTCTTGTACCCGATGCGCCGGACCTGGACGCTGACATTGCCGGCGGCAATGCCGACAATCCGATAACTACCGAGGACGTTGGTCGTACTTTGGAGCGTTGTCCCTACGATGGTGACGCGGGCATCGCTGATCGGCGCACCAGATGCAACGTCGGTGATCGTGCCCTGCACGGTCGCCGTCTGTTGCGCTCGAAGTGGGGGTGCGACGAGCATCGCACCGAGCGCCACGACGGCCCCGAAAACTGCCCTACCGATTGTCAATCGCATGTTCCGCTTTCCTCGTTGTGAGGTTCAAGTGTGTGCGGAAAATCAGCGAACGAATGGACACCCGGCGAAAGCGGCCAGGCGCCCTCGAGTCGCGCACGACGCCCGAGGCGTCGGTTAGCGACTACATCGACCGGGAATGATGATGTTGCGCTGGAGGTGAAGAACGCAGCGAACAGAAATTTGATCCATGCCGCCTCCAAGTGAAGGTTCCATATAGTGAAGCACGTGTCCGAGGCCCGCAAGGGAAGACCTACAGTCTTGACAGTCCTGAATACGGCAGGCAGCCTCAACTGATGCGGGCTTTTGTCCTCCTACTCATGGCCATGTCGGTGGCGTGTACCCCTCACCACGGGGGGGGGACCCCTGCGGATGAGCCTACGCCGGCTGAAGGCTGGCGCCTGACGGTTATTAATCACCACTGGCTGGACGTGTCCGTAGTAGTCTTGTCCGATGCGCAGCGCTTCCGCGTGGGCACCATCTCGGCGACTCAGACGCAAACCTTCGACCTCCCGTCTCGCATGATATCCAACGGCCGTATCGTTCGTCTCGAAGCCAATCCGATCGGCGCCACACGCGTCCTGACCTCGGATCCCCTCGACGTACGGGCAGGACAGCGCGTCGAATGGACACTCGAAACAGGCCTCGAACGCTCGTCGGTGGCCGTATGGTGACGCGCCGACTGGGAGCGGCGGTGTCCGCCATGGTGGCGGTGGCGCTGCTCACCTTCGGGTGCTTCGAAAAGCTGGCGGGGCCGGGCTGCGTCGCGGCGACCTGGGATGTCGTGAGCACCAGCGGTGACACGATCACGACGACGCGCGGTCTGCGCTATATTGCCGGTGACTCCGGGATAGGAAATGGAGCGCCGTGGTGCCGTTCGGTCGCCGTGAATTACACGGGCTACCTCCTCGACGGCACGAAATTCGACAGCTCGATCGACGTCGGTCGTGCGCTCATATTCACTCCGGGCGTCGGCTCCCTCGTCGACGGGTTCGAACAGGGTGTGATCGGCATGCGCAGCTGCGCTACTCGCCGGCTCATCATTCCACCGAACCTCGGGTTCGGGGCGAACCCCGTCCGGAACGACGCCGGCGACATCATCGTCCCGGCCAATTCGACTGTGGTCTTTGACATTCAGATGCTGGAGATCGGCAACGAGCCGGTCGTCCCCTGTGACAGCACTGGTCCGTAGCGCACCCGGCCTCGTGCTCCTGGGAGCGTTGCTCCTCCCCGCCGGCCTCTCCGCTCAGGCAGGCTCGCTCACGGGACAAGTGGTGGCTGAAGATGGGATTCCCATCGCACAAGCGCGCATTCGGATCGGGGATCGGAACCCGCTCGTGCTGTCGGCAAACGACGGCCGGTTTAGCGTCTCGGCCGTTCGCGCGGGCGATCAGCTCCTCCAGGTACAACTGCTCGGATACGTGGCGTTCGCCCAAATGGTGAGGGTCATCGCCGGGCAGACGCTCGACGTCCACATCACGCTGGTGGCGGCGCCCATTCCCCTGAAAGGTGTCGAGGTCAAAGGCCCGCCGCCGCTGCGGCCGGTGCTCGCGGCATTCGAAAACCGCCGCGCCCGTGGGAACGGACACTTTTTCAACCAGAGTGAGATCGCGCGGATGCAGCCGCGCGTCTTGACCGACGTGCTGCGCCGCGTCCCGGGAGTGATGCTGCAGGCGTCATCCGGTTCATTCGGATCGAACGACATGGTGCGGATGACGCGGACCATCGGCCTGAGCGGTCCGCGCAACTGCCCCGTGCTGTTCTACCTCAACGGGACGCCGCTCCAGATCACCGGAGACATGTCCATCGATCAGTACGTGGCGCCCGAGGATGTGGTGGCGATGGAGGTGTACAGCGGGTCGTCACAGATCCCGCCCGAATTTCAGTCGAGCCTGCTCAATTCGCGCTGTGGGGTGATTGTGATCTGGACCAGAGTCGGTGAGGACAGCGAAGACCCGGCTCCGCCACCACCACCACCACCGGCGCTCGACGCCTTCTAGTTGGGCGGGGGAGGCGGCTTGTCGGTATTGTCGCCGCCGCCGATGAAGCCGAGAAAATGCGCCGCGAGAAAGGCCGTTGAGGTCAGCAGGCCCGCCATGATCCAGCTGCGCTTGTTGCTGAAGCGGCGTTCCGTCGCCTGACTGAGCGCCGAGCGCGGGAAGCGCACCACCTCGCGGTTCCACGCCACCGACTGGCCGTTCCGAAACTCCACGCGCAGCATCCGCAGATCCCACGACGTCGCATCCGCGCCGGCCACGATCCCTTCCACTTCCGTCGCGCCGGACCCGATGGCGTTGCTCATGGCGAGCACGCCCGTATCCGTCACCTCCGCGACGATGCGCGTCTCAGGAGCGGGAATTGCGGACGGCAGCGGTCCCTGCATGTAGCACGCGGCCACAAGCCAGACGACTCCTAGGATGTTCAGATTCGCGACGGCCCTGCGCATATCTGGATTCTGCATCCGGTATCCCGGAAAGCACAAGGGACAACCGGTCAAATTGCGCCCGGTTGTCCCCCGTGACTGCTGCTTCCCGATCAACAGCGGTTCGGGTCGTCCCAGTTACGCACCGGTGACGCTCCCGTCGTGCCAGTGGGATAGGCCGATGGCAGCGGAATGTTGGCATTGGCGTTGCGCTCCGCTGAGCCGTACGGCAGGCGACCGAGGACTTCCGGTGCCGTGCCGTTCGGGACGAGCGTCGGAATGCAGGTGCGTTTGTAATCCGACCACACCTCGATGTTCTGATACAACGCGATGTACTTCTCCGTCATCGCGTCGACGAACGTCGGCGCAGCCAGCGCCGGCAGGCCGACGGCGGCACGCACGGCGTTGACGTTGGCGGCACCGCCCGTCGAATCACCGGTCCGGAACCGGGCTTCGGCCAGAATCAGCTGATTCTCCGCCCACGTAATCATGGGCTGCCGGAACGTGAAGGCCCGCCGCACCGCCAGGTTAACCACCGACGGCGCACACGCGGCCGGCGGCGCCGGGCAGCCGGCCGGACGCACCGTCACGTTATTCTGATCGGCGCCGACGAACTGGCCCTGCGAATTGACGTCGAAGTAATTGCGCAGCCGCACCGTGTCGTTGCGGGCCTTGAGGGTCGAGACCATCACGTTGCCCGCCACGATGTCCTGCCGTGAGAGCAGGAACTCGCCCCAGATGTTGGCGTCGAAATCCTGGACCGAGCCGTGGAAGAATCGGAAATCCCCGGGTCCCTGCCCGTTGATCCCGTTGGTGGCGCTGGTCGGTACTTCGTTGATCCCGAGCAGCGCTTCCGCCAGAGCGGCGTTGTACTCCGCCACGCCATTCCGCTCTACCAGATGCAGGTGGTAGCGGGCCTTCAGCGTGTGTGCCGCCCGGATCCAGCGCGCGATTTGCGTCGCGCGCGTCACCGCCGTCGCACAATAAATCAGATCGCCTTCGGAGGGCGCGCAGTTTCCAGACGCGGTCCCTGCCGCGGCCGTCAACGCCGTGATGCCCTCGTCCAAGCGTGTCTGCACGGCGGCGTAGATGCTCTGCTGGCTATCGAGCTTCGGTGAATCGATGCCGGGGGTCACGGCCTCGCTATAGGGCAGATCGCCCCACACCGAGGTCGCGGTCCCCATGTTGAAGGCCTCCCACACCTTGGCGATGCCCAGCATGAGGTTATCGCCGGAGGCCGTGGCGGAAGCCTCGATGCTGCGCAACCCAAGCAGGCCACCGCCGGTATAGAACCCCGACATGGCGCCCGAGATATCACCTTCCTGGACGCCGTAGGCCGTGCAGAACTGCAGTTGCTGGTTGTTGCTCCCGATCAGCTGCTGCGTAAACACGGACGCGCAGCGCGCGATCTGACCCTCGAAGCGAACTGCCGCGCTGGACTGCACCGAGATCAATAATTGAATCGGCGTCGCCTGGGTCGGATTGTTCGGATTCTGCGTCAACCCCGGCCCGCTCAGAAAATCACTACATCCCCACCCGGCAAGCAGCGCCAGTGCGAGGACCGCTACAACCTTTTTAGACGCTTTCATCGCAGTTCCTCGCGTGGTTAATGGTAGAAGGTGAGCTGCATGACCCAGGAGTGCGCGAGCGGCGCGTTGAACCAGTCGATGCCGCGATTCGCGTTCTGTGCGCCACCCAGGTTGACCTCAGGATCGTAGCCCGAGTAGTGCGACCACAGCGCGAGATTGCGCGCCGATAGCTTCGCGTCCAGCTGGCGCAGCCCGGCGATTCGGTTGACCCAGCGGCCCCGGAACGTGTAGGTGAGCGAAACCTCGCGGAGCCGCGTAAACGTGCCGTCTTCGAGCCGCGTCGTGATAGGACCGCCGGTGGCACCCTGGCCGTTCCCGGTCGACAGCGCGGAGTTGCTGAACCAGCCCTCGCCCAGCGCCACAGGCTGGCCGGCTCCAGGCCCGACGACCGGACCATTGAGCACGTCACAGGTCTGGTTGTAGCACAGCATGTTCTGCCCGAAGATCACCGTGTCGCCACGCATGTCGGTGTCCTTATGCGTGCCGTACTGATCCATGGACGAGCGCGTCATGTTCAGCACGTCGCCGCCGTGGCGGTGATCGAGGAACGCGGTCAGCTGGAAGCCCTTGTAATTGACCGTCGCGGACAGTCCTGCCGTCCAATCCGGCCAGGGATTCCCCAGGGCTCGCGTCGTGGGATCGGTAATCGGGAAACCGTTCGGCGCGATATACAGCGCGCCGGCCGGTGCACCGGCGCACGCCGTGCCGACGTCATACGTCGTGCCGGCGAACGTCACGGTGGTCAGGCCGCGGCCGCAGCGCGCGAAATCGGTCGACCGCCACACACCCAGCGGATAGCCGACCTGTGCATTGGTCGTCTGTCCCGCAAAGGACGACCCGAGGCCGGTGACACAGCGGACGTACTTTGCCTCCGGACCGCAGCTCGCAGCCGTGGCCAGCGGGATCTTCCCGTCCAACTGATCCTGTGTCTCGCCCAGTGACGTGACGAGGTTGCGGTTGCGGGCCCAGTTGCCGCTGATCTGGATGGAGAAATCGGAGCGTTGCAGCACCTGGATGTCGCTCGTCAACTCCCATCCTTTGTTCGACAACTGACCGGCGTTGACGTTGACGTTCGTGAAGCCCGTGGACGGCGCCAGCGGCACGCCGAAGATCACGCCGTTCGACGTGGAGTTATAGCGCGTCACGGAGAGTGAGGCTCGGCCCCGGAACAAGCTCAGGTCGATGCCGGACTCGAGCTCCTTCACGCGCTCCGGCGAAATGTCGGGATTGCCGACGGTGCCCGACGCGTACAGGCCGCCGACGCCATTGATCGTCGTGCCCTGCAGCGAGCCGGGGTTGAAGTCGGCGAACGACGCCGTGGTAAAGACGTTCTGGGTCGCATACAGCGGCGGCTGCTGGCCGCTCTCCCCGTAGGCCATCCGGAGCTTGCCGTACGAGATCCACGCCTCGGGGAGATGGACGGCTTTCCCGAAGCTCCAGGCGATGCTGCCGCCGGGATACCAGGCGTGCTGATGCCCGATGCCGAACGCCGAGTTGGCGTCGTTGCGGATGCGGGCCTGGAGGTACAGCTGGTCGTACAGATCCGCGTTGGCCTGCGCGAAGTAGCCCGAGATCCGGCGCCGGTTCTCGGCGTCGTTGGGCAGCGTCCGGGTCGTCGTGTTCGAAAGCTTGTACGGCGTCGGCGCGAGCCACGTCTGCCCGAAGACGTCGACCTGGCGGAAGTAGGTCTCGTCGAGATTCTGCCCGACGGTCAACGAGCCGTTGAACTTCGCGCTGAACTCGTGCGTCCCGGTCGCGGTCAGGGTGTGATCGATCACGCGATCGTAGAACTGCCACCGCTCGATCGAGCCACCACTCTGTCCCGAGCTCGCCTGCCCGTATGCGTACGTCCGGTCGTCGCCGTTGTAGTCGCCGCCGAGCGTCCAGTTCACGGCGAGCCAGGGCATGGGCTTCCAGTTCACGTTGATGTTGCCGAGATAGCGGCCCGTTTGCCCAATGAGCGCGTCGGTATACAGCGCATAGAACGGGTTGTCGAAGCCGCGATTGGTCGTGAACGCCGTCAGTCCCGGGTTCGGGAAGCGCCACGAGCGATGCAAGTTGCTCGGACCGCCCAGGAACTGCTGCGCATTGAAATCCGGCGGCTGCCGCAGCGCGCTGATGCCGATTCCGTTCACGGAGTTGCCGCGGTCGGAGCCGGTGTTCTTCGTCTGTATCACCTGCACGCTCGCGTTCACGGTCAAGTTGTCGAACAGCGCATGCGAGCCCGCAAAGCGCGCGGTGTAGCGCTCATAGCGATCCTGATTGCTGACGATGAAGCCGTCCTGATTCAGCTCGCTGAGCGACAGATAGAACGTCGTACGCTCGTTGCCGCCAGAGATCGAGAACGCGTTGTCGATCGTGTGTCCCGTCTCGAACATCTCGGCGCCGTGATCGTACGTCTTGACCGAATCCGCCAGCTTCGGGCCCCACGAGAAGAAATTCGAGTTGATCGCGCAGTTCACCGTGAAGCAATTGCTGGACACGCCCAGCGAGCCGACGCCGTAGTCGCGCTGCACCGGCACGGTGCGGACTGGATCGTCGAACGTCATCGTGGAGCGCAGGGTGTAGGTGGTCGGACCTGCGTGGCCGCGCTTCGTACGGTACTCGAGGGCGCCCGCGGATCCGGCGCTCGCCCCGTAAATCGAGGTCGATGCGGCGCCCTTCAGGACTTCCACCGCTTCGATGTCGTCGGGATTGATGTCGCCGGCACGGTTGGTCGCCGGCGCGCCCGACAACACGGCCTGCCCACGCGTCGCATTGCTGATCGGGACGCCGTCGAGAATGATCGTCGGCTGGCTCGTGCCGAACGTCTTCGGCCCGCGGATCTGGATCGCCGTGGAGGCGCCAGCGTCACCGCTGCCCTGATTCGTCAGCACGTTGGGCACCTTGCCCGCGAGTGCCTGAATCACGTTCGACTCGTTCGAACGCACCAGCGTCTGGCTGTCGACCGTCGCGGTCGCCGTCCCCAGCCGCTCGCGCCGTTCCTCCGTACCGGCGCCCGTCACCACCACGACGTCCAGGCGGAGCGGGTCGGCGGCCAGCTGGAAGTTCTGCTGGAGTGTCGCGCCCGCCGTCACGGTGACCGTCGCCGTGGACGCGCGGAACCCGATGAGGCGCGCGCTCATCCGGACCTGCTGCCCCGTGGCGCGTCCCCCGGGGATCGTGAGGTGATAGACGCCGTCCGCGCCGGTCCAGCCACCGACGCCGAAATCGACGACGGTGACGTTGACGTCGCGCAGCGCCTCACCGGACTGTCCGGTCACCTTACCGCTGATGGTGACCGGCTCTTGCGCAACCGCTGCCACCGGCAGGATCGCCAGCAGCGCGGTCGCTAAGAACGCCCAACCCAGAGGTCGGGACACTGACTGATCACGGCTCATACTCACTCCCCTTGCGTATGTGAATCGTGGATGATCGGCTATCCGTGAGCGTGACTGTCCCCGCGGGTCCAAAAACGGATGCCGCAGGGTGAACGCGTTAGGTTGGTGGTGAAAGGGTATGCGGATAAGTGGACGACGAAGGCCCCGAGTACTGCAGTCGACAAAAAGTTCGCATAAAGACACTCCTCCCCCGGCATGAGGAAACACAACCAGTTTTCCTATGGTCACCGGGCCTGACGCCCAACGGCTTGGGCGAACGTCGGCACGGGCTGATACCGAGGATTCTCACTCAATAGTGAAACGCGCCGGACGGGTCCGCAAGAGCACTTTTGTTCGTATTTTGGTCCGCGTGAAGACCCTTCTACTCGGCGCCGTACTGACGGCCGCCGGCCTGCAGGCGGGCGACCCCCTGGAGGCCCGGAGCAAGGGGCGAGCCGACGCCCCTGTAACCGTCTATGAAATGGCGGACTTCCAGTGCCCCGCCTGCCGCATGTTCACCGTCACGGTGCTCCCCACCATCGAGCGGGAGTTCGTGGAGACGGGCAAGGTGCGCTGGGTATTCATCAACCTGCCGCTGACCAGCATCCACCCCAATGCCGTGGCCGCCGCCGAGGTGGCCATGTGCGCCGCGCGCCAGGGTGGGGAGCGGTTCTGGTCGACGCACGATGCGTTGTACCAGCAGCAGGACGATTGGGCCAAGCTCGCCCAGCCACGGGACAAGCTGATCTCGATTGCCCAGCGCGCCGGCGTGGACCGGGGGAAGCTGGTCGCCTGCCTGAATACGGGCGACGCGCGCAAGGAGGTCGAGGTCGACGCGCAGCGCGCGTCCCGATCCGGCGCTCGTGCCACACCTTCCTTCTATATAGAAGGGGGCCTGCTCGAAGGCGCACCGTATACGCCGGATCCGATGCGGCACCTGCTGGACTCGATCTACGCAGTGCGCACCACTCGACCCACCCCCCGGTGAGCAAACCGTCGTTTCTGTATCGGCTGAGCGTGCACGTCGTAACCCGTGCGGCGCCGCTCGTCGCACGCTTCGACAAGAAGGTGGCGCGGGGACTCGATGGGCGGCGCGGACTGGCCGCCCGTCTTGCCGGATGGGCCGCGGCGCAGCGCGACACGAAGCGGCCGCTGATCTGGATGCACGCGCCGTCGGTCGGTGAAGGACTGCAGGCGAAGCCGGTGCTCGAGACGCTGCGCGCCGAGCATCCCGACTGGCAGCTCGCCTTCACCTTCTTCTCGCCGTCGGCCGAACGGCTCGCCAAAAACCTGCCGGTCGACGTCGCCGACTACCTGCCGCTCGACCGCGCGTCCGAAGTCATGGCGGTCCTCGATGCGCTCCAGCCGACCGCG
>Ga0075434_100002410_pt1 | contig 16416 bp, 15 predicted proteins | sample RhiMethybrSRZTD3_FD_75298 | JGI IMG/M metagenome (GOLD analysis project Ga0075434, IMG submission 75298) | Populus rhizosphere microbial communities from Tennessee, USA - Rhizosphere MetaG P. TD hybrid SRZTD3 | ecosystem: Host-associated > Plants > Roots > Rhizosphere > Soil | place: USA... | reverse complement strand
TGTTGTCCTGGGTTTCGAGTTCGACATGGTCGCGGATTTCCTGACCGAGACCCTCGAGCATCTGGTCCTGACGTTTCATGATTCGCCTTCTTGCTCGGCCAGCCGGAGGATGCGGCCGATGGCGCGCGCGACTTTTTCCCATTTGCTGGTTTCGGCTGCGAGCTGGCGGCGACCTCGGGCGGTGAGTTTGTAGAATTTGGCGCGGCGATTGTTTTCCGACGTGCCCTCTTCGACGGAAATACAACCGCGCTTGATCAGGCGGTGCAGTGCCGGATAGAGAGAGCCTTGTTCGACTTGCAGCACATCATCGGAGCGAAATTCAATGGCTTTGGCGATGGCGTGGCCGTGGGCCGGGCCGAGCAAGAGCGTGCGCAGAATCAACAAGTCGAGAGTGCCTTGCAGGAGTTCGATGCGTTTCTGAGTTTCTTTAGTAGACATTCTACTGGAGCGTACGACTCTTCCGGTAGAACGTCAAGGGGAGAATTGCGAGCCGACGGAAAAGCTTAAAGCGGACGCACCAACCCCTCTTTGGTGGCGCGGGTATTGCGAACCAGCAACAAAACCAAAATCATTCCGACAAGAGGAACCAGGCCAGCGATGATGATGATTTTGTCGAAGGAATGGCCGGCAATCGCGCGATTCGTGTCGGAGTAGTAGCCGATTAATTTGAACGCGATGATTGTGCCAATGCCGGCGCCGGTGCCGCTGAAGCCAAAAACGGAAGCGACGGAACCGCCTGCGAAGAGGTCGGAAGGCAAGACGTTGGCGATGGTGGAAAAGGCGGCGTAACAAAACGTCGCCAAGCCAAACAACGCCGCGATAGCCGCAAGATTCATGGTGAAAATCGTGGGGATGAGCAAGGTGACCCCAATGCCGCCGAAGATCACGACGGCTTTGCGAGCGGCCCCGAGAGACCAGCCGCGTTTGATGAGATAGCCGGAGGCCCAGCCACCGAAGAAGTTGCCCAAGTCCGCGCCGACAAACGGCACCCAGAAGGCGATCAGTCCTGACTTGAAGGGGATGCCTTTGGCGATGAGATACAAAGGAAACCAGTCGGCGATGAAAAACCAGACTGGGTCGGTCAACGCTTTTGCGGCGATGGCGCCCCAGGTTTGTGGGAGTTTCAAGAGCGCGGACCAGGAAACGCGCTGTTCGACGGACGCTTGCGTTTCGGCAGCGTCAGCCAGAATCATCTGGCGTTCCACGGGTGAAATGCGGGGATGTTCGGCGGGGAGATGGTAGCCGCGCCGCCAGACAATGAGCCAAACGAAGCCGAGCAATCCAGGAATGACAAACGCAGGCCGCCAGCCCCAGCGGTCATAAATTGGCAGAACGATAAAAGGCGCGATGGCGCCACCAATGGAAGAGCCACTGTCGAAAAGAGCGGCGGCAAGTCCACGTTCCCGCTTGGGAAACCATTCGGAGACGGCTTTCGCAGCGCCGGGCCAGTTGGCGGATTCACCCAAACCAAGCAAAAAACGAAAACCGGCGAAACTGCGGAAGCCCGTGGCGAGCGACGTGGCGATGGAAACGAGAGAGTAAAAAAGGACGGAGATGCTGAGACCTCGGCGAGTGCCGACGCGATCGATGGCCCGCCCGCTGGGCGTTTGCCCCAGAGCGTAGGCAATACGGAAGCTGATCAACAGATTGGCATAATCGGAATTGGACCAGTGGTAGTCCCGAATAAGATATGGGGAGAGGTAGGCCAGCGTCTGGCGATCGATGTAGTTGATGACTGTGGAAGCGAAGAGCAGGCCGCCAATCCACCAGCGAAGATTGCGGATGTATGGCGGCGAGATGGGAGCCGATGCACCCATCACGTTGCTAAGACAACCCGTTTTCTCGACGCGCAGGCCGCGTAAATTGCTTCGACGAGAGCGATACTGCGGCGTGCTTCGACTCCCGAACAGCGAGGCGTGCCGTCGGACTGAATTGCGTAAATAAAATCTTCAAGTGCGGCTCGGTGGCCACGTACATCGCTGACGGTGGGCGAGGAAGCGCTGGCGTTTTGGTCGTCGCCGGTACTGCGAAAGTCTGCAGGAGGATTGCGCAGGTCGGCGGTGAGCAGGCGATCGTGCTCGATGATTACAGTGCCTTCCGAGCCAGTGAGTTCGACGCGACGCGGATAGCCGGGATACACGGAGGTGGTTGCCTGCAGAGTCCCAATGGCACCGTTGGCGAATTCGAGAGTTGCCACGAGCGTGTCTTCAGCTTCGATCTCGTGCAGGGTGGTTTTGCGCGCGGCCTGAACTCCGACCACGTCGCCGAAAAGCCAAAGCAGCAGGTCAACGGTATGAACGGCCTGATTGATCAGGGCACCTCCGCCATCCAGTAACAGCGTGCCGCGCCAATGCGAGTCGGCATAATAACTGGTCGGGCGAAACCATTTGACGCGAGCGTCGGCCAGGATCGGCTTGCCCAGCACGCCGTCGTGCATCCACTGCTTGACGCGGAGCAGGTCGGATTTGAAACGGTCCTGAAAAAAGACGCCCAGCTTCACACCGGATTCCGAGGCGGCGGCGATCAGTGCGTCGGCGCGCGCGGTGGAAATGTCGAGCGGCTTTTCGCAGAGGACGTGCAGGCCACGGCGAGCGGCGGCAATTCCCTGCTGGGCGTGCAAGCCGGAAGGACTGCCAATGGCGACGAAGTCCATCGGACGGTGCGCGAGGAAGTTCGCAAAATCGAAAAAGGCCGAGGCGCCGTGTTGCGCGGCCAACTGGGTCACCTTTTCGGCGTTGGTTCCGTAAACGGCCGCGATGTGAACTCCAGGTAATTGGCACGCCGCGCGAGCGTGCGTCTGCGAGATGTTCCCACCGCCGATGATGCCAACGTGAATCGTCATAAGTGCCGCGCGGTTCTATCCTACAGTGGCCCGCATGGTATTCCGACCAAGCCGGAACGTCAATTTGGCGTCGAATCCGCATTGTTTCCGCTGCATTCAACACATTTGCCAGCTGTGCGTTAAGATGGCCGTGGAGAGAATGCGATGAGTACGAGTGTGACAAATACACAGTCCGCGACACAGCTTTCGCGGGGCCCATTCCGGGCGCCACGTGGGACACAGATTTCCTGCAGGGGCTGGCAGCAGGAAGCCGCGCTGCGCATGTTGATGAACAATCTCGACCCCGAAGTAGCGGAAAAGCCCGAAGACCTGGTGGTTTACGGGGGCACCGGCAAAGCGGCGCGCAATTGGGAGAGCTTTCACTCCATCGTGAAGGCGCTACGCGGGCTGGCCAATGATGAAACATTGCTCGTTCAGTCCGGTAAGCCGGTCGGAATTCTTCGGACCCACGACTATGCCCCGCGTGTATTGCTCTGCAATTCGAATCTAGTCGGTCACTGGAGCAATTGGGACAAATTTCACGAACTGGACCGGGCTGGACTGATGATGTACGGCCAGATGACCGCGGGCAGCTGGATTTACATCGGCACGCAAGGTATCTTGCAGGGCACGTACGAGACGTTCGCGGCCGCTGCGGCCAAACATTTTGGAGGTGACCTAAAAGGCAAGCTCGTCGTCACCGGCGGTATCGGCGGAATGGGCGGAGCGCAACCTTTAGCCGCCACGCTGAACGGCGCGGCGTTTTTGGGCATTGATGTTGACCCGGAACGCATTAAGAAGCGCCTGAAGACCGGCTACATCGATGTAATGGTGAACAGCCTGGATGAAGCGCTGCGCATCCTGAAAAACGCGGTGCGTAAAGGTGAAGCGACTTCGGTTGGGCTGGTTGGCAATTGCGCGGACTTGATTCCTGAACTGGCCAAGCGCGGCGTGGTGCCGGACCTGCTGACGGATCAGACCAGCGCGCACGATCCCATCGGCGGTTACGTGCCAAACGGAATGACGCTGGAAGCGGCGCTCGAACTACGCAAAAAAGATCACAATGAGTACAAAAAGCGCTCGCTGCAAGCGATGGCTGCGCATGTTCAGGGAATGCTCGATTTGCAAAAACTGGGCTCAGTAACGTTTGACTACGGCAATAACATCCGGACGTTCGCCTACCAGCAGGGCGTGAAAGACGCCTACAACTTCCCCGGCTTTGTGCCGGCGTACATTCGCCCGCTGTTCTGTGAAGGCAAAGGTCCATTTCGCTGGGCAGCGCTTTCCGGCGAGCCGTCGGACATTGCACGCACCGATCAATTGGTGCTCGACCTTTTTCCTCACAATGAGCACCTGCGCCGCTGGATCTCGCTAGCGCAAAAGCGCGTGAAATTTCAGGGACTGCCATCGCGCATCTGCTGGTTGGGATACGGAGAACGCGACAAATTCGGGCTCGCGTTGAACGATTTGGTGGCAAAAGGTGAGTTGAAGGCGCCTGTCGTGATGGGACGCGATCATCTGGATTGCGGTTCGGTGGCTTCGCCGCATCGCGAAACGGAATCCATGCGGGACGGCTCCGACGCGGTTGCCGACTGGCCGTTGCTCAATGCGCTGGTCAACACCGCAAGCGGAGCTTCCTGGGTTTCAATTCATAACGGCGGCGGCGTGGGGATCGGCTATTCGCAGCACTCCGGCCAAGTGACCGTCGCCGATGGAACGCAGGAAATGGCTGAGCGTATTGAACGGGTCCTGACGAACGACCCGGGCATGGGCGTCATCCGCCATGTGGACGCCGGTTATCCGGAAGCGATTGAGTTTGCAAAAGAAAAGGGCGTCAAGGTCCCGATGAGCTTGTAAAAGTTTTGTCGCGGACCGTCTTGGCGCGCTTTGCAAGAACGGCTTGCATCAAATCCATAGGGAGACACGAATGTACGTAGTCTTGGGAGCTTCTGGCAATACCGGATCGGTAGTTGCACGAAAGCTGCTGGCGAAGGGCGAAAAGGTACGCGCCGTGGGGCGGGATGCCACGAAATTGAGCGCTCTGGCGCGGCTCGGCGCCGATGTGGACGTAGCCGACTTGGATGATCCCGCGGCGCTCACCAACATTTTCACGGGGGCGCAGGGCGTGTATCTAATGATTCCTCCACAGATCCATGCCGAAGACTTCATCGCGGCCGCAGATTCCATTAGCACTTCGATCGCAACTGCGGTTCGCGATTCGGGAGTGTCCCACGTGGCCGCGCTCAGCAGTATCGGCGCGCAGCACGCGGAGCGCACCGGGCCCATCGTGGTGCTTCACCGGCTGGAAGAAAAACTCAAACAGGTGCCGCAGCTTTCCGCCCTATTTCTCCGGCCGGCCTACTTCATGGAAAACTTCATGATGATGATTCCGCTGGTACAGGCGATGGGCTTTTTCGCCGGCGGTATCCGTGGCGACTTGAAAATGCCGATGATCGCAACGCGAGACATCGGTGACTACGCCGCCGATCGACTGGCGGCGCTGGACTTTACCGGATTCTCGACGCGTGAAATGCTGGGCCAGCGGGACGTTTCGCACGACGAAGCCGCCCGTGCGATTGGCGCTGCCATCGGCAAGGTCAAGCTCTCTTATCAAAAATTCCCGTCGTTCCTAGTCGAGCAAGGCATCAAGCAACTTGGTATTCCCAAAAAGACCGCCAGCTTGATGACCGAAATGCACGAAGCCGGCAACGAGGGTCTGCTAAATCCGCAGGAGCCGCGTTCGGAGCAAAATACAACAGCGACTTCCATCGAAGCGTTCGCGCAGGAAGAGTTTGCCCCTGCCTATCAGGCGAAGGCGGCGACGGCCTGAAGTTCAACCGGAACTTCAAGCATAATAGCCGGACCGTGAGCTATTCCCTTCTGATTCGCGGCGCTTCGCAGATTGTGACGGTGAGTGGCCGAGCGCCTCGCCGTGGTAAAGCGCTTAGCGATATTGGCGTTCTTCGCGGTGGCGCAGTGCTGCTTCGTGATGGCGTGATTTCCGCCGTCGGGCCAGCCGCAAAAATCGAAAAGCTTAAGGAAAGCAAGTCCGCGGAAGTGCTCGACCTCGCTGGCCGCGTCCTGCTACCCGGCTTCGTCGATTCGCACACCCACCTGATTCACGCTGCCAGCCGCGCCGAGGAATATGAGCTTAAAATTCAGGGTGCCGGCTACGAAGAGATTGCCCGCAAAGGTGGCGGCATTCTCAAGTCCGTCGGCAAGCTGCGCGCCGCATCCGTGCAAGACCTGAAATCGAGAGCGCGCACCTTCCTGGACCGTTTTGCCGAGCACGGTACAACCTCGATCGAGGCCAAAAGCGGTTATGGCCTCGATGTAACCAGCGAGCTGCGCATTCTTTCGTTACAAAAAGAGCTCGATGCGGAGCAGCCGCTCGAAATCGTTTCGACATTTCTTGGCGCACACGTAGTCCCAGCGGAATATCGCAACAAAGCCAACGGCACGCGCGCTTATATGCAACTTCTGGAGCAGGAACTGATTCCGGAAGTGGCCGAAAACGGCTTGGCAGAATATTGCGATGTCTTCTGTGAGCGCAGTGCATTTTCGATCGCCGAATCTAGACAGGTCTTGCTCGCCGGGAAAAAGCACGGCCTGCGTCCGCGGGTTCACGCGGAACAGTTATCCAATACCGGCGCGACTCGCTTGGGAATAAAACTCGGCGCCGCAAGTTGCGACCACCTCGAATATCTGAAACCGACCGACATTCGGGCGCTGGCAAAATCAAAGACCACGGCAACGCTGCTGCCCGGCTGCGATTTTCATCTTGGCCTGAAGCAGTACGCTCCCGCTCGCCAACTGATCGACGAAGGCGCAATCGTTGCGCTCGCCACCGATTTCAACCCGGGCACAAGTCCCACACTCAGCATGCCCATGGTGCTTTCTCTTGCCTGCACGCAACTGCGCATGACGCCCGCCGAGGCCGTTACCGCTGCGACTCTGAACGCCGCGTATTCTCTGGGCCGCCACAAACGCATCGGCTCCATTGAAGCTGGCAAACAAGCTGACCTCGCAGTCTTCGAAGTGGCGGACTATCGCGAAATTCCCTACTATTTTGGTGTGAACACTTGCTGGCTCACCATGAAGCGCGGCCAAGTCGTTCACATGCGAGATTGAGGCATTCGGGCAGAACTACGGTACAAGAACCAGGTCGGCTACGCCGAGGTAGCCGCTCAACCAGAATTCGCTTAAGGCGGCGGTGACTTTTTCATGAAACGACTGATTGAGTGTGTGCCGAATTTCAGCGAAGGCCGCGACCGTGCAAAAGTCGATGCTCTAATTCAAGCCATGAGCAAGGCGCCGGGTGTCTGGGTGCTCGACCACGAGATGGACGCGGATCACAACCGCTGCGTTGTGACTTTGGCTGGCGAACCCGACGCCGTCGCCGAAGCCGCGCTGCAAGGCACGGGCAAAGCCGTCGAGCTGATTGATATGACGCAGCACACCGGCGCTCATCCCCGAGTCGGTGCCACAGACGTTGTCCCGTTCATTCCGGTGGAAGGCGTTTCGCTCGAGGATTGCGTCGCCCTGGCCCGCCGTGTCGGCCAGGAAATCTGGAAGCGCTACCGCATCCCGGTGTTTTTCTATGAAGCCGCCGCGACGCGTCCGGATCGCGTCAACCTGGAAAACATTCGCCGCGGCCAGTTTGAAGGCTTGCGCGAAGAGCTGAAGAAGAACCACGATCGCCAGCCCGATGTTGGCGAACCCAAGCTTCATCCCACTGCTGGCGTTACTGTGGTCGGGGCGCGCAAGTTTCTGGTCGCCTACAACGTGAACCTGAACACTTCCGACGTCGGAATCGCCAACAAGATCGCCAAAGCCATCCGCTTTTCCAGCGGCGGCCTGCGTTACGTGAAATCGATGGGCGTCGACTTAAAGGCGCGCAACATCGCGCAGGTCTCCATCAATTTGACCGACTACGAGCAAACTCCGATGCATCGGGTCTACGAGATGGTGAAACGCGAAGCCGCCCGTTACGGCGCAATTCCAGTAGGCAGCGAGATTGTCGGCCTGATTCCGAAAAAAGCCATCGAAATGGCCGCCGACTACTTCCTGCAACTGGAAAACTTTTCTCCGTCGCAGGTTTTTGAAAACAAATTGGCCGACGCGCTCGTGGGAGCGCCGCTCGAAGAGAAAAAAGACGGCAAGCTGGCCACGCTCGCCAGGCCCTTTGTGGATGCCGTCGCCGAGCCTTCCGCAACACCGGGAGGAGGCAGCGTTTCGGCATTCGCAGCAGCATTGGCGGCAGCGCTCGGCCAAATGGTTGCCGGCCTTTCCCGTAAAAAGAAATCGCAAGCTGCGCACGTTGACAAGCTCTCTGAACATCTCGCTGCCCTGCGCCGCGAAGCCGAAGCTCTCACCGAAGCAATCGACGCCGACGCCGCCTCTTACGACGCGGTAATGGCAGCATTCAAACTGCCCCAGGGCGACTCTACCGAGATCGCGCAACGCGAGGAAACCATACAAAAGTCCAGCAAAGGTGCCGCCGACGTCCCTTTGCAAGTGGCCGAACGGGCAGTTGCACTCCTCGAACGTCTAAGACAACTGGAGACTATCGCCGCGGCATCCATGAAGTCAGACTTGAAGGTGGCCAGATTGGTGGCCGAAGCGGGTGCGCGCGGAGCGATCGCCAACGTGGAGATCAATCTCGAAGGCATCAAGGATCAGGCCTATGTGGCGGCGAAGCGACAGGCCGTCGCTGTCCTGATCGGCAAATTAGGTGCGGTGCCTACGTTTTAACAGCCCAGCACCGCCGAACATCAGCAAGGAGCACGACATGAGGAAGACCGTTTTGCGGATTGCGGCCGCGGCCGCCGTCACGATGGCGGCGCTAGTGAACACGCAAGTGTCCAGCGCACAGCGCGTAGGCCCGGACACTATCGCGCTGTTCCCGAAAAACGTAGGCGAGTTCGCCTACGCCAACCTGAAGCAGGCGCGTTCGCAAAAATGGTTTCCGCAATTGCAGCAGCAGCTTTTGCCGGAGCGTTTCCGCCAATTCGAGAAATTTCTTGCGTCGGCGGGAGTGGACCCGAACACGCAAGTTGAAGAACTGGCGTGGGGTCTGGTCGCCGAAGGCGTGACCGACAAAACCTCAGGCGTAGGCTCGGATGCCATACCCACCGGCGAAGAAGTCGCCGGCATCGCCATGGGCAGCTACAATCCCAATTCCACCGAGGCCTTTTTCAAAGCGCAAAAGCTCCCGACGTTCACCTCGCACGGCTTCACGATGTATGCCTTCGGCAGTGGTTCCGGTGCCAGCGATCTGTTTTTCCTGTTCATCGATTCCAACACCGCCGCCTTCGGTCATCGCAACGTACTCGAAAAGATGCTGGATATCCGCTACGGCGGCGCAGAAGGTTTGCTGCGCAACGACAAGATGTATTCGCTTATCAACGAAGCCAACGGTAGCGGCGTGGTCTGGGCCGTGTTGAATCCAGCTTACACGCGCTTGGCGGTGCGCCAGCTCGCTCCGCAGATTCAGCAATTCCCCGAAGCGGCAAAGCTTGTCACGCGCATGCAGAACTTGATTCTAAACATTCAAGCCAGCGGCGGCGTGGACGGAAAATTTCAGGCCGTTTGCGGAAATACCGACGACGCCAACACACTCGCGCAATTAATGCAGCTTGCGCTCGTCTATCAGCAGTATCAGGCCAAGCAGCAAGGCCAGACCCAGAACCAGGACCTCGCCGATCTTCTGAGCCAGGCCCAAGTGAGTCCGTCGGGAGATCGCGTGGTTCTACGGCTTTCGCTGACCGATGACCAGATGACCGCCTTGATCAAGAAAAACACATTCGCCCTGAAAATGTAGCTGCTTGAAACTCGACGGGTAGTTCGATCCGGCGGGATTACAGGCGCGCCGTCCACTCTTACTCTGTTTTCCGACGATTTTTCGCTAACGCTGGGGAACTACAGAGCGGCTCAGGCGAATCGCGTGCGACCCGGCGTCCGCATCAATCGCAACTTCCAGCCGGTCGCCGAATAGCAGAAACTCCAAAGTGTGCGGCTCTTTCGGCCGCGCGTCAAACGTCGTCGTACACGCACGCACCATAGCTTCCTGAAATTCTTTGCAGACTTCCTCGGGCATTCCCGCAGCCTCCGCTAAGAATCGCACCGCCCCGCCTGCGGCCGCAGCGAAGCGCGGATCGGAGTCCATACGCAGCAAAATCCTTTTCGGCTCAGCGTTCACGTGACTCCGCGAGGGCTACGTCGCAAGCTTCCCGGCAGTCCGGGCAATAATACAAACCGTCGGTGCACAAGTGCACGTTATCCAGGCTCTTGCAGATCGTGCAGTATTTCTCGCAGGTACAGTCAAACTCCGGTTTGTCGCACTGCACACACAGGACGGGGCCGTAAGGCATCGCAGTCTCCAGAAGAAACTTTACCTGACCGCAAAGCGCCGCGGCAAGGAGCGCTTGCTCTTTGTTGCCGGGGCTTTGCGTCATTTGCCCACCTGGTGAGCATGAGCCTCCGGCCACGGGATCGGCGCAAGGCGTACTCCGAATATCCATATCAACGCGCCGGCCAGGGAAATTCCCGCGGCTAGTGCGAACGCCGAAAAAAAGTGCCCGCTCCGGTCAACCAGAAAACCCGTCAACACAGGCCCAGTCAATCCGGCAAAGTTGCCAAAGCCGTTTTGCAGCGCGGACCACTGTCCGACGGCTCGCGGCCCGGCGATTGTCTGCGCAAACAGAAAGACGCCGCAGGCGGCAGCCCCGGAACCCACGGCCGCCAGCAGCAGCCACGGGTAATACGAGTCCGTGCCTGCAAAAGCGCACGCGATCATGGCTACTGCCGCTAACACATGGCCGCCCGCCGAAGCAGCTTTGCGCACGAAAACTGCCTTCGCCCCGCGTTGTATCCAGCGGTCGCACAGCCAACCGGTTAACAACGCTGACGCGGAATCCAGTAGATAGTACGCTCCCGCTGCGCGCGCCAAAGCCTGCTGGGAAAGATGGCGTTCGTGCGAAAGATAAAATGGCAGCCAGGTCAGGAAAAAGTACGAAACGTAGTTAAAGGAAAAGTGCCCGGCGGCACAACCCCAAAAATCGCGTTCGCGAAAAATCTGCAGGTGCCCGATCGCTAGGGACACCAGCCCTCGGCTCAATTCTTCCCGCGGTCTCCACTTCCACCACGCCGGCAGCCACAGCAGACTCACGATGCCCATTCCCCAAAACACCGGCCGCCAGCCATATTTCGCGATGAGCATCCCCGCGCCGAACGCGCCCACCGCCGGGCCGAATTTCAGTCCCGCTGTCACCACTCCGTTGGCAAGTCCCCGGTTCGCCGCTGGTATGTGCTGCGCGATCACCTTGGACGTGCACGGGAACGCCACCGATTCCCCTACGCCAAGTAGCAATCGCCACGCCAATAAAGCAATGAAGCTTCCCGCGAATCCCATCGCGATGGTCGCAAGTGACCACAGCAACAGCCCAGCACTCAGAACCCGGTTCGCGCCCAAACGGTCGACTACGCCGCCGATCACAAACTGCAACGCTGTGTAGGTGTAAAAGAACGCGGAAAACAGCAGGCCCAGCTGCGTCGCAGAAAGCTGCAGCTCACTCTTGATGACCGGGGCGGCAATCGAGAGATTCCCCCGGTCCACGTAATTGATCACAATTGCCAGACCCAGCAGAATGAGCAACGGCGCAAAGGATTGCCGCGAAGCATCGCCGCGCGCCGCGCCGAAGGAGGAAGACATTGCGCCGCATTATGTGTTCGCCGGAGTCGATTGGCAACCGTTTCCCGCTTTTTGACCACCTGAATCGCGCATGCTAGTATCGATTTCTGCTTGAGCACGCAGAATGGACTCTGGAATCTCTCCCACCGTTACCGAACTTCGAAAGACGCCGCTGAATGCGTTGCACCGCCGGCTGGGCGCTCGCTTGGTCAATTTCGGCGGGTGGGATATGCCGGTCGAATATCCCGCAACCGGTGGTCTGATGACCGAGCACAGAGCCGTGCGCACTTCCGTCGGCCTCTTTGACGTCAGCCACATGGGCGACATCCGTATTCGCACGGGAAAAATGTTAGGAGGAGCACTCGCCGCCGTTCAGCACCTGAGCATGAACGATGCTTCCAAGCTCGCCATCGGCCAAGCCCACTACTCCGCGATGCTCTTTCCAGAAGGCACGTTTGTCGACGATGTCATCGTCCATCGCCTCGCCGAAGACGATTTTCTTTTTGTAATTAATGCCGGAACTCGCGAAAAAGACATCTCCTGGGTGCGCGACAACGTGAAGGGCTTCGATTGCGTTGTGGAAGACCTGAGCGACGCTTACACGCAACTGGCGATTCAGGGTCCGCGCGCGGTGGATGTTCTGCAAAAGCTTACTGACGTCAGTCTCGCTCCCGTCAAAAATTATTGGTTTACGCACGGCATCGTCTGCGGTTTACCGAATCGCATGATCGCCCGCACCGGCTATACCGGCGAAGATGGTTTTGAGCTTTATGTTCCCGGCGACGTGGCAACCAGTGAAATGGTCTGGAATGAGGTTATGGATGCCGGCAAAGAATTTGGCATCCTTCCTTGCGGGCTTGGCGCGCGCAATACGCTCCGTCTCGAAGCCAAGATGGCGCTCTACGGTCACGAGATCAGCGAAACAATTAACGTGTGGGAAGCGGGCCTCGATCGTTACTGCAAAATGGAAAAGGCGGAATTCGTCGGCCGGGCGGCCTTGGCAAAAGCCTCGGCCAATGGCCTTAAGAGAACGCTGGTTGGTCTCGAAATGATCGAACGCGGCATCGCTCGCGATGAGCACAAAGTTTTCGATCTGGCCGGTGAACAAGTTGGCGTCGTCACCAGCGGGTCGCCTTCTCCTACTCTTTGCAAAAACATCGCGCTGGCGTATGTTCCTCCGGCGCTCGCATCGGTTGGCACAACTCTGTTGGTGGAAGTCCGTTCGCAGCGTGTGAAAGCGCAAGTAGTAGCAACTCCGTTTTATAAGCGACCCCGTCAGCCGGCGTCGCAAGCGGTCACGAATTAGCCCAATTTTTTGGCGAGGAGTGGTTTCATGGCTTATCCGGAAAACTATCGCTATACAAAAGAACACGAGTGGGTGGACCTCAATGATGGTGTCGCCACCGTTGGCATCACCGATTACGCACAGAGCGAACTGGGCGATGTGGTGTTTGTCGAACTCCCTCAGCCCGGCGCAAAACTCACCAAAGGAAAATCCTTTGGCACGGTTGAGTCCGTAAAGGCCGTCAGCGAGATTTATGCGCCGGCTTCCGGCGAAGTCATCGAAGCCAATGGCGAACTCCAGAACAAGCCCGAAACCATCAACTCGGATCCGCACGGCGCGGCCTGGCTGGTGAAAATCAAACTGGCGAGTCCCGTCGAACTCGATGGCCTGATGGACGGCTCCGCCTACCAAGCCTACATCGCGGCGAAAGGCAAGGAAGCCTCCGCCTGATGCGCTATCTTCCGAAGAGCCCCGCCGAGCGGCAGGAAATGCTCACCGCCATCGGCGCAAAATCTGTCGATGAACTTTTCGCCTGCATTCCTGAGCGTTTTCGCCAGCGCGACGCTCTCAAGTTGCCCGGTCCTCTAAGCGAAGCCGAAGTCATTTCCTACTTCAAAGATCGCGCCGCCGAAAATTCCGTTGGCTACAGCACTTTCCTCGGTGCCGGCGTCTACAACCACCTGCGCTCCGTCATCACCGACACCATTCTGTTGCGCGGTGAATTCCTAACTTCTTACACGCCGTATCAAGCCGAAATCACTCAGGGCACGCTGCAAGCCATCTTCGAATTTCAAACTCTGATGTGCCAGCTCACCGGCCAGGAAGTCGCCAACGCTTCTATGTATGACGGCTCCACTGCGACCACCGAAGCCGTCCTCATGGCCGAACGCCTCACTGGGCGCGGCCGAGTCATCGTCGCGCGTTCTGTTCACCCCGAATATCGCGAAGTCCTGCGCACCTATGCCAAGAATTCCGGCCTTCACGTCGAAGAGATCGGTTATGTCAAAGACGGCACTGTGGATGCCACTGCTTTGAAAGCCGCATTGAAGGATGATGTCGCCGCGGTCGTGCTCCAATCACCGAACTTTTTTGGCGTTCTCGAAGCGCTTGCCGGCATCGCCGACTCGGCCCATGCCGCCGGTGCGTTACTCGTCGTCGCCGTCGCCGAAGGCGTTTCGCTCGGCGTGGTCAAACCTCCGGCCGAAGCCGACATTGTTGCCATGGAAGCGCAAAGCTTCGGACTTCCGCCTAGCTATGGCGGCCCATTCGCCGGAGTCGTCGCCTCGCGCGACAAATTTGTCCGCCAGATGCCCGGTCGCCTCGCCGGTCAAACTGTCGACGCAGTTGGCCAGCGCGGCTTCGTGCTCACCCTCGCCACCCGCGAACAGCACATCCGCCGCGAGAAAGCCACCTCCAACATTTGCACCAACCAGGCGCTCTGCGCTCTCGCCGCCACCGTCCATTTGACGCTGCTTGGCAAGGAAGGCCTACGTGAAATGGCTGAGCAAAATCTGGCCAAGGCTCATTTCGGCCTGTCGCTATTCGAGAAAATCCCCGGCGTCCGCCGTTCCTTCGCTGGCCCTTTTTTCAACGAGTTCACGCTGGAATTTCCGCGCTCGGTTCGCATGATCAACGGCGACCTGCTGAGAGAAAAAATCGTCGGCCCGCTCGCCCTCGGCCAGTATTATCCCGAACTCAGCAAGCACGGCCTGGTCTGTATCACCGAAACCACTTCGCGCGCAGAAATCGAACACTTCGCGCAAGCCGTCGAACGTATTTTGGCCAAACCGGCCTAGCACGAAAATTTTTTAAGAGAAACGAACTGAATGACTGACCGAATCAAAAAAGCAACCCGCCATACCAACCAGAGCGAAGGGCTGATCTTTGAACGCTCATCCCCCGGCAAGCGGGCGTTCGAGTTGCCCCCGCTCGACGTCCCCGCAATGGATGCCGCCAAATCCCTCGGCGCGCAACACCGAAGCAGCGGCGTTGAGGGATTCCCCGAAGTCAGCGAAATCGAAGTCATCCGCCACTTCACCCGCCTCTCCACTTGGAATTACGCCATCGACCTCGGCATGTACCCGCTCGGTTCCTGCACCATGAAGTACAACCCTCGCGTCAACGAATTTGTTGCCAGACTCGACGGCATCGCCACCGAACATCCCTATCAGCCGCAGGAACTCTCGCAGGGCTGTCTCAAAATTCTCCAACTCCTTGAAAACTGTCTTCTCGAAATCACCGGCATGGATGCCATCACACTCCAACCCGCTGCCGGCGCGCAAGGTGAACTCACCGGGCTACTTCTCATCCGCGCCTATCTCGAAAAACAAGGCAACGCCCGCAAGAAGGTTTTAATCCCGGACTCCGCCCACGGCACCAACCCCGCCACCGCCGTCATCGCCGGCTACCAAGTCGAAAACATCAAGTCCGAATCGCACGGCCAGATTGACGTGGACAAACTCCGCGACCTCGTCACCGAAGACGTGGCCGCGCTGATGATCACCAACCCGTCGACACTCGGTATCTTCGAAGAACGCATTCCCGAAATAGCTGAAATACTCCACGCCAAAGGCGCACTCCTCTACATGGACGGCGCCAACATGAATGCCCTCACCGGCGTCACTCGCCCCGGCGATCTCGGCGTGGACGTCATGCACCTCAACCTGCACAAAACCTTTAGCACACCCCATGGCGGTGGCGGCCCCGGCGCCGGCCCCGTCGCCATGAAAAAAATCCTCGAGCCTTTTCGCCCGGTTCCGATTCTCGTAGAGAAGGATGGCGGCCGGCTCGCTCTCGAAACTGTTCGCCCTTCCTCCATCGGAAAAGTCCGCGCCTTCGGCGGAAACTTCGGTGTACTCGTCCGCGCTCTCGCCTACATCCTCGCGTATGGCCCTGGCGTGCGTCAGGCTACCGAAGACGCCGTCCTCAACGCCAACTACATCCGTAAACATCTCGAAGGTGTATTCGACCTTCCCTATTCCCTGCCCTCCTTGCACGAAGTTGTTTTCAGCGACGCCATCCAGAAACGCAACGGCGTCAACACAATGGACATCGCCAAACGCCTCATCGACTACGGCTTCCATCCCTACACGACTGCATTTCCGTTAATCGTTCCTGGCGCGCTCATGATCGAACCCACCGAATCCGAGTCCAAAGAAGAGTGCGACCTGTTCATCGACGCGATGAAAAATATCGCCCAAGAAGCCGCCGCCACTCCAGAACTCGTCAAGTCCGCTCCGCACACCACCCGCGTCCGCCGTCTCGACGAAACTGCCGCCGCCCGCAAGCCGGTCCTTCGCTGGAAAACGCCCGCTGGCAAAACCAATGCTGCCGGTTAATAAGACTGCCGCGGCCGCAATTTCCAACGCGACACATCTCTCTATACTCGAATCCGCCACCACGCATCCGTTTGTTATGATTCAAGTCAACGCAGCGAACAAATCCCATGAAACCCGCCGTGGACGCTTGGCTACCCAAATCCGTAATCCTTCTCCGCAACTACGACCGCCAGAAATTTCTCTCTGACCTCACCGCCGGCATCACCGTCGGCCTCGTAGCTCTCCCGCTCGCCATGGCCTTCGCGATCGCCTCCGGCGTTCCGCCACAGAACGGTCTCTA
>Ga0075434_100002407_pt1 | contig 16428 bp, 7 predicted proteins | sample RhiMethybrSRZTD3_FD_75298 | JGI IMG/M metagenome (GOLD analysis project Ga0075434, IMG submission 75298) | Populus rhizosphere microbial communities from Tennessee, USA - Rhizosphere MetaG P. TD hybrid SRZTD3 | ecosystem: Host-associated > Plants > Roots > Rhizosphere > Soil | place: USA... | reverse complement strand
TGGGTTCGAATCCCACCCCTTCCGCCATAACTTTCCGACCCGTGTCTGCCATGTTGGCGTAGGTTGACAAAAGTCCAATACTTCCGCCCGCTCGGTTTTCAATACGCCGCCTTGTTTGATCGGATAGGTTTCGGGGGGAGCTGACGTCGTTGCCAGAACGGTCGCTGGGACCATCGCGTCTCGGCTGCGTAGTACCGATAGCGCGTTATCAAGTACTCCGAGAACGTCTCATCGATCTCCCGTTCGTACGCTTGCTGCTCTGAGCTATCGCCTCGGCACAGTGCTGCGGCGACCAGGGCAGCTCTCTTGCCCCATTCGAGACCCTTGGAAATGCCCTCAGATGACAGTGGGTCAAAACTCAAAGCCGCATCGCCAACCGCGAGCCAACCTGCGCCGGTCGATCTATCGAGCCGTTGTGTCCGCGCAGTTCGAACATGCAAGTCCAGATGATCAGCATGAGCAATCCGCTCTCTGGTCATTCGGGCTTCCCTGAGCTGCTCACGCCAAGCGCTCAGTCGGCCCGCTTGTGACGTGTCGATCAAATCGGGATCGGACAAGACCGTGGCGATCACACTCCCGTCCGTCAAGCCGGCCGAGTACCACCAGCCGTGGGGGAGGGCTTCGATCAGAACAACATTGCTGTGCGACACTCCACTGCGGGTGCGCCCGAAAATGCCGATGAGCTCGTCGTAGACTACGGGCCTTGCTCCCAATCGTTTGCTGATCGCTGCGGCGCGCCCGGTGGCATCGATCAGGACGGTGGCGCGCACCTCTGATACGGTCCGCCCATGCTGAATGTTCAGGTGCCATGAGCCGGCGAGGTGCGAGAGAGAGCTGACGCGCGCACCAGTGACGACAACCGCACCGAGCTGCTGGGCCAGCGTTGCAAGACTCAGATCGAAATCCGGACGGGACAAATTCAGGCCCTCACCGTGCGGATGGAACAGATAATCGCGCGCAGCTGGCTCGTCGCTGCCCCACACGGAGCAGATGCCCGGGCAGGAGGCATGTCGGCCCGATGTGAGCTCATCTGCAAGCCCAAGCGATGCGAGCAACTGTTTGGTATTCGGAGGAATATGCTCCCCGACGCGCACCGAACGATAGTTCGTTCGCTCTAAAACCACGACAGCGAGACCCTCACGCCGAAGCGCAATGGCGGTCGCAAGACCGGCGGGCCCGCCACCGACAATGGCGACGTCAGATCGACCAAAATTGTTGGCTGGTTGCTCAATGCACTGTGCCAAATCCCATCACCACGCCTGTTGAATGGCTTTCTTCCTCATCTAGCGAGCTATCCAGCCTGAGCGGCCTGACCAGGCCTTTCGGCTCCGGCGGAAGTGGATAACCAGCGTCGCACCAAGCCTCCATGGTGTCCAACGCCCGGCAGCCATCATTGCCGGAAATGCCGCAATCGAACGCAAAATACATCTGCGCCGTGGGCGCGAACAGTTCATCAAACAGACTCTGCTGCTGCTTGCACAAGTCCCGGAGTGATCGAAGAAATGCCCAGGCGTGCCCTGCTGCGTTCGGTCCCCGCCGGATGCAATCGAACCATTCCGAACACATCAGTTCTTTGCCGGTCCGAGGATCAATCAAGCGATAGGGAAAGCCCCGGACCGCCGCGTGGTTTTGCGCAGCGATCTGAGTAACGGCGCGGATCATACTCCAGCCGAGCCAATTCTCGTATCTCTGTTTGATCTCCGCAATGATATAGTTCAACTTCTTTTGTCTGCTTGCCTCGATCATTGGCTGCACTTGTGATTGCTTCAATTCAGCAACCAGGCAGGATTGTTCCGATTCAGCAAACAGGTCGGCGCAGGCAATTTCGACCCAAAGCGCTATCCGGTGATCGGCTGCCGCACGCTGGCAAGTGTGTAGCAGATGATCGGGTACAGCTTGGAGGAATGACGGATGAATAGCCGTCAGCCGGCTCTTCAGGTTCTCCAGGTTGCTGCGGCTTCGCCGCGTGTATTTCTCTTCTTTTGGGGCGGTCTTGTGTGCCTTTGCCAGCGCATAAGTCCAGTCGCGCCAGAGCTGAATTTCGTCCTCAGTGAACACATGATACATACGGCCACCGCGGAATTTCAGGAGCTGAAAGAAAGGACTCTCGTCGGGTTTGCCCGGAATGATTTTGCCGTTGTCCTGCAGCGCTTGCAGAAAGCCTTCCGGATCAGAGAACCAGGAACTGATTGAGTTGTCTCCGAGCAGCTTGTCGCCGTGATTAATTCGACCGAATGATGCTTTGTCGCGGATGAGCTGTTCGAGCCGGGCTTGCAGGGATGGCGGAGACTGAATTGTTTTGATGACCTGCTTAATCAAGATGGCGAACGTGTATGCGAAGGCGACATAGCCGTCCCATATCCGATTCCAATGCTGTTGGACGGCGTTCTCTCCACCTTCTGTATAAATTTGCTGCAGATATAGCTTGACTGCCCGGATGATCGCAGCCCCATGGCCGCTCGCGGCATTGTCGATGGCGATGTGCATTCGGTAGAAGTGCGAACTCAGATTAACCCGCTCGACGATGGACGCAATCCTATACAGATCCATAACAGTCCATTCGAGCCACAGGCTCATGCCAATGATCTCGGGATAGTACTGAGTGCTGAACTCGGAAATAGCGAGTTGAAAGGCAGGGCTATCGAATGCGCAATCAAGGAAACCTGGATCGCGAGCGAAGGCGATGCTTTGAATTGGCGGTGGATAGAATCCGAACGAATGACAAAGGTCCCGATAGATGTTGGCATGGTTCTGAGATGGCACGCCGTCGCCAAGTTCCTCCTTCAGGATCGTGAAGAGGATCGCATTGACCTCGTCGACCGGTCCAGTGCGGTGGATGTTCCGCAACCATGCGCCGTCAAGGAAATTGAAAGGTGTGAGCTGGCGAATGCGATGGATGACATTTTCGCGTTTGCGAAAATAAGGGTTCTGCTTCTTGTCACCCGGATTCCATTTGACCCGCACCCCGTCCACCTTAGCGGTAAAAGCGAAATCGGCGCTGTCGTCGTAGATGTCCTTCATCCGGGCATCGAATATGCTCTCTTCGTATTCAAACGGTCGAATGTTGTCCATGAAAGCGAACGCGCCTGGAGTCTGCTGCAGCCTTTGTGCGGCCTTGAGAACGTTATCGACAAATTCCTGAACCTTCGGCAGGCAAGTCCGGTTCTGCTCAATGTTAAGGAGGCAGTGGAACAATTCGCGGACGTCCATTCCTGCATGCGGGCGACGCTCCAGCTCGACCTGGACAACCTCCACCTCCTTTGAACCCTTTTCAAACCAAGCGGTGGCGCGAGGCAGAACGAAGCCCAATTCATGCCAATAGCGAACCATGTCGTCACAGCCCCGGCGCTCGGAATTGTCTGGATCGTCGATTTCCTCGGGCGAACTCGTGCTTTGCCAGGGGCGCCGGAAAAGGGTGGTCACCCCGAGACCGCGGTCCCACTTCACTCGACCTTCGAGGGCTTCACTCAGTGGCGGCTGGCCTGGTCGCCAAGCCGCGTTCGCCTCGTCGAACACGTTCTGGGCAATGACGTCATCCGGCCGAGCCGCCGGCCACCAAGTGTCCTTGCAATCGTAAAAGTCGGCCTGCCAGGGCACGGCCATATATTTGGTAATGTCACCGGGCCCGTGGGCCCTGGAATTGATGCGGAAGGCTTCGACGTAAAGCTTGCTGTTCTTGACAGTCCAGCTCACTTCGACACCCGGATAGAACGCGCCGCCAACGCACGGCTCCAGCGCCGCGCGTTGCAGGGCTTCCGTCTGAGCGTCCGGATCCCTAATTTCCTCCAACGGCGGAAATTCCGGCTTGCGGCCAGACGTGAACTTTCCATCTTTCCAGAGTGTCAACTTCCTGTACTGCGATGGCAACACCGACAACCAGGTGCAAGGCGCCCCTTCTGTCCTGTCTCCGTCATCGCCAGAGAGCAGCGGCATAAAGCTGGTGTTGGCCTGCTCAGCTGCGTCCGTGTCGTCGCAGTCGTCGTCGCACAACGGTTCTCGGATATGCGAGAAGATGAGCGCCCGATACATGTCGCCGGCATCCGGCGACGCCAAGGCGGGTGAGGCCAACATGGCAGTATTGATCTTTGCTTTCGCCCTTTTGACGTTCTTGGGCGGTTTCTGGCCCCTGCTGTTGTGAAAGTCCATGCGCTTGTCATAACCGTGTCCCCGTTGGGCTTCCTCGTTCACCCAGGAGGTCTCGGCAGCACGGCAGAGGAGCGGATGGATGTCTCGGAAATATGTGACATCGTGATAATCCTCGATCCACTCCTGATCGATGGCAACTTCCCGCATCACATCATACAAGGTGACAATCGGGTAAATCGCTGGAGCATATTTCGGCGGCGCGACGATAACCCAGGCCGTGTCCTGCGGCCGCTCGATAGCAATCTTCTTGCCATTCGGGAGGGCAACCGTGGCCGAGACCGGCCCGTCCGATATGTCATCGTACCAATAGTCGTTATTGGCCCAAAAATCGGATTTGGTTGAATCAGAGCCGATTGGATTGTCTTCTTTGGTCGAGCCGGATTTGCCAAATCCACCGAGCACCAGCAGTCTGCCGTGCTCATCGACTCTGAGCTCGCCCAGTGTCACCGGCGTTTCGCGAAACGATCCCGTATCAAAGCATATGCTCTCTGGCACGCCAGACCGCTTGACCGGTTTGCCATCGCAGTCGATGCAGCGCGCGCCCGGGTCGATGACAAGAAGCGGGCGCGAATCGGGATCCTTCCCTCTATCGACCCGGATGTCGGCGTTGCGTATCCCAACCTCTTTGGGATCTTCCCATCGGGTGAAGAACTTGTACCAGGCCCCCTTCTTGTTCTTGAGATGGACCTTCCATTCGACCTTTGCGGCGCGCCCGTTCGCGCGGTGCCTTGCCCCGTCGACCGGCAGTTCGCCGAGATTCCTTCCATTCCGGTCATAGGCGTAGATGCGAAAGCGCGCTGCTTGCCGCTTGATGCGTCCATCCGCGTCCTTGAAGCTTCCGTTGGGCGCGGTGATCGCAAGCGGATCGCGTGGGGCCTCGGGACCGGTGAAGACGCCTTTGCGGCTGTTGCCGAGGCGGGCGATCCCGATGCCGGGATGGATCTTGCAGGAATGGACCTTGTCGAATTTAAACGTCGAGCCCTGCGGCCGAGCGGTCCTCGCCTTAGCCATTTATCTCTCCATCCAATGCACGCTACCTAAAAAAGGAGTTGGTCAGCTCCAATCAGCACCCGGCAATCATGGTCGCTCACCGACGGCAAACGACGATCCGATCGCATGCAAACGACGGCTCGGACCTATGACGAAGGTTAATAGCGGTCGCCCCTAAACACGAGCAACGCCAGCCGGACGTGCTCGTAAACAATTCTCTCAGTGCACTGTGCCAAATCCAATGGCAAAGCCAATCGGATGAGTTTCCTCTTCATCGAGTGTCGAATCGAGTCGGAGCGGTCTGACTCTGCCCGCCGATACAGCCGGAACCGGACATCCTGCTTTGAACCACGCCTTCAAGACATCCGATCCTGGTCGAGCATCGTTGCCAGGAATAGGCACGCCGAATACAGCGCCCATCGGGGTCTCGGGCCCCAACTGGTTCATCAGCGCGCTTCTCTTGTCCTCGGGTAGATTGCGAAGCGATTGCAGCAATGCGCGTGCAGTCACGGACGGATTGGACGATTTGCGAATACGGTCCAGCCATTCCTTCATGGTGAGTTCCTGGCCAGTATCGTAGTCCGCCAGTGTAAAGTCTGACTTTCCGACGAGGTCCCGATGCTGTGCAGCAATAAATGTCAAGGTGCGAATCATTCCCCAGCCAAGCCAGGTCGTGTATCTGTCATGGATCGAACTGTGGACATCGTCGCGCTGCTCCGATCTGGCGAGATCAACGCGTGAGATATTGTTCTTCATCGCGGTCTTTTTGGATGCAATTGCTGTCCACAGAGCGATGCGGTGGTCAGATGCAGCGGATTGCCAAGTCTCGAGTTGCTTGTCCGTTGCGACGTCAACGAGAGCGGGATCGATCCTGGCGATCCGTTCTTTCAAGGCGGGCAGGCGGCCTTCAGCTCGCCGTTGTTCGGTAACCTCACCGAGACTTCGGATCCAGTCGCGCCAGAGCTTGATCTCGTCCTCGGAGAAGACGTGATACATCGGACCGCCTCGAAATTCCAACAGTTCGAAGAATTTGCTTTCATCGGGTTTGCCCGGAACAATATATTTAGGGTTGTTGCTCTCCTTGAGAGCCTTCAACAGACCAGGCGGGTCATCAAAGAGGGAATTGATCGTCGGCGGCTTCTTGCGGTCTCCGGGGGTCGGACGGGGAATTGTGAGCCCATTGTGGTTGAGTCGACCATATGGAGCCTTTCGCGCGATCAGTGATTCAAGCCGTTGCTGCGGGGATGGGGGGAACTTAAGGACATGCTTGATCTGCTGGATTACGATGACGAAGGTGTAGGCAAAAGCGACGTAGCCGTCCCAAATCCGTTTCCAATGCTGCTGGACCGCTGCTTCGCCACCTTCAACGCGAACTTGCTGAAGGTAGAGCTTCACGGCCCGTATGATCTCGGCGCCATGGCCGCTCGCTGCGTTGTCGATGGCAATATGCATCCGATAGAAATGCGAGCTCAAATTGGCGATCTTCTCCACTATGGAAGCAATGCGGTGCAGCTCCATGACCGTCCATTCGAGCCACAGGCTCATGCCAATGATTTCAGGATAATAACGCCTGCTGAATTCAGATATGCCGAGTTGGAAGGTGGGACTGTCGAAGGCACAATCGAGGAAAGCTGGATCGCGAGCGAAGGCGATGCTTTGAATTGGCGGCGGATAGAATCCGAACGAATGACAAAGGTCCTGATAAATGTTGGCGTGATTCTGTGATGCCACTCCGTCGCCCAGCTCTTCCTTCAGAATGGTGAAAAGGATTGCATTGACCTCGTCGACCGGCCCGACGCGGTGGATGTTCCGCAACCATGACCCATCCAGAAAGTTGAATGGCGTGAGTTGCCGAATGCGCTCAATCACATCTTCGCGTGTCCGAAAAAACGGGTTTTGAGCCTCGTCGTTCGGATCGAAGGGTACCCGAGTTCCCTCTTGAGTTTGCTCAGTGAAAGCGAAGTCCGCACAATCGTCATAGATGTCCTGCATCCGCGCGTCGAAGATGCTTTCGTCGTACTCGAATGGTCGAATGTTTTCCATGAAAACAAACGCGCCCTCGGTCTGCTGCACTTGTCGCGCGGCTTCGAGCACGTTCTCGACATACTCCATCACCTTCGGCAAACAGGAGCGGTTTTCCTCGAGATTCAGCAGGCAATGGAATAGTTCTCTGACATCCATTCCGGCATGCGGACGGCGCTCCATTTCAACGTGGACGATTTCGTGCCGGACACCGTTCGGATCCCGCCATGAGGTCTGGCGCGGCAGGACAAAACCCAGTTCGTGCCAGTAGCGGACCATGTCATCGCAGCCGCGCCGGTCGGAATCACGTGGGTCGTCAAGATCCGCGGGCTTCGGAGCGGGGTTCTTCCAGGGGCGGCGAAAGAGCGTGGTCACTCCCAAACCACGGTCCCATTTGACCCGGCCTTCCAATGCTTCGCTGACCTGAACGTCTTTGGGACGCTTGGCCTTGTTGACCTCTTCGAATACGTCCTGCGGAATGACATCGTCCGGGCGCACTGCCGGCCACCAGGTGTCCTTGCAGTCGTAGTACGTCGCCTGCCAGGGCACGCCCATGGACTTGGTGATGTCGCCAGGACCGTGAGATGAGGAATTGATCCTGAACGCCGCGGCGTAGAGCTCTTTCGTTTTCACGATCCGCGGCACTTCGATGCCTGGATGGAACGGACCACCCGCGCATGGCTCGAGCGCCCCGCGTTGCAGAGCTTCCACTTGCTCATCCGGGTTCATGCTGTCGAGCGGCGGAAAAGTTGGTTCCTCGCCAACGTCTCCCGCCCCCATATTTTGAAACTTTTTGTATTGCCAAGGTGATAATGATAACCAAGTTGCCGGGTCACCCTCCGTCCTGGGCCCACCGTCGCCCGATAAAGGTGGCATGAAATGGGTGGTAGCTTGTTCTGTTGAGGCGGGCTCCTCATCGGTTGGCGGCCTGCGGAGCCGACCAAAAATGGCGCTGCTAATCGCATTGGGGTCGGGAGGGAAGTGACCACGCTTGTCAAAGCCGTGTCCACGCTGAGCTTCCTGATTCACCCAAGCTAACTCGGTGGCGCGGAAAAGGACTGGATAGATGTCGCGAAAAAAAATGGTGTCTTCGGGAACGTCCTTGATCCATCCATTATCGATAGCTGCTTGCCGCATCACATCGTGCAATGTGACGATTGAATAGATTCCCGGCGCGTATTTGGGCGGACAAACAATGACCCAGGCGGCATCCTGCGGCTGGTCGATGATGATGCTTTCGCCGTTTGGTAGGGTTACCTTTGCGGTGACCGGCCCGTCGGACGTGTCATCGTACCAGTTGTCATTATTAACCCAATAATCGGTGCCCGATTCCGCGCCAATGGGCTCCGATGTGACCGACCCTGAAGTGCCCGATCCGCCGAGCACGAGCAGCCGGCCATGGTCGTCGACTTTGAGGTCGCCGAGCGGAACATTTGTCTCTTTGAATCGGCCAGTGTCGAAGCTTGTGCTCTTTGCACCTCCGCCTTGCTGGACAGGGCTTCCCTCACCGTCGATACCGCGTGGTCCTGGATCAATGACCAGCGGCAGCCGAGAATCCGGTTCCTGGCCATCCGGGACAGGCATGTTGGGATCGGGATTGCGGTACGGTTGGTCGACGGGGCCGGAAAAATTGTACCAGGCACCCTTCTTATTCTTGAGATGCACCCGCCACTCCACGTGAGCGGATTGTCCTGCCTCAGCCGCCATCCCCCTAAGTGGAAGTTCGCCGAGATTGTTTCCATCCTTGTCGTAGGCGTAAATGCGAAAGCGCGCAGCTTGCCGCTTGATGCGTCCATCCGCGTCTTTAAATGCCCCGTTGGGTGCGGTGATCGTCTGCGGATTTTGCGGGATTTCGGGGCCGATGAAATATTCGTCCCGACTGTTGCCGACGCGCGCGATCCCGATGCCGGGGTGGATCTTGCACGTATGGACCTTGTCGAAATCAAATGCTGTGCGGCGCACCGCTCCAGCAGTCGTTGCCTCCGCCATCTGTCCCTCCCGTACGGTCAATAAGCTCAGCTGCTAAAAAATACAGATACTTTAAGACAATCCTCGCGGTCTCTGTGTGAAGTACTTCACACTTTGTAGAACGATCTGGAGATATCATAACGGTTATTTCCGAGGTCGAGAATAGAGTGGCGGCTAAGCCAGCAACTCCTCACGCCCGCGCCGGCTCGCGCGTCGCGCAACACGGGTGAGCAAAATGCAATTTGCAATATGTCGGTCCGGTGAGGATTCGCGCACGTCAGTTGCAGATACTCTTGAGCAGAATGGCTTGAATTGGCTCAAGTTCGGAGATCAATACTTTTGCTATGCTGAGGAGCCGGCAGCCTCGATCGATTGGATGAGGCTTAAAGCCGCCGGCGCATTTCTTAACAGAGCAACGTTGGGGGCGGGGCAGCCTGAAAAGGGCTCCTTGTACTTGGTCACTCAGGAAGGCCGTCTATTCCAACGCGCGCAGCCAGACGTACTTGTGTTGTTTGACAGGGGTCGACACCTGCTGGTGTTGCTCGACGAGCGTAGTGTCGACAAGATAGTTCAACATGACGCACGTTTTTCCATTCGCCCGGTAGTGAGAAATGAAATCATCTACGAGAGATTGGTGCGCCCAGAAGCGCCACCGCGGATCAATCGCCGAACAAACGAAATTGTCGATGCAATCAGTCAGGCCAGCTTTGCAGCGCGATTGACAGAGCTGGCGTCCCATCCGACTCGTCACTCTCTATCCAGTCACTTCCGGGAAGCGGCGAACCAAGCCCGGGACCAATTGTCACTTATGGGATACCAAGTCAGTTTGCAGCCCGTCAGTATCCCGGGCGGTGAAACTCTCAACGTCGTAGCAGACAAACGCGGCCTCGGCAGCGAGCGCTCGGTGACCTTGGTCAGCGCCCATCTCGATTCGGTGAATCACCCCGCCGATCATACGCAACCTGATGATCCGACGGCACCCGCGCCGGGAGCAGACGACAATGGCAGCGGCAGCGCTGGGGTGATCGAGATTGCCCGCGTGTTGAAGGACCAGCCGATTATCCAGGATCTGCGTTTGGTCCTGTTTGGCGGCGAAGAGCAGGGGCTCTATGGAAGCAAGCACTATGTCAATCAGCTGTCATCCGCGGATCGACAACGGATAAGGTCTGTCGTCAACATGGACATGATCGGGGTGGACAATACCGGACGACCTGGCGTGCTGTTGGAGGGCCGCAAGCCGGTCTCTGAATCCATGATTGCCGGACTGTCCTCAATGGCTCATGCTTATACGAGGCTAACGGTTGATGTCTCATGGAATCCCTGGGGAAGTGACCACCGCCCCTTCATCGATGCGAACGTTCCAGCCGTGCTTACGATCGAGGGCCATGATGATGATAATCACAATATTCACACGGCCAACGATACGCTCAACCACATTAACCACGATCTCGCGCTCGAGATACTGCGTATGAATACTGCTTTTATCATTGATGAAATCGGTCTCGAAGGATCCGCCACGGGATGACGTGGCGCCGGGATCCGATGCGCGACCAGAGTAGAGGGAGGAAACAGTGGCGAACCAAGACGACGACAGCACCGGTTTGACCCGCCGCCAGGCAATCATGGCCGCTGGTGCGACCGGCGCGATCGCGGGCATCGATTCTGTTATCGGCGCAAGCGAGGCGCAACCCGGAAAAACTCCGCACGTCGTCATCGTCGGTGCCGGCCTCGCCGGTCTGTGCGCGGCTTTTCTGCTGCAAAGCAAGGGCTGGACCTACACGATTTTGGAGGCCGAAAGGCATCACATCGGCGGACGCATCCGTACGAGGCCGATCGGCGATGGCTTGTATTGGGAAGCTGGTGCGATGCGCATTCCCAAAGAGCACCGCATCGTCCGCAAATATGTCAGGGATTTCAGCGAACTCGAGCTGCGGCCATTTGTGATGTACAGCTCGAAGACTTTCAAGTTTTCTCGCGGAACAAGAACAACGGATGAAGCGGAAATCAAGAAGAAGTTCCGATTGAAAGCCGCGGAAGCAAAGCTCTCCTCGGACGATCTCTGGAATCTCAGCGTTAAGGATATCGCGCGCGGAAAATCTCCGAATGGGCTTTCTGCGCCGGAGCTCGAACAACTTAGGACCGCAAATTCCTTCACCTCGCCCTCTCTGATCAAGCTTGATCGGCAGTCTCTGCGGCAACTGATTCAGGAGGCGGTGCTCGACGGCCAGTCGCTGTCGGATGAGGCTATTGAATTCCTTTTGTTTTCTTTTGGTAACCTCAGCATACAACACGGGGCTTCGACCGAGTTTCTGCGTGAGGAGAACATTGGCGTGTGGGATCCGGGATTCTCGGAGATCATAGGAGGGACTTCTCGCTTCCCAAACGCTTTTCTGAGCCGTCTGATCAGCAAGCCCAAAATGGGCTGCGAGGTTGTCCGCCTGGAACAGGACAGAGCACGCGGGCGGGTAGGGGCTGTCTATCGACTCGGCAATCGCGAATACAAGGAGGAAGGGGATTTCCTGCTCTGCACGATCCCGTTCCCCACTCTGGCGAGGGTTGAAGCCGATCCGCCATTCTCGCACGAAAAGCAGCGCGCGATCCTCGAGCTTGGGTATGATTCCGGCACGAAGGTTGCGCTTCTGACAAAGTATCGGTTCTGGGAAAAGAACAACGGCATCTATGGTGGTTCCAGCACTACGGACCTCATAAGCGGGGCGATCATTTATCCGTCCGATAACGCGCTGGATAAGGACGGAACCAAGCCACGCGATCCCGCCATATCTGAGCGGCCGGGCGTGTTTCTTGCCTGCTACACGTGGGGGCAAGATGCCCGTCGGCTCGGCGCAATGCCGGCGTCGGAAAGGGAGGAGTTGGTGATCCAGCAGGTGTCGCAGATTCATCCGGAACTAAGACACCGCGACATGATCCTCGCGCGATCCACTTGGGCATGGGACACCTATCGCTGGTGCGGTGGCGCTTTTGCCTTCTACCAGCCAGGCCAGTTCTCACGCATCCACCAGCACGTCATTCAGCCTGAGGGCCGCATCTATTTTGCCGGCGAACATTGCTCGCATAGCCACAGTTGGATGGAGGGTGCCCTGGAGTCGGCGGAGAAGGCGGTGGACGCTCTTGTCTCTCGGGCCGGATAAGGGATCGCATTTATGCGAGCGCGCCGCTTATCTGCTTGTCACTAAGCCTACGAGGCAGGCGGCGGCGCCTATAACCTGCTAGCTTTTTGGCCACCGTGGGCAATAGAATCTGCTTGCGTCCTGGCCCTTCAGTGCGGAGGTCGTGAAATGCCCGCAAAGCCGCGTCGTTCCACTCCAGTCCGAGGTAGAGCGAAAGTCGATCAGCACAAGATATATCGAGTGTTCGTGCATATAGGTTCACACGAAAGGGTTGGCACCCTCGACCACGTGAAGCTCGACTACGCGTGCATGTCGCAGCCTCCGACTGACGAGCGCAGCGGAATCAGGCGTCTGCATGCTTATGCGTCGGGACACGCGATCGAGACTCTGCGCAAGGCGGGAAGAAAAGTCGAAGTATTGGCGGACGCGATGGCTGAAGGTAAGCGCTTGCAGAAATTAGTTGGAAAAGGCGATCGATTTGAAGGCGGGCGCCGTGGTCCTGGCGGGATAGGCAAACTCGTCTAGCATATTCGGGAGGATGCGGGAATGGCCCTGCTTATGAACACCACCGAAATCGAGTCAGCGCTCGTCAATTTCGAGAGGACTTATCCAGAACTGTGCGAACGACTCCTTCTGCCAGAGCGTACTTGCGAGAACCGCAGCTGCCATGCCCTCAGGATCGGGAAGAACTACGATCCTGATGATACTCGACGCCCAGCGGTTCTGATAATAGGTGGAGTACACGCGCGGGAATGGGGCGGCCCTGATATCATCGTCAATTTTGTGGGCGATGTGCTTCGCGCCTACAGCCACGGCAAGGGCCTTCAATATGGAGACAAGATTATCTCTGCGAATGAGATCAAGGCGATTCTCGAGACGATCACGGTTTTTGCCTTTCCTTGCGTCAATCCCGATGGCGTCGAATTCAGCCACACAGCAACATTTATGTGGCGAAAGAACCGCAACCCTGCGCGCTTCAACGGTGACCCGGACAGTATCGGCGTCGACATAAACAGGAACTATGATTTCCTGTGGGACTACAAGACCTGCTTCCATCCACAAGCCTGGCAGGACAGTAGTCTCGCCTCCGATGATCCGTTGAAGGAGACGTTTCATGGCGATCGACCATTCTCAGAGCCTGAGACACGCAATGTGAAATGGCTGATGGATAACATTCCGAACCTCACCGTTTTTCTTGATCTTCACTCTGTTGCCGGCGATGTGCTTTTCAGCTGGGGCAATGACCAAAATCAAAGCTTTGATCCGTCACAGACTTTCACGAACCGCGCTTACGATGGAAAGCGTGGTCTGCGTGACGACTCGTACGGCGAGTACATAAGCACTGCCGACTTGCATACTGCATCAAGCATTGCGACGGCGATCAGAAATGCCATCGGCGCAGCTCGAGGCCGACCCTACACAGCGGTGCAAGCTTTCGGTCTAGGATATCCTACGTCAGGGGCAAGTGACGATTACGCGTTTAGTCGGCACATCGTTCATCCGAGTCTGCCAAGAATTTTGGCTTTTACTCTGGAATTCAATTTCAAGAGCGACGGAAAAAAGCCATTCCTTGTCACTAAGGATCCCGCAGTCCTACACAATACTATGATCGATGTCATTCCTGGGCTCCTCGCCCTGTGTTTGGAGGCGCCTGCAGCTCTACTTCGGGTTGCTCCGGTTGATCGAGCCGTATCGGGACTTCAGGTCGTCCATCAGAAAGGTGAAGCCGGAGAAATCTGGCTTGGTGGTGCAGATGCTAAGATTCAGGCTCCGGATCCATATCGGAGTTTGTTCGCCAACCAGGTTTGGCATCTGATGAACGCGTATGAAGCCATTGCGTCGATGCCGGGAACCGCTGGGGAGATCGCTCGCGAAGGCATTTTGAGCGCTATGCAAAGACTGGCTGCAGAAGAGAGGAAAGGAGGGCCCGGCTCCAACAATAAGTAGATGTACCGCCGGCTGCGGGCGGCATCTGACCTTGAGGATTGGCCTCATGACGCAGAATTTATTGCAAAGGAATGAGTCACAAAATTTGCGACGCTCTTTAGCTCGACAACAATCAGCTCATTTGAATGCCCGAAATTTTCGATCCAGGGCGTCCCGCCGTTGCGGTTAACGCCAGTGATCGTGCAGCAACCCCCAGTAAAGAGCGCTGACTGCTATTCACTGCGGCGACCGTTGGGAAGCGCGCGCACTTCGTTGTCCTTAAGGTATAGAGTAAGTACATCGGAAGCTTCACCGAAGAAGTCCGGACGGCCTTGAGCCGCGCATTTCGCATCAAAATTAGAAGAGGCGCTTTGGCCACATGTGCAAGCGCCACACCCCGCGGACTATGTTTCGATAGCGGAGATTCTATTAGTTGCGATCATTTTTCGCACGGTAAGTGAGGTGCGCATCAGCTTGTCTGGCGACTGCTTTGCTGAATAGCGGTAGAGAAAATGAATTGCACAACTTGGGCGCCGCATGACGACTTTACATATCTTTTATATCTTGGTGAGCCGGCCGTCACCGGACCTTGCAGTTTTCAACGGAGAAGCGGACCGGCGCCTGAATGTCGCAGCTATTACAGCGTGCTTTCTAATTTGCATTGCGCAATTGGACAGATTCGAATGTCAGAGGTCACAGATATCCTATTACGACGTTGGTATACGGTTCGAGTTGACGATCTGACGGAGCCTGACCAGCAGGCTAGACATCTATTCAAGCCGGACGCTACAGTGCATCCACATGGTTTGCACGCTACGATTGTTGCTCGATGACGGAAGGTACCGGCTCCTCTGATCGCGTCGCTGCGTGGCTGGAAGGCCTCGGTCTTGGCCAATACACAGAATCGTTCTTACAAAACGCGATCACGTGGGAATTGCTTGAAGGCCTCAACGAACAGGATTTGCGCGAATTGGGCGTCGCGGCGCTGGGGCATCGCAAACAAATACTCAAAGCGATCGCAACTCTCCAACTGTCTGTAGCCCCAAGTTTCCCATCACCTGATGCAGCCGAGTGGGCGCACGGTGAGCGGCGCCAGATCACGGTGATGACCTGTGATCTGGTTAATTCAGTCGCTCTGTCAGCTCGGTATGATCCCGAGGACCTCGCTGAGATCATTTCTGCATATCACACGTGTTGCGAAAGGATCGTTCGACAGTTTGAGGGGTACGTTGCCCGGTTCACAGGAGACGGCCTCAAGGCTTATTTCGGTTATCCACGGGCGAGTGAACATGACCCGGAACGCGCTGTACGTGCCGCGCTAGCGCTCATATCGGCCGTCAGAAGTCTCACGCTTCGCCCTGGTCTTGTCTTATCGACGCGGATTGGGATTGCGACTGGGGATGTCGTAGTAGGCGAGGTCATCGGGTCGGGCGAGGCGCATGAACGGACCGTTGCGGGCGAGACGCCAAATCTGGCGGCGCGCCTCCAGGCGATGGCTGACCCTGACAGCGTCATCATCGCAGATGCGACGAAACGTATGATAGGGCGCCTGTTCGAATATATGGATCTGGGTCGCAATGTGCTGAAGGGTTTTCCCGAGCCAGTGCAGGCTTGGCGCGTGCTGACCGAAGGACCGGTGGTGAGCCACTTTGAAGCGATACGGTCAGAAGCCGATCTTACGCCTTTGATTGACCGCCTCGAAGAGTTGGACTTCCTGCGACAGTCCTGGGTGCAAGCAAGACTTGGTAATGGACGGACAATACTGCTGTCGGGGGAAGCGGGGGTTGGAAAGTCGCGACTGTCGGTGGCTCTACGGCACAACCTGTTGGGGGAGTCATTCGCCAGCTTGTACCACTACTGTTCGCCCTATCACCAGAACAGTGCGTTCTATCCGATAATCAAGCAGCTCGAACGCGATGCCCAGATCTCTTCCGGCGACCCGCCGGCGGCAAGGCTTGATAGGCTCGAGAAATTAGCATCCAGATACGAACTTGATACGGCTCATGCAGTGCCTCTGTTCGCTTTGTTGCTTTCTGTCCCGACGAATTCAAGGTACCCGCAACTCAGTTACAGTCCGCGACAGCAGAAGCGCCTTGTCCTACATGAGCTTGAAGCGAGGATCATCAAGCTTGCCACGAAGACTCCATTACTTATTGTATTTGAAGATATGCATTGGATAGATCCCAGCACGCGAGAATTTATTGACCGATTGATAAAGCAAGTGCTGGAGCTTCCGATCCTGCTCCTG
>Ga0075434_100002406_pt1 | contig 16431 bp, 12 predicted proteins | sample RhiMethybrSRZTD3_FD_75298 | JGI IMG/M metagenome (GOLD analysis project Ga0075434, IMG submission 75298) | Populus rhizosphere microbial communities from Tennessee, USA - Rhizosphere MetaG P. TD hybrid SRZTD3 | ecosystem: Host-associated > Plants > Roots > Rhizosphere > Soil | place: USA... | reverse complement strand
GCCGAAGTGCAGTCGGACCCATGGTCGTTAAGCGTCACTCCTGAGCATTTTGCCGAGCAGATCGAGGCGTTGCGCAGTGTCGCTCGTCCGCTGCGATTAAGCGAATTGACGAAAAAAGTCCGCGACAGGAGGTCTCCGTCGCGCTCGGTGGCCGTAACCTTTGACGACGGCTACGTCGATAACCTCCAAAATGCCAAGCCATTACTGGAACGTTACGAAGTTCCCGCCACTGTATTTGTATCGACTGGATACGTGGATCAGGACCGCGGGTTCTGGTGGGATGAGCTTGACCGCGTGTTGCTGGAGTCGAAAAGCTTGCCCAGATCACTGCATCTGAATATCAATGGCAGTGATTACCACTGGGAACTGGGGACAACGGTAGGTTACGCCGAAGAGATGGCATCGGAGAATCGTTGCTGGAGAGCCTGGAGCAAAGAAGATCCGACTCCTCGTCATTCGCTTTATCGCGCGATCTATCAACTTCTGCATCATTTGCCGGCGGAGAAACAACGAAAGATAGTGGACGATCTACTGACATGGGCGGGCGCCCGGCGCGTCGCGTGTTCCGAGTCCCGGCCTCTCAAATCTCAAGAACTATTGACTCTCACGCGAGGAAGCTTGATCGATATCGGATCGCACACGATCACCCACCCGGTGTTATCGGCACGCCCGGTTGATTGCCAGCAGGATGAAATCCAACAGAGCAAGACCTTTCTAGAAACAGTTCTAGGTTCATCGGTGACGAGCTTCGCTTATCCTCATGGGCGACCATCCGATTATACGATGGAGACGGTGAATATCGTTCGAAAGGCAGGATTTTCTTGCGCCTGTTCGACGGTGGCCGGCGCCGTCCAGCGGGACAGCGACCCGTTTCAGCTGCCGCGTATTCACGTCGAGGATTACGATGGGGAAAATTTTCTCAGGCTGTTGTCGCGCTGGCTGAATGCATAGCGGTGCGACTTCGCTGAAGCTCTGATAGAAGATTCTAAGTGCACAAAGTCACAGTGCTCATGGCCGTTTATAACGGCGCACGCTATTTGCGTGAAGCAGTCGAGAGCGTTCTGAATCAAAGCTTTCAAGATTTCGAGTTTCTCGTTATTAATGATGGCTCAACCGACCACACGCGTGAAATCATTCTATCATACGATGACTCGCGCATAAGACTTGTCGATAACAGGCAGAACCGCGGCCAAACCGCAAGCCTCAACTTGGGCCTCCAGCTGGCACAAGGAGACCTCATCGCTCGTCAGGATGCGGACGACATCTCAGAGCCGGAACGATTAGCAAGACAAGTTCTCTTCCTGGAAGACCACTCTGAAGTGGCGTTATTGGGCACTGGATACGCGAAAATAGATTCGCACGGAAATGTGACGGGAATCAGAAAGCTCCCCCTTAATAGCACGGATATTCGCTGGTCTCTCCTGTTCTTCTGTCCGTTTGTGCACAGTGCAGTAGTCTTTCGTAAATCCCTTATCCTGCAACAAATCGGCTTCTACAATGAAGCGTTTACCTACTCGCAGGACTATGAATTGTGGTTGAGAATTGCGCGCCAATTGGAGATCGCGAATCTGCCGGAGCCGTTGGTGCGGTTTAGAATCAGTTCTTTCTCGATGACCGCTAGCTATGGTGACAAGACGCAGGAGGGGCACCGGCTAAGAATTGCCAATATGGCGCATCTGCTTAATTGGAACGAAGCCACGCAGACGGAATCTGCTGAGAAGCAGTTTCGCGCAATGGTAGCGTTGCTTTTCGGGTCGCGTGCCGACATTGACCCATGGGATAGTTCCAGGACCGTGCAGGAGGTCCTGCGCTTACATAAAACTTTTTGTGCGTTCTACAGACTGAGTGAAAAAGAATGCGCTGCCCACCGTGAAAGACTGCGCGCTCGCCTAAGCCGTCGACTTTTGGAAGTTGCCTACTATTCAGTTAAAGACGACTATGGTGCTGCGCGGCAGCTTGTCGTTCAAGCCTGTCGGCTGCATTGGCCGATTTTGCTGACTCGATCACTCGCCTCGATGTCTTTGAAATTGCTCGCCAAAATGCCGTCAAGGCAACTCCATTGAAGTCATAAAACCGAAACGGTACTCACCTCGTGAGGCGCAAATTTTCGGCTTGCCCAGAGCGCTTAACCGCCGTCTTTCGTTTATGCCGGCGGTGAAGAGAATTGCTAGATCCCGCGGCGAATTTCTATTTCTGGCGGCGCTGCTCTTATTATCTTTGCAATTTCGGCTAGCGCCGATGAACCGTGGACTGGGCCAGGACGAGCTGTACACTGCGGTCCATTTTGTAGAAGGAGGTTCGCTCTGGAACATCATCACATCGAGCGGTGCTTTCAATAATCACGTCGGTTATTCGCTTATGGCTCGTTTCTCCGAAACCCTTTGGGGCCATTCCGAGTGGGCTCTCCGACTGCCTGCTCTGAGTCTTGGGCTGTTGGGAATTTACAGCTTTTTTTTACTGTCACGGTCGATCCTGACGCACTCGACGGCGATGCTCGCGACAGTAATGTTTGCGCTTTCCCCTCCCCATATCGTCTGGAGCGTGACGGCCCGCGGCTATTCTGCCCTGATCTTTTCAGCGATTGTCTCGAGCTATCTTTTTTTGAAATTGCTTCGGCGACCGAATTTGACCGATGCCGCCGTGTTTATTCTCGTGAGTGCATTCGGCATATACGTTCATCTTTACTGCGTGTTTGTATCGCTAGTCCAAATAGTATTTCTCATTGCTATCATGAGGAAGAATTCGGCGGAAAAAAAGCTTCAACTGCAGGTGAAAGAAGAATCTGTTCGGGTTTTAGCTTTGTCTTTTTTGTTGATTATCGGCCTCGCGATCGTTTGCTATGCGCCCTTGTCGCGGAATTTGTTACACGATCTCACTACAAGAGGCCGAGGCCGCTTCGAGCCTGTTTTCCCATTATTGGTAGTCAAAGAATTGAGCGGTGGCGATTCTCCGGTGATTGCCTCTTTATTCGTCGCGTTTTCAATGATTGGTTACTCGTCATTGCGACGTACACATCAGTTAGAAGCGAATTATTTCCTGTGGCTGTTAGTAGGTCCGCTTCTGCTCATGTGGACGGCTCGACCGTTCGATCTTTATACCCGTTTTTTCGTTTATTGGTTGCCCTGCTTTTTTTTATTTTTCACTGCCGGGCTAGGTGCTACCTGGCAAGCGGCCTTTGAGAGAAATGCGTTCCCGCTTGCTACAGTCTCTTGTATTGCAATGATTGTAGTCCTCGCTGCGATCTTTTCCAGCTGGATCGTGAACTGGAACAATTATCTTGGCGAAGAAGGGTATCGCGAAGCGAGCGAAGCCGTAATGAAGGAGGCTGACGATTCGGTTGCGCTTTGCGCGCTTGGAGGAGCCCGGTCTGTTTGGAAATATTATATCCACAGACCTTTAGCGACGCCTCAGTCGATCGCCGACATCCAGAAGCTTAGCGAAAGACATAAAGAGGTGAGATGTGTTTACCATCAGGCATCGTGGCAAAGCTCTCAGCAAACAGAAATTGCTCAATTCTTATTGCGGAATGCCTGGTGGTCAAGAGTGAAAGATGTCACGGTTTTTATCTATCCAACGTCAACACGAGCCGTCTTGCCAAGCTCATAGCCCAAAGAGGCTTAGGTTCACCGTCCAAGGACGAGGCGCTCTAATCTCGATTGAATCTTTACTTTCATGTCACGGATTTCGCATTGCCAGATCGAGTTCCATCCTCACTCCTACGGCGATCCTGATGGAAGGCTGTTTTGGTGGAACGGGCAACTGTATCGAGCGATCAGCCCTGAAAGAGCACCGTTTTTTACGAAGCTTTTTGAGGATGGCACGATTCGGCAGCTCGTTGAGCAAGGGCTTCTGGTAGGATCTGAACTTACAGAATTCACGCTCGACGGATACGGTTTGGTAGTGCATCATCAAACGGTTCCTTTTCCTTCCTATCCGAACGAATGGTCTCCGGTTATGTTTCGAGACGCCGCTCTGGCATATATCGAATTGTGCCAAGCGCTGATGCCGCGGGGGCTTGTGCTGAAGGACAGTCATCCATGGAATATTCTCTTTGACGGCTACAAGCCGGTCTATGTGGATTTGACTTCCATTCGACCAAGGACAGCTGAGTGTGAGTACCCTCCGTATTTTAAATTTTGTCGTTACTATCTTTACCCGCTGATTCTCATGTCCCAAGGCAAGGACCGGATTGCGCGCTATCTGATGCCAGAATACGAGGGCATCTTAGAATCGGATATTTTGCTGCTGATGTCTGAAGGGAGTCTTTCCGAGCTGATCAGATCAAAAATGCAGCGCGGCAAAACCTTCCTTCGGGGCGTGATGCCGCGAAGGATGAGCCACTTAGCCGGGGTAAGCCTGAAATCCGTTAATTCTTTTTTTTGCCAAAAGCGCTTCGCTCCAAGCTCTCCACTGCGTTACTTGCAGTATCTGAGGGGGGAACTCGAAAAAATCGATTTGCCTTCCGTGCGGTCGAATCATTTGTCGAATGACCCCCAGCTCACTGCCGCCGGCTTGGCGCAAAATCTCGGTGCAGCAAAGGGAGAAGCGCTGCGTAAAATCCTGAGCGATCTCAAACCGGAGTCCGTATTGAACATAGCGGCCGGGGCGGGTTGGTATTCGAAACTGGCCAGCTCCTTAGGCAGCAAGGTCGTGTCGTTCAATACAAATCCGCTCCACGCGTCTCGAATCTATGAGTATGCCCGTGATAACAAGCTATCGATTCTGCCGCTCGTTATGGATTTTACAGATCCAACGCCAGCTCGTGGGTTGGCCAGCCATTCATCCATTGCAGCCGCCGAACGCCTACGGTGCGAGCTGGTTTTAGGCTTGTCCTTACTGCCACACGTTGTGGTTAAAAGAAAACTCAATTTTGAGCAGATCGTCGAAGGTCTAGCGCGCTTTTCGAAGCGGTCGCTTATTTTGGAATTCGCCACTCTTGATAGCGGCGAGTTATCTCCGTCAGAAGCCAGCCAATTCCCCTGGTATACACTTGAGAACCTTACCAATATCCTGAGAAAACATTTTCGCACCGTGTATATTCGGCAGATCGACGGCGCACCGGGTGTGTTGCTGGAATGCGCCAAGTAGAATTGTAATCGGAAAGGGAAATGAAGGGCGAACCTCTAGTTTCAGTCATTATTCCGTTCCTGGACGCTGAAGACTTTATTGAACAAGCGATCGAGAGCGTGCTGGGTCAGACTTATAGGAATTGGGAGCTGTTTTTGGTGGACGACGGCTCAAGCGACAAAAGCACTAACATCGCGAAACGATACGCGAAAGAACATGAGCGGCGGCTGCGTTATCTCGAACACGATGCGCACCGGAATCGAGGCGCAAGCGCGACTCGTAATCTCGGTATCAGCCATTCTAATGGGGAGTATCTTGCATTTCTTGACGCCGACGATCTATGGCTGCCGGAAAAATTGGAGCGGCAGGTAGCGGTCCTGAGTTCAGAACCTTCAGCGGCCATGCTCTACGGAGCTAGTCAATGGTGGTATAGTTGGACCGGGAATTCTTTCGATATTGAACGCGACAAAATACTACCGCTTGGTGTTCAATCGAATGTCTTGGTCAAACCGCCAGAGCTGTTGATTCTGTTTCTGGAAGGCAAAGCTACTGTACCGTGTCCCTCCAATATTCTAGTGCGCCGCGAGGTAATGCGCTCTGTTAGAGGATTCGAAGAGAGCATTCGTCGACTGTATACGGACCAATCTTTTTACGCCAAAATATGCCTTGAGCATCCTGTGCTTGTCTCGGGCGATTGTTTGGATCGATACCGCCAACACCCAAATTCCTGCTACTCGCGAGGTAAAGCAACGGGAGAACGAGACTCTGCTCGGTTGTTTTATCTGGAGTGGCTCGAGAACTATCTCTCGACACAAGGCTTCACCGATCCTGGCGTATGGCGAGCTCTGAAAAGGAAACAGCGGCGGCATCGTTATCCAGCCTTATACCGTCTGGCGACCGGTACTCAGCATCATATCAACCAACTTAGCGATCGGCTGAAGTCATTTTATGCGAGTAAGTGACGTAATCCGGAATAAGGAAGCGGCTCTGCTAAGAGCGTCCGTATGGTCTGATGCGTGAGCGTGTCCAATCCGTGGCTCGTTTGTGCCGATATTTATCGTCAGGAACGCTGAAGCGGATACCCACTGAGTTGATCACGAACGAGTTCGCTTTTTCATTTGGCGCCGATGGCTGGAACTATTTTCGCGCTCTTGTTACCGAATACGAAGCGCAGCCCAACATCGATCTAGAGAATAGCACGTTCTTTCGCTTTTTTCAGGATGAGCGCGTCAGGTCAATACGGTATCTCAACGATGTGCTTTTTCTCCATGAGCCAAGTAAGTGCAGCGACGGCTTTAAATTTTATCTCGGCACTTATCCCTGGGGAGATCATGTCGCTGGGGGACCCTGGGGTCACTATTTTGATCGGGTAGCCCGCCTACAAACCCGGGATTTGTACGGTTATCGAAATAATCTCTGGTACCAGCCGGGAGACCGTTATCCAATTGAGAGCGAGTGGAAAAAAACTGTTGAGCTTTATCATTCGATTAAATCAGGCTATCGCCCGTTCCGGGCTCGTGAATTGCCGGAGGTTACTTTGCTCATGCGCCGCGACGGTCAAATCAGAGCTGTCCGGTACAACGGTCAGCATCGGATTTGTGTTTTGAGCCATCTCGGATACGAGCGAATAACGGTTTTGATACCCTCAAGCACCGCTATTTCGAAGGACTTAGCGACATGGCCGACTGTTTCATCCCTTCCGAAGGTTGTTCATGAGCGCGAAATCATTGTGCGCGAAGCGGAAGTCGAACGGTGGCCCTACGTGCAGCAGGGATTGTGTTCCCGTGACCAGGCGCTGGAAATCTTTCACGCATTCTTCGCATTGAACGGGCGCGAGCGCATCGCCTACTTGGGGCTGCCGCCGGTTTATTGATTGCTCAGTGAGCACCAGTTGTTGTCGGAAAAAACCTATGCGAGAAGCACAAACAGCTTTGGGCTCCGATGGACCGCGATCGCCATGGCTTTCGGCCGGTGTTTCACTCGGACGCGTTAGCGCGCGCAATCAGACAAAAACTGCAAAACGGCTCGGCTGGACAATAGCATTAGCAATCGGCGCGCTTGGACTCGTGCAAGTCTACCACGCTCAGCTCTCTTCCGGATTCGATCTCTTTCCCGGACCGCGCGGCGATACGAGGTTGTCGGCGTATCTCGTCGAGCACGGGTACCAAGCTCTTTTAGGTCACGCCCATTGGCTTTCGCCTGGGATGTTCTACCCGATCAAAGGAACCCTTGGATTCTCCGATCTTTACCTCGCTTACGTGCCATTGTATTCGCTCTTTCGGCTCTCGGGTTTGGATATTTTCCTTGCATTGTCCCTGACTGTGATCGTTCTCAGTTATCTCAACTTCATCGCCTGCTTCGCGCTGCTGAACAAAGTTTTCCATTACGGCGTGTTCGCATCTTGCGCGGCAGCGATGTTCTTTGCATTTAACAACCCGAAGTTGGCGCAACCCGATCACTTGCAGTTACAACCGGTGCTGCTGTTGCCGATTATTGTGGCTCTCGTGTTTCGTTTCTTTGCCGAAGCCGAAACCTTGAGCGCAAAAAAAGCGTTCGGAATCCTCGCATTCGCCGCGCTTTGTCTAAACCTGCAGTTACTGACCTCGTTCTATATCGGCTGGTTCTTCGGCTTCTGGGGTTTGCTATTTCTGCTCGCGAGTCTTTCCTTGCCGCCGAGCCGTGAGTTTATTGTCAACGCGGTTAGGCGGCAGTGGTATCCCGTGGTCGGGGGTCTGATTGTGTTCGTCGTCGCTCTTTTGCCTTTTCTTGTAATCTACGTGCCGGCGGTGCTTTCTGTCGGAGGATACGGGATTTTGCCCCAATACATTCCTGAAACAAAATCCTATCTGCTGATGGCCGATGGCAATTATATCTGGGACTCTGTTACCGCAGCTATTTTGGCGCAAGCGGGCGCTGGCCCCGATTGGGGACGTCGCATCGGGATTGGATTGGTGCCGTCCGTTGCGTGGATCGCGATGTCGATGGTCTCTCTATTCTGGCTTCAACAATCACGGAAGCGGCAAAAGTCACAAAACCTCGGCCACGTCGGGCGTGAGGACGAACCGAATCGGTCAGCCTATTTGTTTCTTGGTCTGATGATTCTAACGACGAACGTGCTCGTGATGATCGGCTGGCAATATCGCGGTCATTCCTTGTGGAATTATGCTCAGCTATTCTTGCCAGGAGCGCAGGCGATCAGGGCCGTTGCAAGATACGCTATTGTATTGACCTTGCCCATGGCGATTGCCTTTGCGTATATCCTGCAGCGCGGAGTCCAGGCCATGACACGACGCCGGAGCCTGTTGGGTCAAATTAGCTTGGCGGCGGTAATTGCTGGCGTCACGATATTTGGACTGTTTGAACAATTGAACAGCGGCGTCGGACGAAACTATTCGATCAGCGGAGAAAACATGCGACTGAAGAAGCTCGCGGCAAAGCTTCCGGAAGACTGTACTGCTTTCTACGTCGCGGCGGGCACGGCTCGGACGTATGATCAAGATGGATTCGAATATCAACAATATATGCATGACGCCATGTTGATATCCGAGATCCGACATGTGCCCACTTTGAACGGCCGGAGCGGCAAGTCTCCCCCCGGGTGGTCGCTGCGCAACATCAGAGCCCCTGATTACGAGCTGAATGTAAAGAGGTGGATCGCTCAACACAAGATAGAGGGCAATGTCTGCCGACTTGAGATTGACAGTTGAACTTCCATTCAACCATTGGCCGTTCCGACCAGGCCATATGAATTTTTGAGTGAGGCTTACCGGATGGCGACCATGCCAGATGGGGTGATGGCGCTCTCTTCATCACTTTAACGAATGCGCCGCAACTTGTTACCCTGTCGAGTATTGTCGCTAAGTGCAAAACCGGCAAATTTTATTTTGGATCACAGCCCAAGTTACACTCCTAACGCATCATCGCGTTAATGCGGGCCTCCCGATAGAAGAACGCGTCCATTTATGCAGGCAGTTATGCTCACGGCACCGTGCGATGCTTGGGAAAAAAAAATAGACAACCCCCTCATTTCTGTCATTATCATCTTTTTGAACGAGGAGCGATTCATCGGCGAAGCGATTGAGAGCGTATTCGCACAGACTTATGACAACTGGGAACTGTTACTTGTGGATGATGGGTCCACTGATGGCAGCACGAAAATTGCTCGCCGCTACACCGAGCGGTATCCAGAACGAGTCTATTATTTGGAGCATCATGATCACCAAAACCGTGGTATGAGCGCTTCGCGAAACCTCGGGATCACGCACTCCACGGGAAAATACATCGGATTTTTGGATGCCGACGATGTTTGGTTGCCAGAAAAACTATCGGAACAGACAGCAATTCTGAGCTCCCACTCCAATGCAGCAATGGTTTCCGGGCCGGTAGAATGGTGGTACAGCTGGGATCGCCCAGCTTATTCGACTGAATCTGACCGCGTCGTCGCGGCGCGCGTTCACCCCGACAGGGTAGTCGAACCTCCCGGGCTTCTTCCGGCTATTCTGAGGAGTGAGACGGTCACAACGACACCTGCACTGTTTCGTCGAGAAGCGATCGAGAGCGTAGGCGGTTTCGAGGACAGCTTCAATGGATTGTACGAAGACCAAGTTTTCTGTGCAAAGATTTCTACCAAACTGCCCGTCTACGTGGCGAGTAAATGTTGGTATCGATGGCGCAAGCATCCGCAGTCCTCATGCGCCGTCGCCGTGCGGACCGGAAAATACCGCGACGGCCGGTTGATCTTTCTGCGATGGCTCAGAGGATATTTGGCGGAAAATAGCATCGATAACGGCGAGGTCTGGAAAATTCTTCGCACAGAGCTCTGGAAATGTCGTCACTGGATTTTGTTTCGCTGCTTCGAGCGAGTGCAGCGGCCGAAACTTCTCTTCAAGAGTTTAGCTAAACGTACCTTGCCGACGCCGGTTCAACGCTGGTTGCGGTCGCGATGGCGTGGCCCGGAACACATTCCGCCGGTGGGCGACGTAGCCTTCGGAGATTTGCGCCGTGCCGCTCCGGTTAGCCGTGTATTTGGTTTCGATCGTGGCGTTCCGATCGACCGCTACTATATAGAGCGATTCTTGGCTTCACATGCGTCGGCCATCCAAGGGCGAGTCTTAGAAATCGGCGATAATACTTATACCAGACGATTTGGCGGATACCGCGTGACCTGCGCCGAAGTGCTCCATGCCGTCGAAGGAAATCCGCAAGCAACCATTATTGGGGATTTGGCACTCGCTGAAAGCATCTCAGCCGACCCGTTCGATTGCATCATCTGCACGCAAACCTTGATGTTTATTTATGACGTCAGGGAAGCGGTACGAACCTTATATAGACTGTTAAAACCTGGCGGGGCTCTGCTGGCGACCGTAGCCGGTGTGAGCCACCAAATTTCGAGGCGTGACATGGAGCTATGGGGAGACTACTGGCGTTTTACGAGTCTTTCCATGCGGCTTTTACTAGAAGAGGTCTTTCCGCCAGCGAATATTCGGGTCGAGGTATACGGGAACGTGACGGCCGCGGTGGCGTTCTTGCACGGGCTCGCGGTCGCCGACCTCCATGACGGCGAACTAGATTCGTACGATCCTGACTACGAACTCTCCATCGGGATCAAAGCGGTCAGGCCTGAAAGTGGCGAATAAATTGGTGAATGGAAATGCGTTGCTCGAGCATTCAAGAGAAGATTCGCCGCGCGATTTTCGTTACGTCCGGTTTGTCGGGACCCAGCGCGAATCCTGGTGGAATGCGATGGAGAAAATTTTACTCTAGCCCGGCGCGGTGCCTGCCGAGCGTTCTTTGCCGACGATGAAATTACTGATCACTGGCGTAACGGGCTTTATTGGAGGAAGCATTGCCAAGTTCGCTGCGCAGAAAGGCTACCCTGTCGTCGGCATCGGCAAATCGGAGCGATCTTACGATCGGCGGTTGACCCGTTACATTCAGGCCGATGTCATTGACGTCGATTGGCCTTCGATCATCGAGAATTTCGCCCCTGATGTGATTTTCCATGGCGCCGGTCCGGCTTCCGTTGGGTCATCGGTTGCCGCACCTTGGGACGATCTCCGAGAATCGGTTCTCACTTGGGCTGCTCTCTTGGAGGGAATTCGCCGCTCAACCCTAAATCCTTTGATCTTGTTCCCATCGAGCGCCGCCGTTTATGGAAATCCCGCTCAGTTTCCAACGCCGGAATCTAAAGCTGTAGATCCTATCTCTCCTTACGGGTTTCATAAAGCTGCCTGTGAACTGTTAGCGCGCGAGTACGCCGATTGCTTTAAGTTGAATATCCTTATTCTAAGGTTCTTTTCAGTTTTCGGCCCCCGCCAGTATAGCCACGTGATATGGGAAATTTATCGGCAGTTATCGGGAGAGAATCCGATCGTGTGGCTCACGGGAACAGGAGAGGAATCGAGGGATTATCTCTACATCGACGATGCTGTGCAGGCGATCTTTGATCTGGTTCAGGCGCAGTCTCGATCCGCGGAAAATGGCCGGTGCCGCATCATGAACGTAGGAAGCGGAACCACGACCAAGATATGCGACGTGGCGGAACAAGTGAAAAATCTTACGGCGCCCCAGAAGTCGGTGCAATACCGAGACATGCCGATTCCCGGTGATCCGGAACAAACGTGCGCCGATATCCGGCTATTGAGGTCGTTTCTGCCGTCATGGAATCCGCGGCCGTTAGCATCTGCGCTCGCCGATTGCGTGGCTGTTTGGAAACGGCGATGCTCGCCTTGAGACCGGGCCGCACCTGTAAAATTGGCATATTGCAACCGAGGTCTACCGGGTGGGCAGCCGGTCCAAAATATATACGAACGATAGCGTACTGCTTGGCTGCTGCGTGCAAACGGGGCGGCGCAGAGGTGGCGGTCTTTTCAGAGCAGGATTGGGATGAAAACCACGCCGCGCGTTGGCCAAGTGAAGTTCATCGCATTATTGCCCGGCAGACTATTTTGCGCGGTGAGGGGCGTGTTCGGCAATTCCTCGGCTTGCCGGAGCGCTCGGCTCTTTATCGTTGCGCGCGACAGCATGGAATATCTGTGGTTCTTCCCTGCATGAATCCGAGCGCCCGTCCATTCGGCCTTAGGACGATTGGTTGGATCCCCGACTTTCAGCACGTCTATCTGCCAAATTTTTTTAGCGAGGAAGCTCGCCGGTACAGAGATCATGCATTTAGGCAACTGGCCAAACATGCCCATCTGGTTATATTGTCTAGCCACGTCGCTCTGGGACACTTTTCCGCATTCTCGTCGAAATACGCTTACAAGGCTCGTGTCTTTCAATTTCCCTCCACGCTTGCGTTCGAATATTCGGAGGGTGACCCGTCCGAAACTCTGAAAAGATTTCGTATTCCGGAAAAATTTGCCTTAATACCGAATCAATTCTGGCGCCACAAGAACCACATTTTAGTGATCGAGGCCTTGGAGAGGCTCCGTCGCATAGGTCTTAAAGTCCCCGTAATAATGACCGGGCTTCCAGCTGACTACCGTGATCCCGACAACGAAAATATTTCGCGGCTTTTACAAGCCGTAGCAATAGCCGGGCTGGCCGAACAAGTTAAAATTCTTGGAATGGTTCCTGAATCCGATTTAAATAATCTCATGCGCTGCGCCGCGCTGATTATACAGCCTTCGCGCTTTGAGGGATGGAGCACGCCTGTGCAGGAGACCAAAGCGCTGGGACGACCTTTGATCTGTTCGGATATACCGGTCCACCATGAACAAGCTCCGAATGCGCTCGGGTTCTTCGCTTGCGATCGATCAGATGTGTTGGCCGACCTCTTGGCCGATATCTGGAATCACTTGAATGCCGGACCCGACCCACAAAATGAAAAGAAAGCCTTGGCTGTGGAGCGCGAATTCGCCGAAGCACAGAGCCAAACGCTCTTGAATATATGTATTGAGGCCGCGGCTACATAGTAGCCTGGGGAAAATCGGCGGCCGCGCCGATGAAGAGGATTTCAGATGTATTGGAATGATAAGAAGGTCTTGGTCACGGGCGGAGCAGGTTTCCTCGGCTCCTTTGTGGTGGATCAGATCAGGAATCGGGGCGGTGCAGACGTTTTCGTTCCGCGGTCCAAAGATTATGATCTCCGTGACTCCCGCACGATTCAAAGAGTTTATGCCGACGCGCGACCTCAGATTGTGATTCACCTTGCTGCAACTGTTGGTGGCATCGGGGCAAACCGCCTAAACCCCGGGCGATTCTTTTACGATAATGCGATCATGGGCATTCAACTGATGGAATATGCGCGGCAATTCGGCGTGGAAAAATTCGTTGCCCTTGGGACGGTCTGCGCGTACCCCAAATTTACCCCTGTTCCGTTCCGCGAGGAGGATCTCTGGAATGGATATCCGGAGGAGACCAATGCACCGTACGGCCTCGCAAAAAAGATGCTTCTGGTTCAAGCCCAAGCCTATCGAGCACAGTACGGTTTTAACGCGATCTATTTACTCCCGGTGAATCTTTATGGTCCAAAAGACAACTTCGATCTCGAATCCTCGCATGTGATTCCGGCGCTGATCCGGAAATGTGTGGAGGCCAAAAAAAGCGGTGAGCGCCAGATCGTCTTGTGGGGCGACGGCTCGCCTACACGAGAATTTCTCTACGTGGAAGACGCCGCTGAAGCGATTCTGCTCGCAACAGAAAAATATGACGGAACTGAACCGGTAAATCTCGGTACCGGCGAAGAGATTTCGATTCGCGACCTTGCGGTTTTGATCGCTTCCGAAGTGCAATATCATGGAGAATTGTTTTGGGATACGTCCCGGCCAAACGGGCAACCACGCCGTTGCCTCGACACGACCAGAGCCAAGACGCTCTTTGGCTTTGAACCGAAGTACCGGTTGCGCGAGGGAATCTCAAAAACAGTCCAATGGTACCTGCGTAATCAAGACCGCTCGTCGACCGAGTGGATTGAACCTGAGAATCTGCGCAGCTGAGGCGTCTTGCTGGAAAACCAGCTTGTTAATGCGCGTCGTAAGCGCAAAGGTCTGTAATTCCCCTGCTTTCAGTTCTCGCCCTTCGCCTCGCCGCGATCCTTTTTCTATTCTCGTCAACGTCACCGTTCGATAGGACTGAGGCATCTCCGTCCAGCCCTGCTCGTATTGCATGCTCACGACAGAGTACGCGATATCACGGTGGTTGGTCAGCACAGGCCTCGTAAGTCTGCGAAAACAATATGTAGGCGCAGGTTAGCGTGCGATGAGTTTGTGGTGAGCATTTATGGTGAATGAGTCCCCGCAAGAAAATCGTCCGAGCAACGAACGACTTGAAAAAGAAATAGTCCATAGTCTGCGCAAAGTTTTGCATTCAGAGATGACCCTCGTTGACGTGAATGCCAACAAGGGTGAATGGCTCCTTCATTCAAGCAAGATCATAAAAAAAGGAATCATTTATGCCCTTGAACCTGAGCCCACAAATTTCACCGAACTGAAAAGCAATTGTCATCGGTGGATGCGATTGTTCGACAACAAGGTGTCAATGTACGCCTTACCAATAGCCATTTCTGAAAAGGTCAACGTGGCTCGGCCCAATATGGCCGGCTCTTCCGCGAGCTTGAATAAAGCGGGACTAGATATCAACAGCGATCCATATGAACTTGATACTTTGTTCGAACCCATTAACCCTGATCTTATAAAAATAACGAATGCAAACGGAAAGGAACTAACAATCCTGAAAGGCGCTCGTAATATCTTGGCGAAAGGAAGGACTAAATTCTTAATTGAAGCGAATGAATGGCCCGATTGCGATGGTCAAAACAGTTTGCTTGAACTACACAACTTTATGAGGTCATTTGGTTATTATCCGAGGAAAATTCATAGTTGGACTTTATTCGTTAACAGAAAGAAATCTTTATTATCTCGAGTCAAGAAAATTGGCCGCCGCTTACTTATTGGAAGTTAGAACATATTTTTTGCACGCTGCTCTAAGGACATGTGCACTATCGATTTGCATTTCTGGTGAGAAGTAGTAACCGTTGAACATTTGTCTTCTACCGGTGCCTAAGTCGCTTCTGGCGTCTGCGGGATCAACGGTTGTCGGCTTACTTGTAAATCTGCTGATTAATAGTTGAGGCATGCCTCTTCTTGATATGCATTCAACATAGTCATCACTATGTTTTCGGATTTGAGAAACCATTTGTGAGTTCACCAGTTGAGGAAAGCCGCCGAACAGGCTACCCAGACTGCTATAGCGCGTTATGTAGAATGGCCTTCGCGTTGAAAACCACAGTAGGATTTTGGGCACCACAATCCGGGCCAAAAGTGCTTTGAAGTTGTGAACCCAGTTGTCCCTCGTCTCCGCGATTATTTGTTTAACAAAGCGGGGACTATTGTGTTGGATAAGTTCTGTATAGGCACGATCTGCGCCTATTTTGATGCCGTCAGATATCCGAGTTAGATATTCTTGTCCTGCGCTATCAAAAAGCGAATTGCTTTCGCTTCGGCCTGACATAATTTGAATTACAGCAAACTTGGACTTGTTAATGTATTTCAGTAATTCCTGATTCTTCAAGAAAAAATATGGCCCAGCACCGGCAAATCCTAAATTTAAGGCTGGGATATTGAATTCTTCTTCTAGCAATGTCGGATAAGGTTTGTCACAGAAACAACCGTATGTTTGTGCGGCGCCGACGCAAACAAAATATTTGTAGTCGTCGAGCTTTTGGGGCTCCGGGCCCCTTAGAATAAAATCAGTATTGTTTAGCTGGTATTCTTGGTAGTCGACAATTTCGAAGTCTCTCTCCTGATACCCCATGGAGCTAGTCTCCAATCCGAGCTGTCGTTAGGAAAAACGTTGTGATTATTATGCCCAGTCTTGGTCGGAGTAGAATTGCCTAGATATATCTTCAACTCGGTTTCTAACCTGCTCGATCTCTAATGCATTTAACCTATACTTCCAGTTTGATACATTCAATTCACTGTTCCGTCGTAAAGAGATTTCACCAGTCGGGGAGTCTACATCTCTAGGATTTTCGGAATCGCTGTAGAACTTAATTGCGTTGCTGACATTTTGCGTGAATTCTAGATTCAGCCTCCGAAAAAGCTCTTGAAAAACTCCTGATGGGTTGTGTGAAAGATCTTCGTGGCGCACAAAAATCCAATCGGGATGTCTTTTTTGATACTGTAAGACTACATAGTACATAATCTTCCACAAGAAACTTGCCTGATCGATTATGTCGTGATCCGTGGATGCATATTCTCTCAATTCTTCCTCAAAGGGAGATAGGTAATTCTTTAGCAATATAGGCTGTTGTACGAGATTCGAGAAATCAAAGGGCCAGTTATGGGTTTTAATGCTGCTGACGAATGCAGCAGGATGTCTTATTAGAACCAAAATATTCATGTCGAACTTTTCTGCAAGCCACTC